>OODL01002312.1_pt1 | contig 12419 bp, 11 predicted proteins | sample 1671181 | NCBI WGS metagenome assembly OODL01 (sample SAMN06348130, study PRJEB24527) | human gut metagenome | biome: human gut; feature: ankylosing spondylitis patient; material: feces | host: Homo sapiens | place: China | collected 2015-10 | reverse complement strand
CGACGCATCGGCGACGGCATAACGGCCCCGGTCGGCCGGAAACCCCTCGACCTTAACCTCATAGACCGTGTGCACGCCCCGCGGCACGGTGGCCCGGGGCGCACGGAACTGCGCCGCGGCGAACCCCGCCGTGAGGATCATTGCGGCCGTGGCGGCCGACGAGCGCAGCGACAGGGCCAGCACGCCCGTCACGACGAAAGCCCCTGCGAGAAACCACAGGGGCAGTTCGTAGCGGTCCGCCAGCGCGATTCCCGCGGCGAAAAACACGAGAATCTTGAGCATCGGCATACGGTCGAGCCGGTCGGGCAGGCGGGAAATCTTCATCCGGACAGTCTATTGAGCCGTAAAGATAGCAAAATCAGTCGGAAAACAGCGCCCAGCCGCGCTCGATTTCGCCGCGGTCCGCCGCCGTGCCGTTTTCCACGCGCGAGATGGCGGCGGCCAGGGGGATCATCGTCGCCGGGTCGAGCGTGTCGAGCGGCTCGTCGGGGTCGATGCCCGTGTCGGCGGCCACGGCGCGGATGTAGGCTTCGGTGTGATTCTCCACGGGCGGCGCCCAGCGGGAGATCATCCCGCGGACGGTCCGCAGGCCGTGGCGGACCCGGTAAGTATGCAACAGCACGAAGACGGCCCGGTAGCCCCAGGCCAGCGACTCGAACTGCTTGAAGGCCGGGTCCCGGGAGGGCTGCACTTCGCCCTTGTAACGCACCTTCGACTGCCGGATGTTCCCCGGATTGCAATTCGACAAACCCCTACTCATCGCCTGCCTCCTTCCGGATGCGGCGGTGCACGTAGCGGCGCAGCCAGCGGAACAGCGGAGCGTCGGAGAGCTGCGCGGCGTTTTCGAGAAACGACCACAGTTCCACGCCGCAGGTGAACCCCGTAAGAAGCCGCGCGAGGTTCAGCCGCATGAAATCCAGCACGCAGCTGTCGATCAGCCACGCCATCGAGATCGCCGTGAGCGCGAGGGCGAGCTTGAGCACCGTGCGCCACGCCTTGCAGCTCTCGAAATACCATGCGCGCCCTTCGCGGAGGGCCGCAGCGCGGTCGGCCGCCACTCCCGAGAGGAAATCGACGCCGATGAAGACGACGGTCGTGGCCGCCAGCGGCCCGATCGGTGCGAACAGCGCGGCGATCCCCGCCGCCACGCCGCTAACGAATCTGAACAAAGCCTCCATCGGTCGTACAGCGGTTGAAGATGTCGTTTTCGGGATCGTATTCCGGGAATTCATCCCGGTGTGCGCGAAGGTGCTCCGCGGCGCGGTGCAGCAGCGTGCGGGCCTGGGCCAGCAGGGCGCGCCGCAGGTGTCGGCGGGCCGTGTCCCCGGCCGGCTGGGCATAGGCGGATTTCGGAGCCGTCGTGCCGCACTGCCCGGTGCGGACGTCGAGCCGCGGCTGGAGGACGGCGCGCGTGAAGAGGGCTGCCGGGGAGGCGAGGTATTCGGTCCGGAAATCGGGATAGGAGCCTGCGAGGAGCTTTTCGTAGAGCGCCCGTCCCACGACGGGGACGATGTGACGCTGTTCGGCTCCGGCAATGTCGGCTTCGGCAATGATCTCCGGCGGCAGGTATTCCCCTTCGCCGAAGGCGAGTTTCAGCACCTGGAGGGGTGTGACTAACGTATTCATAAGGTGGAAGGTTAAAAGTGAAAAGTTGAAAGTTTGCCGATGTCACGTGATGAGAATCCCGCTCGGCAAAAAGCGTAAAGCGGTTTGAAACCGCTTTCAGGGGCGACGGCAGGATACTGCGATCCCGTTCTGTGCAAGCACCCATAAAACAGGCGTCTCACGCCTGCGCCGCCTTTGGCGGCGAAAGATCCCGGCCCGATGCCGGAGCCGTGAAACGAAGGCCCGGCTAAAAGTGGCAAGAAACGGGGCCGGTTTGCTTGCAAACCCGCGAATAGGCGCCCGTTTCGAACGTTAGCCGGGACGAAGTAGGCGGAGGCATCTGCCGGGGAGTTTTTGGTACTTTTTGCGGTCAAAAAGTACATAAGTTTCCGCGGGCGGAGACCGCGGTTAACCGCTGACCAAAAAGCGGCAAAAAACGCAAGTCGCCGGACTGCGAACACCCCCGAGTGCGCCGCGCCCCTCAAAAACCGCTTTTCAGGCGGGTGACAAAATGCCGTGCGCCATGACGTTGCACGGCATTTTTCTGCCATCGGGCTGACAATTTGGCAGGGATTGCCGATCGGCACGACCTTTGTTCGGTTCGAGGGCGTAACCGGCGGCCGGAGTCGGAAAAAGCCCGGACCGGCGGATACGCAACCGAAAAATAAACAATTAAAACATATTACTATTATGGCAAAGATTATCGGTATTGATTTAGGAACCACGAACTCCTGCGTGGCAGTGATGGAGGGCAACGAGCCTGTTGTAATCCCCAACTCCGAGGGACACCGCACGACCCCTTCGGTCGTGGCTTTCACGGCCGACGGCGAGCGTAAGGTCGGCGACCCCGCGAAGCGTCAGGCGATCACCAACCCCAAGCGCACGGTCTTCTCGATCAAGCGTTTCATGGGTGAGACCTACGACAAGGTTTCGGCCGACATCGCGCGCGCTCCCTATGCCATCGTCAAGGGCGACAACAACACCCCGCGCGTGGACATCGACGGACGTCAGTACACCCCGCAGGAGATTTCGGCCATCATCCTCCAGAAGATGAAGAAGACGGCCGAGGATTACCTGGGCCAGGAGGTTTCGGAGGCCGTGATCACGGTTCCGGCCTACTTCTCCGACTCGCAGCGTCAGGCTACGAAGGAGGCGGGCGAGATCGCCGGTCTGAAGGTCCGCCGCATCATCAACGAGCCGACGGCCGCCGCATTGGCCTACGGCCTCGACAAGAAGTCCAGCGACCAGAAGATCGCCGTGTACGACCTGGGCGGCGGAACGTTCGATATTTCGATCCTCGAACTGGGCGACGGCGTTTTCGAGGTGAAGTCCACCAACGGCGATACGCACCTCGGAGGCGATGACTTCGACCACGTGCTGATCGACTACATGGCCGAGTCGTTCAAGGCCGAGCACCAGATCGACCTGCGTCAGGACCCGATGGCCTTGCAGCGTCTGAAGGAGGCCGCCGAGAAGGCGAAGATCGAACTGTCGTCCTCGACCACCACGGAGATCAACCTGCCGTATATCATGCCTGTCAACGGCATTCCGCAGCACCTGGTGATGACGCTCACGCGCGCCAAGTTCGAGCAGCTGTGCGACCACCTGATCCGCAAGACCATCGAGCCTTGCAAGCTGGCGCTTCGTGACGCGGGTCTGGACGCCTCGCAGATCAGCGAGGTGATCCTCGTGGGCGGTTCGACGCGTATTCCCGCGATCCAGAAGATCGTCGAGGAGTTCTTCGGCAAGACCCCGAACCGTTCGGTCAACCCCGACGAGGTCGTGGCCATCGGCGCCGCCATTCAGGGCGGTGTGCTCACGGGCGAGGTGAAGGACGTGCTGCTGCTCGACGTTACGCCGCTGTCGCTGGGTATCGAGACCCTGGGCGGTGTGATGACCAAACTCATCGACGCCAACACGACGATCCCGACGCGCAAGTCGGAGACCTTCTCGACGGCTGCCGACAACCAGCCTTCGGTGGAGATCAACGTCTGCCAGGGCGAGCGTCCGCTGGCCCGCGACAACAAGTCGATCGGCCGCTTCCACCTCGACGGCATTCCCGCCGCACCGCGCGGCGTTCCGCAGATCGAGGTTACGTTCGACATCGACGCCAACGGCATCCTGAACGTTTCGGCCAAGGACAAGGGCACGGGCAAGGAGCAGAAGATCCGCATCGAGGCCTCCTCGGGCCTTACCGAGCAGGAGATCCAGCGCATGCGCGACGAGGCCAAGGCCAACGAGGAGAAGGACAAGGCCGAGAAGGAGCGCATCGACAAGATCAACGCCGCCGACTCGAACATCTTCACCACCGAGAAGCAGCTCAAGGAGTACGGCGAGAAACTTCCCGCCGACAAGAAGGCCGCCATCGAGACGGCGCTCGGCAAGCTGAAGGAGGCGCACAAGAACGCCGACGTGGCCGCCATCGACACGGCGATGGCCGAGCTTAACGCCGCATGGCAGGCCGCTTCGCAGGACATCTACGCGCAGCAGCAGGCACAGCAGGGCGCACAGCCCGGAGCCGATGCCGGTCAGCAGTCGCAGTCGAACGCCGGCGGCCAGCAGGGCGGCGGCGACGGGCAGCCCGAGGATGTGGAGTTCGAAGAGGTGAAGTAGGGCTTCGCCAATTAAAAATTAAGAATTAATTCGACGCGAAAGGGCGCGATTCCTGCGGGAGTCGCGCTCTTTATTTTGCCCGGGATGTAAAATTTGCTATCTTCGTCCGTAAAAATCGTTTCCGATGGCTTGGCTGTATCTGATTCTGGCAGGACTTTTCGAGATGGGGTGGCCGCTGGGGTTCAAACTTGCGAACCTCTGCCCGCGTTACCATTTTCTTTTTCTGGCCCTTTCGGTCGTGTCTATGGGCGTGAGCGGCTGGCTGCTCTACGTGGCCCAGAGGACGATCCCGATGGGTACGGCCTACATGATCTGGACCGGTATCGGGGGCGTGGGAACCGTGGTCCTCGGCATCGTTTTCTTCCACGACGCCGTGACCTTCTGGCGGATGTTCTTCCTGTCGCTGGTCTTCGTCGGCATCGTCGGCCTGAAGATGGTGCATTAGGCCCGCTCCGCCCGCCACATTCCGTAGAGGATCAGCGCCGCTCCGGCCAAAGCGGCGAGGGTGATCCGCTCGCCGATGCAGAGTGCCGCCGCGACGATCGTCACCAGCGGGTTGAAATAGATGTAGTTGGTTGTCCTGACGGCTCCCAGACGATGCATCGCGGCGTTCCAGAGCACGTAGCAGAGCATCGAGGCCACGACGCCCAGAAAGAGCAGGTTGCCCCACACGACGGGCCGCGACAGCACCTCCCAGTCCGCGCCGAAAGGCCGGAACGCAAAGACCGGGAGGATCGTCACGAGTCCGTAGAAAAAGACTTTCCGGGTGATGAAGATAGCGGGGTAGCGGCCTCCGAGGCGTTTGATCACCAGCGAATAAACCATCCATAGCATCGCCGCCGAGAGCGCCAGCATGTCGCCCCGCGGCGAGAGGCGGAGCACGAAATGCCCGTTGAGTACCACGAGCACCATCCCCGCGAATGCCAGCGTCGAGCCTGCGATCTGCCGCCGCGACATCCGCTCGCCGCGATAGAAGAGGCTCATCACCACGGCGGTCCACACGGGCGCCGTGCAGACGATCAGCGAAACGTTCGAGGCCGGGGCGTACTCCAGAGCCATGTTTTCGGTAAGGAAATAGAGCGACCCTCCGCTCAGCCCCGCGGCCGCCAGCAGCAGTTCGTCGCGCAGGTTCGCGGCCCACATGCGTCCGCGGGCGAAGGGCAGGATGCAGACGTATGCCATCGCGAACCGGAGCAGGAAAATTTCCGCCGGAGTCAGCGAGTTGGCGATCAGGACCTTCGTCGAAACGAACGTCGCGCCCCATACGGTCACCGTGAACAACGCCGCGAGGTGGTATTTGTATTCCGTGTATTTTATCATACGGCTCCAAAAATACGGATTTTTTTGCGCCGGCGCACTACTTTTCACCTTTCACCTTTCACTTTTCACTTTATTTTTCTATCTTTGCGTGCTATTGTGCGTAATGACAATAATTACAACAAATAACAATAACTATTTTTCACTCAAATGCAAAGTAAAGGTTTTATTAAACTCATTGCGGTCCTGCTGGCTCTCGCGTGTGTTTATCAGCTCTCGTTTACGTTCAAGACGCGTGGCGTAGAGAAGCAGGCGGCCGCTTATGCCGCGCAGTTCCCCCTCGACCAGCAGGGCGAGGCCGAACAGCATTACCTCGATTCGGTGCAGAACCTGCCGGTTTACAACCTGGGCTTCCGCAAGTTCACCTACAAGGAGTGTAAGGAGAAGGAGCTGAACCTGGGTCTGGACCTCAAGGGCGGTATGAACGTCATGCTGGAGGTGCAGGTCGAGGATGTCGTGAAGGCTTTGGCCGGCGACAGCCAGAACGACCCGGCTTTCATCGAGGCGATCGGCGTGGCCAACGAGGCGATGAAGCAAGGCTCTTCGACCGACTATATTTCCGACTTCGTGAAGGCGTATTCGCGCCTTTCGAACGGCCGTCCCATCGCCGAGCTTTTCGTAAGCCCCGACCGCAAGGACATCACGCTCGAAAGCTCGGACGCCGACGTCGAGAAGATCCTCAAGAAGGAGACCGAGGCTGCCATCGGCGCATCGTTCAACGTGCTTCGCAGCCGTATCGACCACTTCGGCGTTACGCAGCCCAACATCCTGCGCCTCCCGAACTCGCACCGCATTCTGGTCGAGCTTCCGGGCGTGAAGGAGCCGCAGCGCGTCCGCGACCTGTTGCAGGGAACCGCTTCGCTGGAGTTCTGGACCACCTACGACGCCAATGAGATCTTCCCCGCGCTTTCCGCTGCCGACAAACTCATCAAGGCCGAACTGGCGCAGGCTCCCGCCGCTGCGCCCGAGACCGCTGCCGCCGAGGCTGCCGTTGCCGCCGGGACTCCCGCCGTCGAGGCCGAGGGCCTGATCGCCGAGGTCGGCGCCGCCGATTCGACCGCCACGGCCGAGACCGCCGTTCAGGAAGGCAACTTCGACCACTCGCAGAACCCGCTCTTTGCAGTCCTCAATCCCCGCTTCGCAGGCGGCGCCTCCATCGGAGCCGCTTACAAGGCCGACATGGCAGCCGTCAACGAGTACCTCGCCCAGCCGGCCGTCCGCGAGCTGTTCCCCGCCGACATCATGTTCAAGTGGGGCGTCAAGGGCGACGACAAGATCGACGGTCGTTTCTACCTCTACGCCATCAAGGTTTCTACGCCCGACGGCAAGGCTCCGCTCGACGGTTCGGTCGTTACGGAAGCCACCGAGCAGTACGCCCAGCGCGGCGCCACGGCCGAGGTTTCGATGACCATGAACGCCGAAGGTACGCAGGAGTGGTCGCGCATGACGGGCGAAAATATCGGCAAGTGCATCGCCATCGTTCTCGACGGCTACGTCTATTCGGCTCCCCGCGTCAACTCGAAGATCGACAAGGGACAGTCGCAGATCACCGGCGATTTCACCATCCAGGAGGCCAAGGACCTGGCCAACGTGCTCAATTCGGGTAAGGTTCCCGCTCCGGCCAAGATCATCCAGGATACGGTCGTAGGTCCTTCGCTGGGCCAGGAGTCGATCAACGCCGGTATGATCTCGTTCGTGATCGCCTTCATCCTCGTGCTGCTCTACATGGGTCTGTTCTACAAGACGGCGGGCTGGATGTCCGACGTCGCGCTGCTCACGAACGTCTTCCTGCTGATGGGCGTTTTGGTGTCGTTCGGCGCCGTGCTGACCCTTCCGGGTATCGCGGGTATCGTGCTGACGATGGGTATGGCCGTCGATGCGAACGTGATCATCTACGAACGTATCAAGGAGGAGCTTCGCGGCGGCAAGGGTCTTTCGCTGGCCATCAAGGACGGTTTCTCGAAGGCCTATTCGGCCATCATCGACGGTAACCTGACGACGATCATCACGGGTATCGTGCTGTTCATCTTCGGCAACGGTCCGGTTCAGGGCTTCGCCACGACGCTGATCATCGGTATCATCACCTCGTTCTTCTGCGCCATCTTCATCACGCGCCTGCTGATCGAGTGGATCGTCGGCAAATGGGGTCACATCACCTTCTCGCGCCGCTGGTCGGAGAACTTCCTCAATAACACGCGCGTCGACTTCATCGCCAAGCGCAAACTGGCTTACGGCATCGCCGTTGCCCTGATGGTTCTGTCGTGCGTTTCGTTCTTCGCCCGCGGTCTGAACCTCGGCGCCGAGTTCACGGGCGGCCGCGCTTACGTGATCCGTTTCGACAAGCCCGTTTCGGCTGAAGAGGTTCGTCAGAATGTGGAGAAGGCTTTCTCGCAGTTCGCCGATGCCGACGCTTCGTCGATCAGTTCCGAGGTGAAGCAGTACGGCAAGGAGAACCAGATGCGCATCGTGACCCAGTATCGCTACGACGACACGTCGGACGAGGCTACCTCGGAGGTCGAGCAGATCATCTACGACGCTCTGAAACCGCTCTACTCGTATGACATCACCTTCGAGCAGTTCCGCAATACGCAGACCGACGCCAACGGTATCCTGACGGCCGACAAGATCGGTCCCTCGATCGCCAAGGACATGACGTGGAACGCCATCTATTCGGTGCTCTTCTCGCTCATCGCCATCGGTCTCTATATTACGTTCCGCTTCAAGCGCTGGCAGTGGGCTTCGGGCGCCACGATCGCCCTCGCGGTCAACGCCCTGTTCATCATCGGTCTCTTCTCGATGCTGTATGCCGTCATGCCGTTCAACTTGGAGATCAACCAGGCCTTCATCGCTGCGATCCTGACCGTGATCGGTTATTCGATCAACAACACGGTGGTGATCTTCGACCGCATCCGCGAGTACATCGCGCTCTATCCGAAACGGAGCCTGCGCGACAATATCAACAACGCCACCAGCTCGACGATGGCGCGTACCTTCAACTCGTCGGGTACGACGCTCGTCACGCTGCTTGCGATCTTCCTCTTCGGCGGCGAGACCATCCGAGGTTTCATCTTCGCTCTGCTGTGCGGCGTAGCGATCGGTACCTACTCGTCGTGGTTCATCGCCACTCCGCTCTCGTTCGATCTGATGCCCGAGTCGATCAAGAACAAGGGTAAGGAGTAGGGTGCCGACATCCCCGCGGAAGCGGACTTTCGATTGAAAACGGACTGCATAGATTGCAGTCCGTTTTTTGTCGTTATCGAAGGCTGTGTCTCGGAATAATCGGACTTACGCTTGCTTCTGCGCCCGACTTTTCGTATCTTTAACTCCGTTTTAGATACTTCCGCTCGGCAATGTTCAAATAAATTTGACATTGCCCTCGCTTATTCGTATCTTTGCCCATAAGTAAGTTCCCGCTCGGCGGGTTCGCTTCGACAGGAGAGGATATTCCTGATTTCCTTCCCGACGCGCGCTTCGTCCGAGCCAAGATAAAGAGTTATGTTCGATAATCTGAGGCAGTGGTTGCGGAAGTACATCTCGCCGGTTTTCGTCGCGATGCTCGTGGCGTCGTTCGTGTTGTGGTATATCGCCAAGTTGAACTATACCTATACTACCGATAAAACGGTTCAGGTGAATGTCGACGGCGAGGAGTTCGAGGTCGTCTGCGTGATCGAGGGGCTGGGGACGAACCTTTTCAGCCGCATGGTCTACATGCGCAATTCGCTGCGCATTCCGCTCTCGGAACTCGATTACGCCCCTTCGCCCGACGAGGAGGGGTACATCGTCATCGACCCACAGTCGTTGCAAAATGCCATTTCGGTGCATTACAGCGACGTGAAGGTCGTCGCCGTGCGCAATATCCCGCCCATTAAACTGCCTGTCGAGGAATGATCCGGGTAGGCGTTACGGGGGGGATCGGGAGCGGCAAGTCGACGGTCTGCCGGCTCTTCGCCGAACGGGGCGTGCCGGTCTACGACAGCGACAGCGAGGCCAAGCGCCTGATGGGCGAAGATCCTTCGCTGCGTGCTGCGCTCGTCGAGGCGTTCGGCGACGAGACGTTCCGGGACGGTGTGCTGAACCGTCGCTACCTGGCCGCGACCGTCTTCGGCGACCGGCACGCCCTGGCTCGGCTCGAAGCTTTGGTGCACCCCTGCGTGAAGCGCGATTTCGAGCGGTGGGCCGCCGAACGGACTGCCGAGCCCTACGTGGTGCTCGAATGTGCGATTCTCTACGAGTCGGGCATGGACGCTGCGGTGGATCGCGTGGTGGCCGTCGTCGCGCCGGAGGAGCTGCGGCTTGTGCGTGTGAACGCCCGCGACGGCGCTTCGGCTGCGGAGATTCGCCGCCGCATGGCTGCGCAGCTCTCCGACGACGTGCTGAGCGCACGGGCCGATTATACCATTGTCAATATCAACAGGGAGGATTTGGCCGCCGATGTGGCCGAGTGCGACCGTCGATTCCGTTATGAAGCAGCAGGAAATTAATCTCGATTTTTCACGTCGTCAGGTGATGACCATCGTCAACGTCACTCCCGACTCTTTTTTCGCCGGCAGCCGCACGCCTGACTGGCTCGATGTCGAACGCCGTGTGCGCGAAGCCGTCGAGGCGGGCGCTTCGGTGATCGACGTGGGCGGTTATTCGTCGCGCCCGGGTGCCGACGAGGTGTCGCCCGAGGAGGAGTGGCGGCGCGTCGATCTGGGTGTCGGGGCCGTGCGGTCGCTCTCGCCCGATCTGCCGGTATCGATCGATACGTTCCGTTCGAGCGTGGCCGCGCGGGTGATCCATAAATACGGCAAGGTGATCATCAACGATATTTCGGCCGGCGAGCTGGATCCGCTCATCGTCGACGTGGCGGCCGAGCACGACGTGCCCTACGTGGCCATGCACATGAAGGGCAACCCCCGCACGATGCAGTCAATGACCGACTACCGCGACATCGTGGCGGAGGTGGTGGACTATTTCCGCGAACGGACGGCACAATTGCGCGAGCGGGGGGTCCGCCGCATCGTCGTCGATCCCGGTTTCGGTTTCGCCAAGACGCTCGAACAGAACTACGAACTGCTGCGCGGCCTGCACCGCCTCGCGGAGCTGGGCTATCCCGTGCTGGCGGGCGTGTCGCGCAAGTCGATGATCTACAAGTTGCTCGGTACGACGCCCGCCGAGGCGCTCAACGGTACGACGGCGCTCCACTGGGAGTGCCTGCGGCAGGGGGCCGTGATTCTGCGGGCGCACGATACGCGCGAAGCCGTCGAGGTGGTACGGATGTTCGATCAATTCATGCAGGCATGACGGAGCGCGAGGTGATGATCCGGGCCGAAGGGCTCCGCAAACGCTACGGTGCGTTGGAGGTGTTGCGCGGCGTGTCGCTCGAAGTGGTGCGCGGCGAGGTGGTATCGATCGTCGGCGCCAGCGGCGCGGGCAAGACGACGCTGTTGCAGATCATCGGGTCGCTCACGCGCCCCGACGGCGGGCGCGTCACGCTCGGCGGCGTCGATCCGTTTGCTTTGTCGGACAGGGAGTTGTCGCGTTTCCGCAACCGTCGTGTCGGCTTCGTCTTCCAGTTCCACCACCTGCTGCCCGAGTTTTCCACCGAGGAAAATGTGGCCATGCAGGCGCTCATCGCCGGGATGAACCGGTCGAAGGCGCTGGGGCTGGCGCGGCAGGCCCTCGAACGCGTCGGGCTTTCCGACAGGAAGGATCACAGGGTAACCACCCTTTCCGGCGGCGAGCGTCAGCGCGCCGCCATTGCGCGGGCTATCCTGCTGGAGCCCCGCGTGCTGCTGGCCGACGAGCCGACCGGCAACTTGGACCAGCGGACCGGCGATTCCGTCGCCGAATTGCTTCTGGAACTGAACCGCACACTCGGCATGACCCTCGTCATTGTCACCCATAACCGTGAAATGGCGGGAACCCTCGGGCGCTGCCTCGAATTACGATCTGGAGAACTGTATGAAGAGATGCGTACTCGCGCTGCTGGCGCTGGCGCTGTGTAACCTGTTGTTCCACGGTACGGCTCAGGCGGCGCCCAAACAGGCGGCCTCGGATGCTGTCCGTGTGGCTGTGCTCCCCTTCCAGATCAATGGAGGGGCGGATCTCAACTACCTGAACGACGAGCTGCCCAAGCTGTTTGAGCAGCGGCTGGCCCAAAAGGGATTCAAGGTCATTCCGGCAAAGGATACGTTGCGCCTGCTCAAGAACCAGCAGATCAGCCAGCTCAATCTGGCGACCGCGCGCTCCATCGCCAGGCAGGCCGGGGCGAACTACGCCGTGTACGGCAGCTTCAGCAAGACCGGCGACGCGTTCAGCATCGACGCCCGCATGGTGGATGCCGCTGGACAGCAGGGGGCGCAGCCCTATTTCGCCCAGAAGCAAAACATGATCGAACTGCTTCCCGCCGTCGACGAACTTGTCGACAAGATGGGCGGCGGCGCGGTCAAGGGCGACGCCATCACGGACATCCAGATCCGCGGCGTCAAGGTGCTCGACCCCGACGTGGTGCTGATGCGCCTGTCCACCCGCAAGGGTGATGTGGTTGATCCCTCCACGCTCAATGAAGAAATCAAGCGAATCTGGGATCTCGGCTACTTCAGCGACGTGAACGCCGACATCGAACAGGGCGGACAGGGCCGCGTGCTCGTGTTCACGGTCAAGGAAAAGCCCCGCATCGACGACGTGATCGTCAACGGTTCCGACGAAGTCAAAAAAGAAGACATTCTGGCGGCCATGAGCTCCAAGACGGGCTCCGTCCTCAACGACCGCCTGCTTGCCGAAGACATCCAGAAGGTCACCGAGCTGTACCGCAAGGAAGGCTTCTACCTCGCCGAAGTGAACTACCGCATCGAGCAGAAGGCCAACAGCGCCTCCGCCGTGCTGGTCTTCGACGTGAA
>OODL01002310.1_pt1 | contig 12426 bp, 10 predicted proteins | sample 1671181 | NCBI WGS metagenome assembly OODL01 (sample SAMN06348130, study PRJEB24527) | human gut metagenome | biome: human gut; feature: ankylosing spondylitis patient; material: feces | host: Homo sapiens | place: China | collected 2015-10 | reverse complement strand
CATATACCTGTGCGTAAATAATATATTCGAAAGGACTCAAAAATGGCAATAAAACTATAAATTGAATTCCTGCGCTACGCATTGCGTTTTGAAATGGCATTTGATACTTTGTCGCAGCTTCAAGAAACAATGCAATTAATATTGCAATTGGCCCTATAACTCCAATAGCGATAAATATTCCAAGCACTACCATGTCTAAATATTTAAACCATTTATCCCTTTCATCTAAATATTCTATTTTTCTTTTTCTATACCAATTCCAAATACACCGTTTCTTCATAATTCTCCCTTCGCGCCGCTCAGGCAGGAGTAATCTCCTGCCTGAACATTGTCTTTTTATTTTAGTTTATGCCATACATACTCGCTGAAACTTTGTATTTCGTCTTGTTGGCTTCTTCACTTTATGGATAACCTTTTTTCTTCCTGATACTGTTGTTATCACTCTGGTATTTGACTGTTTAGGTGTTCCCGCATTAGACGTTGCAATGCCCATATTCTTAGCAATAGCTTTTGTAACCGGCTTTGCTGCTGCTGAAACTCCTGTTGCCGCTAGTTCCATTGGTTGTCCAATAGAATAGTTTACTGCTGCATTTCCCAACGCTTCCGCCGCCTTTGATCCAAATTGCACCATATCTGTTACTTTATTTGCGCAGTTTCCTGCAATATATGTAGCACCTCCTTCTATTGCAGCAATTCTTTTTAAACGGTGTCCTTCTCCCCAGGTCAGTGCCATTCCTCGCAGCACAGTCGGATTACCGCCTGCATCATAGGCATAGCTCTTTCCATTCCAGGACAGTAACTGATCCTTCCAGCCATCGGTGCGATAGGTAAAAAGATCCTGTGTCTGTACCGTTGAAACCGCTCCCTCTGTATAGGCATATGTCTTTCGGGAAGTCATGTTGCCGCCTGCATCGTAGGCATAAAGCACCGTAATTCCAAGTACACCATTGTTTTCACGAATCAGCTGATTGAGTTCATCATACTGATAGGTGATGACCTTCGTACCAGATGTAATCTTTGTGATGTTTCCCACATTGTCATACTCGTAGCTCCAGCTTTCGGTTCCATTTGACATCGCAGAAAGAAGACTGTCCGTATCGGTCAGATGACGAAGGGTTCCATAAGTAAAGCAGTTTTCTCGCTTCTGTCCACCCGGAAGTGTCACGGTTTCCTTTGTGCATCGTGCCATCGCATCATAAGCTAAACTTTGTCTTTGTTTTCCATCGACAGTAAGTCCATAAGATAATCCCGGTCGCTGTGTCTTTGATGCATCTCCATACACCAGTCCAGTCTTTGTCTTTGATCCCTCCAGACTCTGCACCAGTCGATTTACGCGATTATAACTGTCATAACCAATCTCAAGTGACTGCACTGTATGAGTGTTTGCCACGGTCGGCTCACCTGCTGCCCCGGTATTCTTCTCCAGAGTAGTGCTCTGTACGAGTCTTCCAGTCATGTCATACTGATCTTTGTCAATTCGTCCATTTACCAGATCGGTTTCCTTTTCCAGTGTACCGTAATCATCATACTCATAACGCACGGCATCTGTACTTTCTCCATTCCATCGTCTGGCTCGGATGCGCTCCTCTTTGTCATACAGGATTTCCTGCGTATCGCCATTTCCATAGGCAACTGTTATGAGTGGACCATTGTTTGGTGCATAGCCGTAGCTTTCAAGAGTTTTATCTCCCGCCTTTACCATTGTCTGGTTTCCAAATCCATCATACTCAAATGCGTAAGTGGTTCCACCATGCTTGATACTCTTAATTCGGTCTCCCTCATCATATGTATAGGAAACATTCCTTGTCTGCCCGGATGCAGTTGCACTTACGCCGAATCACATTGGGGTCAGGTACCATAAATTTTTCATAATTAAACTTTTATAAAATTTTAATTATCTTTATTTTTTGTTGCCGGTTCCTGACCCTGCATTTGTATCGAACCAGTAGTGACACATTTTGAGCCACCGTCCCTGTCACCGTGGTCCGAAAGCGGCAGCGTTTCAAAGGATGTTTCCCAGCCACGCTGACGCTTCCTTTCCCGGAAGTAGTCAACGGCTTCATGGTACAGTACCATCTTGCAAAAATGGTCAAACTGGCAGCGCCTCCCGTAATCATCAGGGGTAACTTTCATCTTCTCACCCCCTTTCCGTGGGGAGTGAGCAGGATGATCCTGTCCGTTGTCAGGGGCCTATGCTGGCCCTGGTCTGCTGACCGCCTCCTTTTCCATCTAAATTAAGCGTGAAAATGGGTCTGCCCAGCAGCGGTTTTTTTCTTTTCTGCCGCTGGGCAGATGTTTTTTCTTTAGATACATGATAAGAGGAATTTTTGAAGATTCCATAAAGATTTGAAAAATGGACGGACATAAAAGACGTCCATTACACTATCGGAAAATCAGCAAGGAAGTTTCATAGTAACCTTTGCGCCGCCGGTTTCTTTTGAATTTTCTAAAATAAGCTGACCATTATGTTGTTCCATAATCGAATTTGTAATATATAGACCCATACCAAAGTGTAACTTTGAATTGCGGCTTTGATCGCCCATATAGAACCGTTCCTGTGCGTGGCATAATGCCTCTTTAGAAAACCCCGTTCCCTCGTCTGTGACTGAAATTTCCACGAAACCGTTGTTACTCTGAACATCCACATAAAGCGTTCCGCCTTGCGGGGAGTAGTCCAGCCCATTACTGATAACATTCATAATAGCACGTTCTATCAGCACCCTATCAAATTTCAGCATTTGAGGGAGTGAAACAGTATTCATTTGCAGCCGGATTTCTTTTGTCCGGCATAGTGATTCCATATAACCGAACAAGTGCTGCATGAACGCTGGCAAGTCTATACTTTCAATATGGAGCTGATAACCAACCGCCGCCCGTGATATATCAATCAGGGTTTGAATATATGACTGCATCTGGCCGGAGCTTTCCACGACGTAACCAGCGTATAATCGTTGCTCATCATCAAGATTTGTTTCTGTGAGTAAATCAGCATTTCCTTGAATAACCGTCAGAGGCGTTTTCAAATCATGGGCAAGCGCGGCGATTTGCTCTTTCTGTGTCTGTTCGGTTTTCCATTGCCGTTCTAACGAAATTTTCAGATTATCTTTCATATCTGAAAAAGATGCAAGGACATCTTCAAACTCTTTGATTTTGGCGTGTCCTACTTCAAAATCAAGGTTTTGCTTTGAAACCTCCGCAGTTGCTTCAAAAAGCGGGGTCAGTTGTGTACGCAGGTTCTTAGCAAATCTGGCGGTCAGTATGATAATGACCAGCAGCGAATTTACAGCCATCAGGATAAACGCAAGCGTGTCAGGAGATGGAAAATATTCCGGTAGCCATGACACTGTAAATTGAGAACCAATATAATACCTTAAAACGCAAAATTCGTTTTCCCGGACAACAAGTGCAAACTGCCTCCCCGTAGCATATTCAATATATTCTCCCTTTGCGTACAGCAGGGCAATTTCTTTTTCATCATCGTCCATATTGCTGTAAAGCTCATTAAAGTTCTTGTCCAGAATTAAGTAGCCGCATCCCTGTGGAATCACAACCTTTGTAATATCCGGGGCAATCGTCAGCGTTGGAATGATCTCTTTTACCTGCAATTCACTTAGATTTGCTCTTGTAGCTAATCCAGCATTTACAGCAAGTCCCTCCAAACCAGAAGGGACAATAATTGCCGCTACCAGCATGACAATGAGGGAGATAGCAAACTGGCGAAACAATATTTTCAATGTAGGTTTCTTTTTCACTCCCATTTATATCCTATCCCCCATACGGTGCTGATCGGACTTATTTTGAAATGCTCCAATTTCGCACGAATATTTTTTATATGCGTTGAGATCGTAGAGTTATCGCCTATTCCATCAAACCCGAAAACGGCTTCATAGATTTGTTCTTTTGTAAAAACCTGTCCCCGGTTTTTCGCAAGGTATTCACAGATTGAATACTCGCTTTTGGTAAGGGGAACCGGCTGTTCTGAAACATACAGTACCTTTGCGGAAAGGTCAAATCTTATATCAGGCTCAAATGAAAGTGTGCTGTGATGCTCCCTTTTTTCTCTGCGTAAATGTGCCGCGACACGGGCGCGAAGCTCCTGAATACGAAAAGGTTTCGTAATATAATCATCCGCACCGATGCCCAATCCAAACAATATATCTTCCTCTAATGTCTTTGCGGTCAGAAAGAGAATCGGGCAGTCTACCATATTCCTGATCTGTTTGCAAAACTCAAACCCGTCTGTGCCAGGCATCATCACATCCAAAAGAATGAGGTCATAGAAATGCAGCTTTTTGATGTCTACATCATCCGCATTTTGACAGACTGTTATCAAATATCCATCTTTCCCCAAACTGTTCTTAATCAATTCCAAGATAGAAACTTCATCGTCAACTACAAGTAAGTGGGTCAAAAAATCACCTCCCGCCCCATTATACCACATTGTCGAGGTTACTCATCATTATTTTTAATGTCAGCTTTCCGATATTCATTGTTGATATTTACAGCTACGGCATTGCTTATATCCACATCCACAATACTGTAAACGTAGCCGAAACTGAAATCTTCCCCCGCCACATTTTTGAAGCGTTTCGATACCTGCCCGATTTCTTCTTGCAGTTCTGACATTTCAAGACATTCATCCGTTATGGTATATGTCAGGCCGTTATATGAAATTTCATCATAGTTTGCGGCGTTCAGCTCATAATACGGCAGAGATTCATTTAACGCCTTATTTTTATCGGCGGTATCGCGGAGCGCACCGCAGGCCGATAAGCATATAAGACTTACAAGCACAATTACCACGGCAAACAGGCACTTTTTATTCACTGTTTTTACCTCCCTCCCAACCATGAAACCAAACCAAACTGGCAATCAGCAGACAAACAGTGCAGCATACAGAAATAATCATACCGCTGAAAAAATCGGTTTTTACCTGTGCATACAGTTGGGGGCTATCCCATGCAAGCACAGTGTAATCCATAGCACGAACGCCCCAGGCCCAGGGAATATATTTCCATGTAGCGTCACCAAGCCCTGTTATCATAAGGGCAGCTATTAAACTCCCTGCAATTCCCAATCCCATAGATGCACCTTTTCCGAAGCTCATTCCCACAAACAAATGAATCAGGTAAATGGGAAGCATGGTAATCAACAATAGAATCCCTGCTTTCAGGTAAAGGCTTGCCGGAGCATCCCTATATAGTGCAGCGAATGTTCCTAACGCTAAAAATGTTGCGCCAAAAGCACAGATCATCAGAAAACCAAGTTTACCAATATACGTTGCCATGCGAGATGGGATTGTTCCCAACAAAAGCTGATAATGCCCGGCCTGATTTTCGATCTGAACAACCAGGCCCACAATAATGCCGATCAGAAACGGGAACGCAACGGCCAGCACTTCCAGATAGGCACTGATTTTGGTTGCCAGTTCCCATCTGGATATATGATAGTAACCCGCAAAAATCGCCGCACATATAATCGGAATCATGCTGTGCATATAGAGCAAAATGCTATGTTTACACTTCTGATATTCTGCTTTCCAGCAGCGAACCACAGATACCATAGTTACCCCACCTCCTTTTTCTCAAACCATCTTGCAGTTAAAAATGACAGCGCCGCAAACCAGGCCAGCGAAATGACCAATACAAGTATAATCATCCAAAATGCCATTGCCGTACTCTGATCTGCAACCGGCTCACCATTAGGCAAAATACCTAACACGGAAATCATAAGATGCGGCACCCAGCTATACGGGCAGATCATCCACAAAGAGGTTGTAGCCGTGAAAATCCCTAAAACGCTTCCAAGTCCGGCATTAAGAATAACCGTGACAAAGATACCAACTTTTTTTGATAACCATAAGCACAGCGGAACTTCCCATAGGCTTGCAATGACAATACAAGCTGTTCCGGCCGCAGCCTGCCAAATTCCGATTGTCAGGGGAATTTCGTTGATAACTAATATTGCAAAACCGCCCAACAGATTTAGCGCCAGGAAAATGAAATTCCCCACACAGGAGTAAATACCGGCCACTCCAATTTTTGCTTTCCAGACTTTGTTCTGCGAAACAGGCAATGAAGCAACGGCACGATATTTTAGTTTGCCATTATCCCGCTGTTCAATCAAGGCACAGGTGAGCGTAAGGAATCCAGGATAAAGCAGGATATACCACCAATTATAAGAATTGAGCTGGAACCAAAGAGGGGCAAAAAAGTTCATAAGCGCAGTTACAAACGGGGCCAGAACGATCAGCGTTTTTGTGAAAGTTCTCTTATGCTTTAGGTTCTCTGCCTGAATATATGCCATCTCCATTTAATATCCCTCCTTACCATTTCTGCGAATAACATCCATAAAGAGTTGTTCCAAATCTTCACCGGCGCGAAGCTCTCCCTCATATCCAAGGACGCCGCCAGCAATGATACCCACATGATCTGCAATCTGCTGGACTTCTGACAGAATATGGCTGGACAAAATAACTGTAATCCCTTTGCAGGGAAAAGAGCGAATTAACTCTCGAAGTTCCTCAATCCCTAAAGGGTCAAGGCCGTTAGTCGGTTCATCCAGAATCAAAAGCTGGGGACTGTTCAGCAATGCAATAGCAATACCAAGCCGCTGCTTCATACCAAGAGAAAACTGCCCGGCCCGTTTCTTGCCGGTATTCGTGAGCTGGACAATTTGCAATACCTCGTTAATTCGTGCATCGTCCAGGCCGAGCAATGTAGTTCTGACTTTGAGATTTTCGTATGCAGTCAGATTTTCGTAAAGCGGGGGCATCTCAATCAAAGCACCGATATGCTCCAGATCATTCCGCTTCCACGGGTGGCCGTCAAACTCGATGCTTCCCGATGTGGGGCGCAAAATGCCGGTGAGCATTTTTAAGATCGTGGATTTGCCAGCCCCATTCGGCCCCAGCAGACCATAAACCGAGTTGCGCCGGATGTTCAGTGACACATTGTTTACCGCCATTTGCCCCTTGAAATTTTTGCAGAGGTCAGTCGTTTTCAAAATCATATCCATATAATCAAGTCCTTTCTTTGATTTTACGGATAGCATACCGGGCAATTTTGAAGATTTCATAAAGATTCCCGAAAACAGAATATGAACAATACACCGTAACCGTGGAGCATATCGCAACAAAGCACCAACCTACGCATTTAGGGCCTTAAAAAGCCCTATATTTCAAGGTTTTTCCCGCATAGTCGGCGGGGTATGTGAGTGTTTTATCCTATCCCCGCCATAGTGCCGCTCTAAATGCGTAGAATTTACCAGCAGAAAATCGCCGGTTTCTCTGGCTCCATACTCCCAGATATGGTATCATGGAAAAAATCAATCTGACGGGGGTATCAGGATGGACGGACAAGAAAAGCTGCTGGAAGCGTTGCCGAGCTTCCCGCTGGAACAAGAATAACGATCAAGAGGGCTGCACCCTCTGGGAACCATTGGGGACAGGTACGCTGACTTGATTAGTGTCCCTGGTGGCTCAAGTTTGCAAACTTTTGTTCTTTTCCCTACTCGACTACATTCTAGTAAACACAAAAAAGCCTGAAAGCTCTTTTCTTGAACTTTCAGACTTTTTAATATCATGATGTTTTTAGGAACACATTTTGAGCCACCGTCCCTGTCACCATGGTCACCGTGCGTACACAACAGCCTCATATGGTCTGAGTGTGGACTCGTCTGTATCCTTGTAATTCTGAATAAGGATGTTCTTTGCTGCATGAATCTTTTCCTGAAGCTCTGCCGGGATGGCAGCATTTGTGTCGGAATCGTTGCAAAGTACAAGCAGCTGTTTATCACCGAGTGTTCTGGTATATGCGTAAATCTGCGGATGATCTGGAATCAATACATCATACACACCGTTCACCATAACTTCGTTTGTATGGCGAAGTGCAATCAGCTTTTTATAATAAGCAAAAACAGAATCTGGATCGTTTACCTGTGCGGCTGCGTTGATTGTTTTGTAGTTTTTATTTACCTGCAGCCATGGTGTGCCTGATGTAAAGCCGCCATTGTCAGATGCGTCCCACTGCATTGGTGTACGTGCATTGTCACGTCCAACTGCCTTGATATAGCCCATAACTGTTTTGGCCGGGATATTTTCTTTTGTTGTCAGCTCTTTGTAAGCATTGAGACTTTCAATATCACGATAATCTGCGATATTTTCCATGTAGGCATTTGTCATGCCAAGCTCCTCACCCTGATATACATATGGCGTACCCTTCTGGAAATGGGTCATAGTTGCAAGCATCTTGGCTGACAGCTCACGGTACTGCTCACTATCATTTCCAAAGCGTGAAACACATCTTGGCTGATCGTGATTAGATAAAAACAAACTGTTCCATGCGCATCCCTCTAAGTCCTTCTGCCACTTTGTAAAGTTTGCACGCAGCTCTGGCATAGTCATTGCCTCACCGTCCCACTTTCCATGATGGCACGGTTTCAGCGCACTTCCTGAAACATGCTCAAACTGGAAAATCATATCAAGCTCGCTGCCATCAATGTTTGCATATTTCTTTGCCTGCTCAGCATTTACACCTGGACACTCACCTACAGTAATCAGGCGATACTTAGACAGCACTTTTTCGTTCATCTCACGCAGATATTTGTGGATGTTTGGACCGTCACAGCTTGTGTTTCCAGTGTAGCCATTTCCATTCTCTGGTCCATCCGGCAGACCAGGATACTTGGAAATCATACTGATTACATCCATACGGAAGCCATCGATTCCCTTGTCACACCACCAAGTCATCATCTTAAAGACTTCATCGCGAACCTTCGGATTATCCCAGTTTAAATCTGGCTGCTTTTTGGAGAAGGAGTGCAAATAGAACTGGCCTACAGACTCCACATACTCCCATGCAGAGCCACTAAAGCATGACTCCCAGCGGTTAGGCGGATTGCCATTTTTATCAGGATCTGCCCACATATAATAATCGTGGTACGGATTATCCTTGCTCTTCTTGCTCTCAATAAACCACTTATGCTCATCGGAAGTATGGTTAACAACCAAATCCATCATAATCTTGATATTTAAGCTGTGAGCCTTCGCAAGCACACGGTCGAAATCAGCCATGGTTCCAAAATCGTCCATGATATCCTGATAATCACTGATGTCATATCCATTGTCATAATTGGGGGAATCATTGAACGGGGAAATCCAAATTCCTGTAGATAATCCAATTTTTCAATCCCTCCGGGGATGTCTCCAAAACCATCCCCGTTGGTGTCCCGAAAGGACTTCGGATAAATCTGATAAACTACCGCATTTTTCCACCATTTTTCGTTCATATGCTCCATAACCTCTTTCTACTAAATACTGTCTTTTATTTTAACATGATACTTATTCTTAATCTAATGCTGTCAAAATCTCCTTCACTGCTCCAAATACATCCTCTGGTGCATTAAGAAGTGTGAGCTGATCAAGCAAATATGCATCATTTCTTGCTCCCTTCTTCTGGGCGATTGCATAGATCTGCTCCTTTAAGCTAAACTCAATCTCTGCGCGATTTAACAGTTCGAAGATACGCTCAACCTGATGATTATCAGCAAGTGCAGTATTGTATGTAACGACTGTAATCTCACTTTCAATATCCTGCATAGGAAGAATTACTGTTGTGCACTGCTTGTCGCTGTCATAAGAAGTCTCAAGCGTCTCATATGTGCCGTCTGCTTTCTTTTTCTGTGCCGTCATGCCTGACGCTGTACCTGCAAATACAAGTTCATATGCACGTTCTGCTGGCATTCCTTCCTTCTTTGTCTTTTCTGGTGTGATCGTAAGAACAGCCTCATCGCCCCACTGATATGTAAATGTGGTTGAGCACCAAACATTATCGGTTGCTTCTTCGTCAAGTCTAAAGCTTCCGTCTGCACCTGCTGCCACGATAACCTTAAGAATCTCTTGATTATCAATCTTATTGCCCGTTGTGCGCGCATCAAGTGTGACAATGGCACCTGCCTTTGCCAGTACCGGAATGCTGTCAAGGCTGCGGTACAGCTCGATCTTGCGATCTCCATTGTAAACTGTTCCTGTAAATAAATCAATCCAGGTTCCCTCTGGAAGAAGTGCCATAACCTTACCCATTCTGGTAGCTGTGCTTATTGGCTGTGTGATTGGATTTACAAGAATATCTGAGCCAAAATAGTACTCGTTCTTCATTCTAAATGCATCCCACTTGCCAGGATTCTGATAATAAAGCGGCTGAATAAGCGGAATACCTTCCTCGCTTGCTCTGCGGTTCATCGTATGAAGATATGGGATCATCTGATGACGCAGACGAAGGAACTTGTCCATGATCAATTCCACTTCCTTGCGATAGCGCCATGGCTCTTTGCCGTTAAACTCGCAGCAAGTGCTGTGAAGACGCATAATCGGGGAGAATACACCAAGCTGCAACCATCTAAGTGCAAGCTCATCGTTCTTATAGCCCATCATGTGACCACCAATGTCGTGGCTCCACCAGCCATAGCCGATATTGGAGGCTGTTGCGGTAAAGTACGGCTGGAAATCTAATGATTCCCATGTAATCACGGTGTCACCTGAAAATCCGACTGGATAACGATGGCTTCCAGGACCGCCATAGCGGGAGAAGATAAGTCCCTTGCCGTCCTTTTTCTGGCTGTGTATGGTATGATAGTGATTGAGCATCCACAGCGGGTCTAGGCCCGGGATCGCGGTGTTAGTACCCTGCTGCCAGTCGATCCACCAGAAGTCAACACCGTCCTTTTTCTCGATCTTCTCATAGACATATTTAAAATAGCCTTCAAGCAGCTTTCTGTTCGTAAAATCCATCAAAACAGGCTCGCCCTTTTCCTGATCCACGCCCATGTAGGCGGCAAATTCTGGATACACATCCTCAAATGCCCTGACACCGTCTGCCGGATGATCATTTAACGTTACCTTCATGCCTCTTCTATGCAGGTTGTCGGTAAAACGCTTTGGATCTGGGAAGAAGTCCTTGTTCCATGTGTAACCTGTCCAGCCTGCTCCATATTTCTGGTCGATCTCAGTCAAATGCCAGTCCATGTCAATTACACCAACGGTAAATGGAATATTCTCTTTCTCGAAGCGGTCCATCAGCTCGAGATACGATTTCTCCGTATATTTATAGTAGCGGCTCCACCAGTTGCCGAGTGCATACTTTGGAAGGATCGGGGTTGCACCAGTCAGCTTATAATAATCTTTCAGGCAGCCCAAATAGTCGGTACCGTATCCAAAGTAATACAAATCCTCTGCGTCAATGTCTTCTCTTCTTTCAATCCAACCGTCTTCTGTCAGCAGCATGGAGCCCTTATCAGAGATAACAGCCCAACCTTCCATGGAAAACAGACCGTCCTGCAGTGGAATCTCGCCATTTGCCTGATCAAGTGTACGGGTGGTTCCCTTCAGGTTATGTCCGGTATCGCCGTAATGCCATGTGGACTCATAGATGACTTTTTGATTTCTCTGCTCGATACGCAGGTTGTTTCCAGCAAATCTACCTCCAGTGTAGACAAGTCTTGCCTTGTCAGTCTCAATGATCAGCTCACCGTTTTTCTCATTTACAGTGTATTCCGGCACATCAAAGGTTCTATTTACAACCATCTGAGTCTTCTTGTCTACAAACACACCTTTTTCGCTGTATTCCATACGAATCATGCTCGGTGTTAGTACGGTAAAACGATAATTCTCGCCCTGTACAATTGCATTTTTTACGTTCATTTATTATGATTCTTTGCTTTAGTATAAAGCATAATTCTACATATTTCTTGCAATATTGTTCCTATTTATAACACAATCCTGCTGTGTTCTATTTTTTATCCTGCTGCGTAATCCACACCTCTGATATTGCGCCAAAGTTCTCATCCATATTAGATAAGTGAAATTCTGCCTGCTCGCCGTATATCAAATTTAAACGTTTTTTGATGTTTTGAAGGCCAACATGGCGGCGGTCATTGTAATAGATTTCGCCATTATTTTCAATTTTTTCAAGGACTTCCGCCGAAAAACCTTTGCCATTATCCGACACACAAATATAAAGACATTCTGCATCATTATGTTTTTCTTTTGTGATAAACAAAGAAATTTCTCCTTTTCGTTCTGGTGTCAGGCCATGCGAAAATGAGTTTTCCACAAGTGTCTGCAAAAGAAGCACCGGAATTTCAATATCTCCAAGTCCATCATCTACCATGCAGTCAAATTGAAAATAGTCTTCACCGTAGCGAAAGCGCTGAATGCTGATATAATTTTCCACGTGGGCAATCTCCTCAGAAAGAGGACGAAGCACTTGAGAACCCTTATAAATATAGCGAATATAATCAGACAAAATGGAAGTGATAGTAACAATATCTGTTTCACCCTTGTTGTCTGCAATTCCATGTATCAGGCTTATACAATTTAGGAAAAAGAGATCGGAAGAGCGTCGTGTAGGGAAAGAGTGTAGATCTCGG
>OODL01002307.1_pt1 | contig 12456 bp, 8 predicted proteins | sample 1671181 | NCBI WGS metagenome assembly OODL01 (sample SAMN06348130, study PRJEB24527) | human gut metagenome | biome: human gut; feature: ankylosing spondylitis patient; material: feces | host: Homo sapiens | place: China | collected 2015-10 | reverse complement strand
AATATGCGCTGGAGAAGGGTGCGCCATTTTATGATTTAGAGAATTATTATGAGCCGGGCACGGTGGTGCGTATTCCGGCAGACCCGGCGCTGAGTCCCTCGGCGAACGCCCAAAAATATTATAAAGACTATCGCAAAAAGCAGGTGGCGGAGCAAAAGCTCACCGGCTTTATTGCCCAGGCAGAGGCGGAAGCGGCGTATTTGGACAGTGTGCTGGACGCCTTGAGTCGTTCCTCTACCGATGCGGAGATTTCTGCCATTCGAGCAGAACTGACCGCCGGGGGCTATTTGCGCCATCGGGGCAAGGAGAAGCCGGCCAAGGCGCTGAAGCCGTTGGAATACCAAACGGCGGACGGCTTTCGCATTTTAGTAGGCCGCAACAATGTGATGAACGACAAGCTGACCTTAAAGACGGCAGCGGGAGAGGACTACTGGTTCCATACCCAGGACACGCCCGGCTGTCATGTGGTGCTGGTCACTGCCGGGCGGGCACCGTCGGAGTCGGCGCTCCATGACGCGGCGGTACTGGCTGCCTATAACAGCAAGGCTCGCGCGTCCTCCAATGTACCTGTGGACTATACCCGAGTCAAATATGTAAAGAAACCTGCCGGTGCAAAGCCCGGTCGGGTGATCTACACAGATTATAAAACGATTTTTGTGACCCCCACCCGGGAGGAGACGGAGAGGATGATTCAACTTGGCTAATGTGGCTGTGATCGTGGCTGCCGGTTCCGGCAGTCGTATGCAAAGTGCAAAGAACAAGGTGTTGCTGCCCCTGTGCGGCACGCCGGTGATTGCCCGCACGGTGGCCGCCTTTGCGGATTTGCCCCAGGTGGACGAGGTGCTGGTGGTTTGTCGCCCTGCGGATGTGGACGCTATGTCCGCCCTGCTGCCTCAGGAGAAAGTGAGTTTTGTCTTTGGCGGCAAGACTCGCCAAGAGAGTGTGCAAAATGCAGTAGACACCATTGACGACTGCGATCTGCTGCTGATCCACGATGGTGCCCGACCCCTGGTGACCCGAGACGAGATTTTAGACACCCTGCATCGGGCGGAGGAGACCGGCGCGGCGGCCACCGGCGTATTTGTAAAAGATACCATTAAGGTAATCAATGATGACTACGAGATTACGGACACCCCGGATCGTTCCCAACTGATCGCCGTTCAAACGCCCCAGATTTTTCGCTTTGACCTGTACAAGCAGGCCATGGAGAAAGCCAAGACCCAGGGCGGGAATTTTACCGACGATTGCAAGCTGATGGAGAACCTGGGCGTGCCGGTGTCCGTTGTGATCGGCGAGTATACCAATATGAAGATCACCACCCCGGAGGATCTGCCCATGGCAGAGGCGATCTTAAAAGCAAGGGAGAAAGAGTAATGCGTATTGGCCACGGCTACGATGTACATAAACTGGTGGAGGGCCGCCCGCTGATCTTAGGCGGTGTGACCATTCCGTTTGAAAAGGGCCTGCTGGGGCACAGCGATGCAGATGTGTTGCTTCACGCCATCTCTGACGCCTTGCTGGGCGCGGCGGCGCTGGGTGACATTGGCCACCTGTTTCCGGATACAGATGACCGCTGGAAGGGGGCGGACAGCCTAAAATTGCTGGAAGAAGTGGTGCGGGTACTGGCCGACCGGGGTTATCAAATTGAGAACATCGACGCTACGCTTTTGGCGCAGCGGCCAAAGCTGGCGCCGTATATAGATGAAATGCGGGGCAATATTGCCGATGCCTGCCGGGTGGATATAGCGCAGGTCAGCGTAAAGGCCACCACCGAGGAGGGACTGGGCTTTACCGGTACCGGCGCGGGTATGGCAGCCCACGCTGTGGCGCTGATTGAAAAAGCGTAAGTCGCTGCAAAGAGGGGGAGTATGTAACAGATGATGGAAACAAAGGCACGGATGCGGGCGGCTGTCTTCGGCATCTGCGTCAACCTGTGCCTGTTTATGGTAAAGCTGTATGTGGGTATTTCCACCAACAGCATTTCGATTTATGTAGACTCGCTGAATAACGCGCTGGACAGCGTGGTATGTATCATCGCACTGGTTGGCTTTTGGCTTTCTGTGCGCACCTCGCCGAAGTACCCGTTCGGGTTAGGTCGGGCGGAGGATCTCACCGGTTTTATCACTGCCGTGGTGATCGTGGGCACCGGCTTTGGCTTCGGCTATGTGTCCTTGGAACGAACTCTGTACCCGGCGCCGGTGTGGTTTTCGGTTCGCTATGCGGTGATCATTGCGGTAACGGCGGTAGTGAAACTGCTGCTGGGCGCGTACTATAAGTTTAAGGATCGGCGCCATCCGTCGCCGGTGCTGAAAGGGCTGTTTACGGACAGCGTGCTGGACTTCTTTATCACCTTGTCCACCCTGATCTCCTTTACCCTGACCCGGGTTGCGGGGGTACCGGTGGACGGCTACTTCGGTATTGCCATCAGCGCGGTGTTGCTGATCAGCGGCGCTAAGTCCTGTGTCTCCTCTTTTGCCTGTATTTTGGGCAAGCGAGAGACGGAGGATTGCGACCGTGCCCAGGCATTGCTTACGGCACAACCGGAGGTGACCGGTGTAGCCAATGTGCAGTGCCACCGCTACGGACGGCACCTGGCCTTTACGGCAGATATTACCACGGATCAAACGACGGTAGAAGCAGCGGCGCAGTTACAAGAGGGGCTGCGGGCGCTTTTGCGGACAGAAATGGGTGCGGACTTTACGGCGGCAATCAGCCCCGGCGCATCTACTGTCCAAATAGAACAAAACAAAAATGGGGGAGTAACAAATGTCTAACAAAAAAGGGGCTCTTTTGACAGAAGAGCAAAGATTGGAAAAGGTGCTGACCAAAAAGAAGCGCAGGAAGATCGCACTGAAAATTTTTATTGGCTTTTTAGTTATTTTGGCGCTGTTCGTGGGGATCACTACCTTGATCTCCGTAATCGGTGTTCAGTCTAACATCAACAAGGCCCACAACTACGGTTCTGCCGGTTGCGCCCAGCTGGAATACAGCGTAGAGGACAACGGCTATGTGAACATTAAGAGTGACAAGGGACTGAAAGTGATGCAGCTGACGGATGTACATATCGGCGGCGGCTGGATGTCTATTAAAAAGGACGCTATGGCTATCAATACCGTAGCTACAATGATTCGGGTAGAAAAGCCGGACTTCGTGGTAGTCACCGGCGACATTTCTTACCCGGTGCCGTTCCAGGCTGGCACTTTCAATAACAAGTCCGGCGCCAAGATTTTTGCAGAGCTGATGGAAACGCTGGGCGTGTACTGGACTTTGGCTTACGGCAACCATGATACTGAGGCGTACAGCTATTACACGCGCGAGCAACTGACGGACTTTTACCGCAGCGAGCAATACAAGCACTGCCTGCTGCAGCCCGGTCCGGAAGATGTGGACGGCGTGGGCAACCAGGTCATCAACATTGTCAACAGTGACGGCGTGATCACACGCTCTTTAATTACGCTGGACAGTCACTCTTATATTGACGGTGATGTTTTGGGTATTCGTTGGCTGTACGATAATATCCACGAAAATCAGATCAATTGGTACAAGAATGTGGTGCTGGATCTGGCAAAACGGAACCAAGACGCGGCCAAGGCTCTGCCGGCTGCCAAGCAGAAGTCGTATGCAGAACTGGAAAAAGTGGTGCCCACTTCCGTCTTTTTCCATTTCCCCATGGAGGAGTACCGCTTGGCCTGGACCGAGTATGTGGAGAATGATTATAAAGATACGGAGAATGTGAAGTACCGTTACGGCTTGCCCGGTGAGAGCGGCAAAGTGGTGTACTGCGGTATCCACCCGGATCAGCTGTTTGAGACGATGCAGGAGCTGGGTAGTACGGACAGCACCTTCTGCGGCCATGATCATTACAACAATTTCTCCCTGAATTACAAAGGGATCAACTTGACCTACGGCTACTCTATTGACTACCTGGCTTATGTGGGTATTTACAAGCAGGGCACCCAGCGCGGCTGCACCATCTTGGACTACGACCAAAAGGGCGGCCTGGACTTCCACCAGGAGAATTATTATCAGGACAAGTACCAGAATGACGCCCGTGAGTCCGTTACCATGCAGGAGATCACCACCTCCGGATTGCCGGTGCTGGACGCACGATAATGCCTCTTTTGCGCACTGTCGGTTTTTGCCGACGGTGCGTATTTTTTGTTGCTTTTTGACGATTGGATTACGGATTATCGGATTTTTTATGAAGAATTTTGAAATCCTATTGACAAATGGAAAAAACTTGCTAAAATAAGTATTAGCACTCGGAAGTGAAGAGTGCTAACACAAAACGAATACTTTTGACGAGGTGAAAAGTTATGACTATTAAACCGCTTGCAGACCGTGTTCTGCTAAAAGCCTGTGAGGCTGAGGAAACCACCGCTTCCGGCATTATTCTGGCAGCTTCTGCACAGGAGAAGCCCGAGGTGTCCGAAGTTGTTGCCGTTGGTCCCGGCACCGACAAACACCCCATGACTGTTGCTGTTGGCGATAAGGTGATTATCGGCAAGTACAGCGGCACCCAGATTAAGGTGGACGGTCAGGAGTACACCATTTCCGAGGTCAAAGACATTTTGGCTGTAGTTGAGTAAGGAGGAGTTCCGTTATGGCAAAAGATATTATTTATGGCGAGGATGCTCGCAAGGCGTTGCAGACCGGTATTGACAAGCTGGCCAATACCGTTAAGATTACCCTTGGTCCCAAGGGCCGCAATGTGGTACTGGATAAGAAGTATGGCGCACCGCTGATCACCAACGACGGCGTGACCATTGCCAAGGAGATCGAGCTGGAGGAGCCTTTTGAGAATATGGGTGCCCAGCTGGTGAAGGAAGTTTCTTCCAAGACCAATGACGATGCCGGTGACGGCACCACCACTGCTACGCTGCTGGCCCAGGCGCTGGTGCGCGAGGGCATGAAGAATGTGGCTGCCGGTGCCAATCCCATGGTTGTGAAGAACGGCATTAAGGCCGCTGTGGACGCTGCTGTGGCCGGTATCCAAAAAGAGAGCAAGGCCGTTAGCGGCAGCGATGATATTGCCCGCGTGGCTACCGTGTCTGCTGCAGACGAGACGGTTGGCAAACTGATCGCGGAGGCCATGGAAAAGGTATCTGCCGACGGCGTGATCACCGTAGAGGAGTCCAAGACCGCAGAGACCACTTGCGAGGTGGTTGAGGGTATGCAGTTCGATCGTGGCTACATTTCTCCTTATATGGTGACCGATACCGATAAGATGGAAGCTGTGTTGGACGACGCTAAGATCTTGATCACCGATAAGAAGATCAGCACCGTGCAGGATATTCTGCCCCTGTTGGAGGCTGTACTGAAGAACGGCCAGAAGCTGGTGATCATTGCAGAAGATGTAGAGGGCGAGGCCTTGCAGACCATTCTGCTGAACAAGCTGCGCGGCACCTTTACCTGCGTGTGCGTTAAGGCTCCCGGCTTTGGCGATCGCCGCAAGGATATGCTCCAGGATATCGCTGTATTGACCGGCGGCCAGGTGATCACTTCCGACCTGGGTCTGGAACTGAAGGACGCTACTATGCAGATGCTGGGTACTGCCCGCCAGGTGAAGGTGACCAAGGAGAACACCATTATCGTAGACGGTGCCGGTAACAGCGACGATATTAAGGCGCGTGTGGGTCAGATCCGTACCGCTATTGAGGCCTCTACCTCTGATTTTGATCGGGAGAAGCTGCAAGAGCGCCTGGCAAAGATGGCCGGCGGCGTAGCCGTTGTTAAGGTGGGTGCTGCTACCGAGACCGAGATGAAAGAGAAGAAGCTGCGCATTGAGGACGCTCTGGCTGCGACCAAGGCTGCCGTAGAAGAGGGTATCGTTGCCGGCGGCGGTGTGGCACTGATCAACACCATTCCCGCTGTGGAGAAGCTGCTGGATACCGATGACGCAGACTTTAAGACCGGTGTCAAGATCGTGCTGAAGGCTCTGGAGGAGCCGGTGCGCCAGATCGCTGCAAACGCAGGCCTGGAGGGCAGCGTGATCGTAGACAAGATCATGGCTTCCGGCAAGGCCGGTTACGGCTTCAACTTCGCCACCAATACCTATGGCGATATGATCGAGGCCGGTATTGTGGACCCGGCAAAGGTGACCCGTTCTGCGATCCAGAACGCCGCTTCCGTGGCTTCCATGGTGCTGACTACCGAAAGTTTGGTGACTGACATTAAGGATCCGCAGGCTGACGCTGCAAATGCTGCTGCGATGGCCGCAGCATCTCAGGGCGGCATGTACTAATGCCGCATGGTCGATGTGTTGCGGAAGTAACCGCATAAATATAGCAAAATTTGGCCGTTGTGCGTATGCACGGCGGCCTTTTTGCGTGATGCTGATCGGTTTTGACGAAACACGGAAAGATACGGGTGGTAAAGCAGTCATCAAAATTGAACAAACTGAAATATCTGTACCACTTATCTACAATGTATTGACTTTTGACCCCTTTGGGGGTACTATATAGCAGATTTTGGTGCAGTCTGTTTTTTTCTGCCCAAAAAGGAAATCGGAGGTGCAAATCTATGCGCAAAAAATTAACCGGCAAACGGCTGATTGCAGTTTTCCTTGCAGTGCTGATGGCACTCACTTGCTTTACTGCTCTGCCTTTTGCTGCTTCTGCCGCCACCCCGGCAACTTCTGCCGGCGGTAAGTATGTTTTTGCCTATTTTACCGGCGACAATACCAGTGAACAGAAGATTCGCTTTGCTGTTTCTGATGACGGCTACAATTTTACTGCTATCAACGGCAACCAGCCTGTTGTTGAGCAGACTACCGGCACCGGCTGTGCCCGTGACCCGTATCTGTTCCGTGGTCAGGATGGTTACTTCTATATGGTAGCAACGGATATGGACGCTTCCCTTGGCTGGTGGGATGTGAACGACGCTATGACCGTGTGGCGTTCTGCGGATCTGGTAAATTGGTCCGAGGAGTCTCATATCTCCATTAAGGATGTGAAGAATGCAGACGGCACTTCTGCTTTGCCTGCCAATGAAACCGTTCATTGCTTTTGGGCACCTCAGGTGATCTGGGACGCTTCCACCGGCAAGTATATGGTGTATTTCTCTCTGTCCACCTCCAGCTTTACCGGCGGTTCAGAACAGAAGATTTATTATATGCTTACGGACAATCTGATGGATGTGACCCATTACAGCGCGCCTCAGTTGCTTTATAAGAATCCCAATGGTGATGCTTCTATTGATGCGGATATCATGTACGATTCCGCAAACGGCATTTATTATATGTATTATAAGAATGAGGCGGACGGGGAGAAGACCATTTACTATGTGTCCTCCACGGATCTGAAAGACGCGGATCAGTATTCTGCCTGCACGCCTGTTAAGGTTTATAACAGCCGTTCCACAAAAATGGAGGGGTGCAATTCCCACTTTATTACCGGCACCAACACCATGGTGATGTTGGCAGATGAGTACGGCAACAGCGGTCACTATCTGGCGTTCCAGTCTACGGACTTTAAGAACTTTGAAAAGCTCACGGACAGCCAGTATACCTTGAACCAGTTGTCTCCCCGTCACGGCTCCGTGCTGGCCATTACCGATGAGGAATATAATACCATGCTCAAGGCCCAGCGCTCTACGGATATGCGCTATCGCTTTGACTCCGACCTAAACCTGACCTCTGACTGGACCTATACCAAGCAGACGGATTCCAGCGGCTACACCTATGAGTACCAGCTGAACAAGGCCGGTATTGCAGAGCAGGGCGGCAAGCTGTGGCTCAATCAGGGCCAAGTGTTTGTGAATGACCCGGTGATTCAGGCACTGATGAAAACGGACAGCTTTACCGTGTCCTTTAGTCATACCCGCCAGACGGACGATAACGACCTGGTCACCAGCGGCACCGTGTTTGCACTGGCTGCTGCGGACAAGGACTTTATCCGCCTGGGCTGCGACGGCACGCTTTCCGTTTATTCCGGCGGTACAAATAAGACCGCTGCCAAAAAGGTGACCGTACCTGCCGGCCAGGAGGCCAATTATACCATTTCTTATAACGGCAAAGAGACGGTCCTGTATGTGGACGGCAAGCTGGCTGCCACTGTTGCGGGCGTAATCGATGCCCGGGAAGTGGCCGATGGGGCTGCATTCTATGTGGGTCTCGGCTATTCCGACGCAGCCAACAAAGATAACGCTGTTCGTATGATCGGCAATTACGGCAACTTGCAGTTCTCTGCCACTTCTGCCCAGGGTACCCAGTCTGAGCTGACTACGCAGGTGGCTGCCTTTGAGGCACTGCTTCAGGCCGGTAAGCTGTACACTAACGCTTCTGCCGCTTATGCTGCTTATGTGCAGGCCAACCGCCTGCTGGACGCTGTGCGTTACGGTGGGGCCGATGTGTCTGCTGCGCGTCTGAAAGCAGCCACGGACGCACTGATTGCCGGTATGGCTGCCATGCAGGAATACACCCGGCCCCAGGTGGGCAAGGGCTACTTTGGTACCACAGAGGCCACTGATGGCTACACCGATGTGCTGTACAGCACCAAGGATTATGTGTATAGCGGCGAAACCACCGCTGACAGCTACCAGAGCGTCGGTTATGTGAACTTTAAGATCGCAAGTCCCAGCACCACAGTGCTGCTGAAAAACGGCGACAGCAAGCCCGGCTTCCCGGTGGTTGTGGAGAGTAAAAAGATAGAGAACAGCAGTGGCAGTATCTTCAACAAAAAGACCACTTACGGCAAAATTGCTTATGTTGCGCCCCTGAGCAGCGACTTAATGCTCAATCACCTGTGGTACGGCTATGCGGAAGGTGCGTATAGTACCTGGCCCGGCAAGACCGCCACCAGCAACAATGCCACCTTTGGTTACCAGGCGGGCACCACGGCAGATATGACTGCCAATCAGGATAATACCGGTACTTCTCGCTTCTGGAACAACCAGGCATTCCTGAACCCCACCTTCGGCACCAATGAATATGCCAAGACCTACACCGGCTTGCAGTTCACGGCTAAGGTGATCGGTAACCGGAACAATGAGAATACGGACAACGCAGCGGAGAACCTGACCCTGAACAGCACCCAGTATGTGCTTAATTACACGCCCCTGGCAAATGCTGTGGCCGGTCTGGACACCACCACCCAAAAGCAGGTAGCCGCCCAGTACAAAGAGGGCGGGCTGGCAGATCTGCTGGCTAAGGCGGATACCGTTAGCGGTGTCAACCCGGCAGCTTATAACTATGCCTTTGATCTTGCCGGTGCAGTGACCAGCTATCAGGCTGACGCAGACGCAGCGATGACTGCTTATAACGCAGCTACGGTAAACACCGCTGCCGATGTTTATACCAACTTGCGTACGGTAATGGACAACTGCATGAGCACCTACGCCGTAGGCAACACGGTGCTGGATAACGGTTCTACCAAATATGTGGCCGCTTTGTGGAGCGACTTTGTGCAGGCTTATCAGGCAGCGCAGAGCGCTTTTGCCGACCTAAAAGATAATGACTATAAAAAGGACGGCAGTGCCCTGCAAACCTTGGCCGATCACTTGCAAAAGGCGTATGACGCCCTGTGCGGTTATGGTGCATACGAGGCACTGGACAGCGCAGTCAGCCGGGTAAAGACTGTGGTGGCTGCCGGTAAGGACGGCTACTATGCCGCCGACAAGTACCAAGCACTGGAGCAGGCTTTGACCGAAGTGTTGGCTACCGCCTACACCAATGACGGCACCGCTTATGCGCTGAGCGAAAAGCAGCAGGCTGCCATTGATGCTTGCACGGCTCAGCTGTTGTCCGCCTATACCGACTGTATGTATAGCAACCGGTTTAAGGTGACCTTTATTGCAGACGGTCAAACGGTCAGCACCGATTCTTATGACGCCAACGCCGCCGTGACCTTGAATGCGCCCAATGCCACCAACGGCACCTGGACCGTCAATGGTGTAACCGTAGCAGGGGAGGGCGCCAGCTACACCTTTGAGGTGGTGGCTGACAGTACCGTGACCTTTACCTCCGCTGCCAAGGCAGATACCGTGACGGTGACGAACCTGTCCGCCTTCGGCGACAGCGTGTACAGCCAGTATGCGGTGACTGCGGACAAGACCCTGTCTACCGTACTGGCAGCAGCGCCTGCCCGCACTTTGGTGGGCTACCACCTGGACGGCTGGATGGTGAACGGCCAAAACGCCGCCAAGCTGGATGGCAGCCTGGCAGTGACCTCCTTTGCCAAGAACGGCACCGTCCTGATCAAACCGGTGTACAGTGCCAATGCAGGTACATACACTTTTGACGCACCGTATACCCTCACTTCCGACGCAGCGGACTTCTTGTGCTGGGCGCTGCCGGTAGACGGCAACACCTATCGTGTGGTCAGCTACTCTGCCACCTATAACTGCTACGCTACCGGCGCCAAGAGCGACTTTGTGGCAATCACCCAGTCCAACTTCAATCAGTACACCCTGCAGGGCGTGACTTCCATTGCCCAATTGCAGCAAAAGGCGCCCATTGCTTCCCTGCGCGGCGCTGCGGAAGATGCTTCTTCCCAGAACGGTCAGGTGTGGAACACAGAGATCGGCAAGCTGACCTTTGTGGCGCAATACACCCAGGGCGCAGATCCGGCCTATACGGTCACTGCCTGCGGCTTGGAGTTTAATAATGGCACAGATGGTAAGGGTGCCAAGACAGTGATCACCAAGTCCAACAGCCAGACGGACAGCTGCCAGTACCTGATCAGCTACACCTTCAGCAATCCGGCAGGGCAGACCTACTCTGCACGCAGCTATGTGGTTTACACAGACGGGCAAGGCCAGCGCCATACCTCGTATAGTCCCTGGACGAATGTGACTTTGGCAAAATAAGGAGAAACAGTATGAAGAAACTGAAATATACCAAGCCTGAGGCGGAAGTGGTGCACTTCCATCTGATGGACGGGGATCTGTACACTCTGTCCGGCGGTCAAAACGGCAACGAGACCGGCGGCGGCAGCGACCCCTTTGACGACAGCCAGTTTTAACGGCAACCTTGCAGACGGCAGCGCTTTTGCTGCCGTCTGTTTTTATGTCTTAGACAAAAATGTGAAAGACCGTGCGCATAAAATACAAAACGCTTGTCGAATAACGCATATAAATAGGCAAAATAACGAAAAAACAATAAAATAATCGTGAGTAATCGCTCACTTTTCTATTGCAATTTGGATTTAATGATGTTATGATGAATTTGGCAAGGAGATACTGGACAGAATTCTGTTTCGGTTCAGTACCAAATTATAACTGCCTGGGGGATTTTGTATGAATGCATATATTCAAAGCGTAATTGATACCGTTAAGCGCCGGGATAATGCCAAGCCTGAGTATATCCAGTGCGTGGAAGAAGTGTTTAGCTCCCTGTCACCGGTGATTGAGCAGCACCCGGAGTATGTGGAGGACGATATTCTTACCCGTATGGTGGAGCCGGATCGACTGATCACTTTTCGTGTGGCTTGGGTGGACGACGACGGCAAGACCCGTATCAACCGAGGCTACCGTGTGCAGTTCAATTCATCCATTGGCCCGTATAAGGGCGGCTTGCGGTTCCATCCCAGCGTGAACTCCAGTATTATGTATTTCCTTGGGTTTGAACAGACGTTCAAGAACAGCCTGACCGGCCTGCCTATGGGCGGCGCTAAGGGCGGCTCGGACTTTGACCCTCGAGGCAAGAGCAAGGGTGAGGTTATGCGCTTTTGCCAGGCGTTTATGACAGAGCTGTACCGGCATATCGGCCCCAATGTGGATGTGCCTGCCGGCGACATTGGCGTAGGCGCCCGGGAGATCGGCTTCCTGTTTGGTCAGTATAAGCGTATTTCTGATGCATTTGAGAACGGCGTGATCACCGGCAAGGGCCTGTCCTACGGCGGCTCCTTGATCCGTCCAGAGGCCACCGGCTACGGCGCGATTTACTATACCTGTGAGGTGTTTAAGCACCAGCACGATGATATCAAGGGCAAAACCTTTGTGGTCTCCGGCTTCGGTAATGTGGCCTGGGGCGCGATTAAGAAGATCACTGCGCTGGGCGGCAAGGCGCTGACCATCAGCGGTCCGGACGGCTATGTGTACGACCCGGACGGTATCGCCACGGAGGAGAAGGTCAATTATCTGCTGGAGATGCGAGCCTCCGGTCGCGACCGCGTGCAGGACTATGCAGACAAATTCGTCGCAGAGTTCCACCCGGGAGAGAAGCCATGGGGCGTTAAGGGCGATGTGATCCTGCCTTGCGCTACCCAGAACGAGGTGACTTTGGAGGACGCCAAGAAGATCGTTGCCAACGGCGCGAAGTATTACATAGAGGTGTCCAATATGCCCACCACTGCGGACGCCCTCAATTACTTAATGGACCAAAAGGAGTTGATTGTTGCACCGTCTAAGGCTGTCAATGCCGGTGGCGTGTGTGTGTCCGGTCTGGAAATGAGTCAAAATTCCCAGCGCCTGTCTTGGACGGCGGAGGAAGTGGACGCCAAACTGCATCAGGCGATG
>OODL01002302.1_pt1 | contig 12488 bp, 9 predicted proteins | sample 1671181 | NCBI WGS metagenome assembly OODL01 (sample SAMN06348130, study PRJEB24527) | human gut metagenome | biome: human gut; feature: ankylosing spondylitis patient; material: feces | host: Homo sapiens | place: China | collected 2015-10 | reverse complement strand
GGGTACAGAAGATGAACGCCTGAATGCAGCCGCCGAACCAGTCGAAATACAGGCCGGTAAAGGCCGGGATGCCGATCTGGAACAGCTGGATCTGACTCAGGAAGCCCGGCAGCCAGCCAAAGATGACGTGGCTCAGGCTTGCCAGTGCCCAGTACAGCAGTGTGGAGATGACCGTACCGGACAGGATGTTGCCGAAGTGACGGAACGCCATGCTGACAGGGGTAGAGATCTCTGACAGCACATTGATGGGTGCCATGATAAAGATCGGATCGAGCAGACCCTTGAGGTAGGCCAGAATGCCGTTCGTTTTGATCTTGTAGTACATGATCAGAACAAACACCACGATGGCCCACGCTGCCTCGGTGTTCAGGTCGGCCGTGGGGCTCCACAGGCCGACAACGCTGATCAGGTTGCACCCGATGCTCAGTGCAAAAATAGCACCGACCAGGGGGATATACTGATCGAAGTGGAAGCCCATGTTGTCGTGCACGAACTGTTCCAGCCGCGTTACGATGAACTCGGCTGCGGCCTGTCGTTTGGACACATTTTCCAGCTTGAGGTCGTGCCCCAGCCAGATGGCAAAACCCGAGAGCAGCGCCATGACGATCCAAGTGCTTACCAAGGTCTGGGTAATTTTAAAATCACCCAGCAGAGGGATATTGGTGTGAATGGTATACAGGATCTTTGCGCCGTTCAGTTCCATTTATTCTTGTTCACCCCCTTCGTCACGGGGCTGCACCGCAGACGCCTCAGCAGGGGCGGGGTCATCTTCCACAGCGATGTCCACCGGCTCCTGCGGGGGTGTGAGCGGCTTGTACTTCCCGGTTATCTGGAGATAATAGATCGTAACTCTGGGGAACAGCAGCGGCAGAACGCCTGCAAACGCCTGGAAACACGGAGCCGCAATGGCTATGATGATCCACAACGCCTGCAGCAGCATCCTTGTATTATAGGATATCTGCAGCTGCGCTTTACGCTTTTTTTCGTCCGGCTCGTCAATGACCTTCTGCACCACAAAGCAGATGCCGGCAAAGTTGCCGATGGCTACCAGCGCGCCGATGATGCCGCCCAGCAGCACCCGGTAGTCAAAGGCTACCCAGCCCACCAGATGCAGCGCTGCAAACACCACCCACATCACGGCGGTGCACAGAGACACGCCGCAGGCGATGCGCAGCAGCTCCTTTTTGGATTCCGGCTGCAATTTCATAAAAACGAACCTCCATTACTGGTGGGAGTTGAAGCCCACCCGATGATTTTTTTCGTGTTTGGAACGCTCCAGCCGTTCCTTGCAGAACACCCAGAAGTTCTGCGCCCCGGCGGCAAGCCCCAGACCCACAGCGGGCAAAAACAGCCATTCCGGCCAGCCCCAGTGCTCCACAGCCCACCAGCATCCGGCAAGGCAGAGCACCAGCGGCAGCAGCATATTCAGCCCTAGCTGGGTCAGCCAGACCAGATCTTCCAAAGCCTTGTACCAGCCCTTCAAGTTCTGCGCCGCTCCTTTCTGCGGGTGCCGCCCGCATTCCAGCATTTGGAAAAAATGCCAGAGACGGACAGGCAGCCAAAAAGTCTATGCCCTCAGTATACTTCAAAGCGTCGGATATTGCAATCAATTCTCCACCGAAATATAGTAAAATTTCATAGTTTGTTAAGACTGATTCCATAAATGTGCGCGTATAACACACATTGTGCGCCGATAATTGCATCATTGCACAAACTTTGCGGAAAAGTTTGTGCAGAGTGTAAAAAACGGAAAAAAGCAAAAAAGGGGCTGCCGCACAAACGTGCGGCAGCCCCGGCGGGTACTTTGGGATTCAGGCGCTTACCAGAGGTTTGCAGTCTCGTTGTACAGACCCTCGTAGCTCTTGGCGGAAACGTCCCAGCTGAAATCGCACTCCATGCAGTGACGCACGAGGTTCTTCCAATTTTCCTTGTTGTTATAGGCATCCTGTGCGTTGCAGCAGGCCACATACAGCTCGTGGGCGTTGTAACCGGCAAAGGTAAAGCCGTTGCCGTCGCCCATGGTACTGTCATGGATGGAGTCGCGCAGGCCGCCGGTCTCGCGGACGATGGGAGGTGTGCCGTAGCGGCAGGCCACCATCTGTGCCAGACCGCAGGGCTCGCTCTTGGAGGGCATGATGAAGGCATCTGCACCGGCGTAGATCTCCTGCGAGAGCTTGGGCTCAAAGCCGATGTAGGTGCCTACGCGGCCCGGGTGACGGCCGCACAGGTCAGAGAAGAAGTTCTCGTACTGGCTCTCGCCGCTGCCCAGAATGACCAGCTGGATGCCGCGGTCCACCAGACCGTCGGCAATGCTCTGCACCAGATCAAAGCCCTTCATGCCCACCATGCGGCTGACCATGCCAAAGACGGGGCTACCGTCTTTATGCAGACCGAACCTGTCCTGCAAAGCTTCTTTGCACTTGGCCTTGCCGGTCTCAAAGGTCTTGATGCTGTAATTGAAGGGGATATTCTTGTCGGTGGCGGGGTCGTTGGCGTCCATATCGATGCCGTTCAGGATGCCGCACAGCTTGTACTGTTTTTCACGCAGCAGAGCGTCCAGACCGTAGCTGAACCACGGGTCCAAAATCTCCTGTGCGTAGGTGGGGCTGACGGTGGTGATCTTGTCGGCGGTCTCGAAGGCACCCTTCATGAAGTTGGCGCAGCCGTCGTACTCCACGATATGCTGGTCCCGGTGGCCGATGCCGCAGGTGTCCTCCAGAATATCGGTACCGTACTTGCCCTGATAGGCAATGTTGTGGATGGTGAACACGGTCTTGATGCGGTTGAACTTGTCCAGATGACGATAGTACAGGTTCAGGTACACCGGTACCAGAGCGGTCTGCCAGTCGTTGCAGTTGATGATATCGGGGGTGAAGTCGATGTAGAACAAAGTCTCCAGCACGGCGCGGGAGAAGAAGGCGAAGCGCTCGCCGTCATCGTAGAAGCCGTACAGGCCGCGGCGCTTGAAGTAATACTCGTTGTCTAGGAAGTAGTAGGTCACGCCGTCCACATCGGCCTTGAACAGGCCGCAGTACTGGCTGCGCCAGCCCACAGGCACGGAGTAGTTGGTAACGTATTCCAGCTTATCGCGGTACTTCAAATCGCCGTACAGGGGCATGATGACGCGGGCGTCCACGCCGTCCTTGACCAGCGCTTTGGGCAGGGCACCTGCCACATCGGCCAGACCGCCGGATTTGGCAAAGGGATTGGCTTCCGAAGCAGCATACAGGATCTTCATAGGATTCGCTCCTTCCATGATACAGGCAGATGTTCGCGCTCCCCGCCGCCGTGAAAAGCGGCGCGAACCTTGCATACAAAAGAGCAGGCGGGGGCACACAGGTGCCCCCGCCCCTCTCAAGAGGGGCTACCGGGGAGGAAGCCGCCCCTATGGATATTGCATCGATCAGACGGTGTGGTTCTTCTGAACGTAGACCGGGAAGCTCTCGGTGCCGGACAGCTTTTTGCCGGCGGTGATCTTCACGTTCTTATCGGTGACAACGCAGTCCAGCTCCACGTTGGGCTCGACCACGGTATCCTGCATCAGGACACAGTTCTTGACCACAGCACCCTTCTTGACCTTGACGCCGCGGAAGAGCACGCAGTTCTCCACGGTGCCTTCGATGACGCAGCCATCGGCCAGAATAGAATCCACGACCTTGGAGCCGGTGACGTAACGGGTGGGGTTATCGTCGCGGATCTTGGTGTAGATGGGGCTGCCCTTGGGGAACAGCGCTTCCAGATTGCGGTCATCGATCAGCTTCAGGTTCTCGTCAAAGTAGCTCTTCATGTCGCAGATATGAGCCACATAGCCGGTATACTCCAGCGCATGGATGTTCAGAATGTTGACGTTGTGTGCCAGAATGTCGCGCTCGAAGTAGATCAGGCCGCGGGCGGTAGCGTCCTTGACCAGCTTGATCAGGGTCTCGCGCTCCAGCACATAGATGTTCAGATCCAGATTCTGCACACCGGAGCGGTAGTCGTTGAACAGCAGCTCGGTCACGCGGCCATCGGAATCAATGGTCAGGGTGTAGTTGTCGTTTTTGCGGCCCTCGGGGATCTCGGTCTTTTGATAGGCCACAGTCACGTCGGCACCGCTGGCCTGATGGGCAGCCAGCAGGGCGTTGAAGTCGTAGTTGACGGCGATGTTGGCATCGCTCATGACCACATACTTCTCCTTCTGGTGCTCAAGGAAGCTCAGAATGGAGCCCAGCGCCTCCACACGGCCGGAGTAGATGCGCACGCCCTTTTCTGCAAAGGGCGGCACGATGTTCAGGCCGCCGTGACGGCGTGCCATATCCCACTCGCGGCCGGTGCCCAGATGATCCATCAGGGAGTGGTAGTTTTTACGCACCACGATGGAAACGTTGGAAATGCCGCAGTTGGCCATGCTGGACAGCACAAAGTCTACCATGCGGTAACGGCCCGCAAAGGGGATCGAGGCCATTGCGCGCTCGGTCACCAGCTCGGGAACGGTATTGTCATAGCTGTTGGGGAAAATGATACCCAACGCATTGGTGTTCTGTCTCAGCATACTTCCACACCCTCCTTGACGGATTCAAACACTTTTGCGCCCTCCTTGACGGTAGCGCCTGCGCCGATGGTCAGACCGGTGCCAACGTGGGCAATAGCGCCCTCGCCGCCGACCTTTGCACCTGCGCCCACAACAACGTCCTCAGCAAGGATACAGCGCTTGACCACGGCACCTGCCTTGACCACGACACCGTCCATCAGCACGGCGTCCTCAACGGTAGCGCCCTCTTCCACAACAACGCCTGCGCTCAGCACAGAGTGCTTGACGTTGCCGTAGATCTTGCAGCCCTCGGTGATGAGGGAGTCCTGCACAACGGCGCGCTCGCCGATCTTCTGGGCGGGCAGCACGGGGTTGCGGCTGTAAATTTTCCAAGTCTTATCAAAGATATCGATGCCGGAGTTCTCGGGGTCCAGCACTTCCATGTTGGCTTCCCACAGGCTGTCGATGGTGCCCACGTCACGCCAGTAACCGGCAAAGCGGTAGGCGTACATCTTGCGGCCGTCACGCAGCAGGGCGGGGATGATGTTCATGCCGAAGTCGTTCTTGGAGTTGGGGTCAGCCTCGTCCTCGATCAGATACTTCTTGAGCACATCCCAGTTGAAGATGTAGATGCCCATGGAGGCCAGATTGGACTTGGGCACAGGGGGCTTTTCCTGGAATTCGGTGATGCGGTCGGTCTCGTCCGCCACCATCAGGCCGAAGCGGGAAGCTTCCTTCCAGTCCACTTCCATAACGGCCACAGAGAACTCTGCGCCCTTTTCCTTGTGGAAGCGCAGGAAGTCGGCGTAGTCCTGCTTGCAGATCTGGTCGCCGGACAGGATAATGACGTACTCGGGATTATAGCTGTCGATGAAGCCAATGTTCTGATAGATGGCGTTTGCAGTGCCCTTGTACCAGTCGGTGCCGTTTGCCTGCTCGTAAGGAGGCAGGGTGTGCACACCGCCGTGCAGACGGTCCAGATCCCAAGGCTGACCGTTACCGATGTACTCGTTCAGCTTCTGGGGCTGGTACTGCGTTGCGATACCAACGGTGTCGATATCGGAGTTGACGCAGTTGGACAGCGGGAAGTCCACGATGCGGTACTTACCGCCGAAGGACACCGCAGGTTTTGCCGTCTTTTGTGTCAGCGCGTATAAGCGCGAGCCACGTCCACCGGCAAGGATCATTGCCACGATTTCTTTTGCCATAGCTTTATTCTCCCCTTTAGCATTTCCTTTTTGGAAATGATAGTCAACAGATCAGAATGTTCGTGCGTGCATCCGTGTGGGCATCCTTATTCCTTGGGTACTTTTGCTTTGCGGGTGCGCTTTGCGGGTTTGGTTTCTGCTTCGGTCTCAGTTTTTGCTTTTGCCGCGGTCTTTGCCTTGGCGGCGGTTTTCTTTACCGGCTTGTCCGCTGCGGCCTCGGGTTTTGCTTTGGACTTGGCAGCGGTCTTTTTTGCTTTTTCCGGTTTTTCATCCGCCGTTTTGGCGGCCTTGGCCTTGGTGGTGCGGGTCTTTTTTACCGGCTTGTCGGCGTCCTTGACGGTGGCCTTTTTGGCGGTCTTTTTTGCCGGCTTGTCCGCGCTGTCCTCTGCTGCCTTGCGGGTGCGCTTTGTGGGCACCTCAAAGTACAAAGTGCTCATGGGCGGCAGGGTGACGGTAATGCTCTGCTCAAAGCCGTGCTGCGGCTTTTTGTGGGTACGCACCGGCTTGTTGTGCACGGTGCCGGAGCCGCCGAAAGCGGCATCATCGCTGTTCAGAATCTCCTTGTAGGTGCCGGACACCGGTGCACCGAGGGTGTAGCCCTCGCGCAGGACGGGGTTGAAGTTGCAGATGACAAGGATCTGCTTACCGGCGGCATCCTTGCGCAGGAAAGCGATGACGCTCTGCTGCGAGTCGTCCGGTACGATCCACTGGAAGCCTTCCCAGCTGTAATCGATCTGCCAGAGGGCAGGGTGCTCTTTATAGAAGGCGTTCAGGGTGCGGACGTAGTTCTGCAGCTCGGCGTGCTTGTCGTAGTCCAGCAGCATCCAGTCCAGCTGCTTTGCCTCGTTCCACTCGGCAAACTGACCGAACTCCTGTCCCATGAACAGCAGCTTCTTGCCGGGGTGTGCCATCATATAGCCGAAGAAGGTGCGCAGATTGGCAAACTTGTCGTCATACTCGCCGGGCATCTTGTTCAGCAGGCTGCCCTTGCCGTGCACCACTTCATCGTGGCTGATGGGCAGGACAAAGTTCTCGCTGAAAGCGTAGAAGAAGCTGAAAGTCACCTTGTTGTGGTTGCCGGAGCGGAACAGCGGGTCGGTCTTCATGTAGCTGAGCATATCGTTCATCCAGCCCATGTTCCACTTGAAGTTGAAGCCCAGACCGCCGTCCGAAGCGGGCTTTGTGACCATGGGCCACGCGGTGGACTCCTCGGCGATCATGTACTTGTGGGGGTGACGACCCAGCACGGTGTTGTTCAGCTTGCGCAGGAAAGCGATGGCTTCAAGGTTCTCCTTGCCGCCGTCCTTATTGGGCTCCCATTCGCCCTGCTTGCGGTTGTAATCCAGATACAGCATGGAGGCCACGGCATCCACGCGCAGACCATCGATGTGGTACTGCTCCAGCCAGTACAGTGCGCTGGAAATAAGGAAGCTCTGCACCTCGTTGCGGCCAAAGTCGAACACCATGGTGCCCCACTCCTTGTGCTCGCCGCGCTTGGGGTTGGGGTCCTCGTAGCAGGCCTCGCCGTCAAAATTGTACAGGCCGAACTGATCCTTGGGGAAGTGGGCGGGCACCCAGTCCATGATGACGCCAATGCCTGCGGCGTGCATCTTATCCACGAAGGCCATAAAGTCCTTGGGGGTGCCGTAGCGGCTGGTGGGTGCAAAATAGCCGGTGACCTGATAGCCCCAGCTGCCGTCAAACGGATATTCCATCACCGGCAGCAGCTCTACATGGGTGTAGCCCATATCCTTGATGTACGGGATCAGCTCGTCCGCCAGCTCGGAGTAGTTGTAGGGCTTGCCGCCCTCCTTCATCTTCCAGCTGCCGGCGTGCATCTCGTAGATATTCATCGGGCCGTTGATCACGTCCGCCTTTTTCTGCGCGGTCTGCCATGCGGCGTCGTGCCATGCAAAGCCGGACAGATCGTAGACCTTGCTGCCGTTGGACGGCCGGGTCTCGGCGTGGAAGGCGTAGGGATCGGCCTTGTAGACAAGGTCGCCTGCACGGGTGGTTACGCAATATTTATAAACATCGTATTCCTTCATGCCGGGAATGAACAATTCCCACACGGAATCGCCATCCACCTTGCGCATGGGATGGCTGCCGGGCTTCCAGCTGTTGAAGTCGCCCACAACACTGATGGCTACGGCGTGCGGTGCCCATACGCGGAACACAACGCCGGACTCCCCGACCCGTGTTTCCAGATGTGCGCCGAAGTAGCGGTAAGCCTCGCAGTTGTTGCCCTGCTTGAACAGGTACACCGGCAGGTCCGATGTGTTGCTCTGAATCTTTTCTTCGGTCGGTTTCATAAACTGCTCCTCCCCGTGCGGAAGCCGAAAGCGGCATCCGCAGCTTTGTACTCTTTTATATTAAAAGGTTTTTACCATTTTTGCAAGACTTTTTGTCCAAAATTCAAATACAATTACCACAAATTTTCTTGACTTCTCTGTATGTTGTGGGCATACCATCCAAAATTTGCAGCTCGACATCGTGTAAACTGCTCATTTGACAAACGGTTCCGGCGAAAGCGTTGCGAAAACAGAAAAGGGGTCGGGGAAAGCCCACGGACTTTCCCCGACCCCGAAATAAAAATAGTATTCTGATTAACATCAAAAGAGACCGCTGCACAGTTTGTACAGCGGTCTCTTTGCGTGGTTATTGTGTTTTGTTTACAGCTCAGCCTACAACGTAGACATTGACCTGAATGGCGCCGTTGATAACGCTTTCGGCGTAGGTCTCGTAGAACAGGTCTACAAGGATCTGCCCCTTCTGGACGGCGATGCCGGTGTCGGTGGCTACGGCGTAGCCGTAGACGAACTTGCCATCGGTGGAGGTGATGTAGAGCTTGGTGCCGTAGGGGATCACGTCCGGGTCCACAGCCACGGTGCCATAGCCCAGACCCAAACCGGAAGAGCCCTTGCCGGTACGGGAATAGTAGCCGGTGGCCTTGCCGGTGAGCACCTTGCTATAAGAGGTGGGGGCGTTGGTGGTGCCGTCCGCGCCGGTCAGGGGGGACACCGGCGCGCCTGCGCCGTAGGTCTTGATGACGTGGTCGGTGGGCTCCACCGTGGTGGTGGTATCCACAACGGTGCTGTTTTCCAGCTCGCCGTCCACATAGCGGTCACGGGTGGTCACGGTCTGCTGACCGGCTGCGCCGTGCTGCACCGTGGTGGTGCGGCCGGTGTTGCGGAAGTACAGGCTGGTGTAGACATACTGGGTGTCGTAGGGGATGGCCTGAGTTTCCACCCGCTCTGCGTAGTCTACGCGGTGGACCACGATCTTGCTGCCGGCGGTCACAACGTGATCCAGCGCCGGCTCGGTGTAGTCGTCCCCTTCAAGGGTGATACCGGCGCGCTCCAGTGCATCGGCTACGGTGCCGAACACCAGCTTTACAGGGTACTCCTGCCCGTCGGCGGTGATGCTGACGGAGAATGCGCGCTCGATGTTCAGGGAGGCAAGATTGCCGCTGAACGCGGTGTAGTAGACTTCATCGCCCTCCTCAGAGCGGATGCCGGAAAGGTGCATGACCTGTGCGGGGGAAGCATCGGCATCGGTCAGAAGGACCTGCCGTGCACCATTGGAGTCGGTGACGTAGGTCAGCCGCAGATTTGCAGCGGTGACGCCAAGGGTAGCCACAAGGCATACCACCATGACACAAAATGCCAGCACACGGGGAGATACTGCCTGCTTTGCAGCAGTAACTGCTTTCTTCAATTTAACGGAAGCGATACGAGACAACTCCTCTCTTTGTCGTATTTGGCGCGGCCGCGGGTCTGTATTGCATCAGCACCCCGGCCGCCCGGACTGTGGCTGCTCTGAGTATAAGCGTCTCACAGTCAAATACGATGCTCTCTTCGGGTAAAAAGAATGAGCACCGTATTACAGGTTGGAATCCGCTTCGGGCAGACCACAAAACTGCCCCGGCACAGGCCGCATCTGCCCATGCCGTGCCGTACGCAGGACGGCTTTTTACTTCATCCAGATGGAATTTAAACGCTGCAACGTTCGTTGCGCAAACGTTATTTTACCAGACCGTAAAGCATCTGTCAAATTTGCGTCTTGCACTTTGTTAGATTTATAACATTATTTTTTGTGCAATTTTCACAGTGTTTCTTTTGATATTTTGGTTTTTAGGTGGTTTCCTTCTGATTTTTTCCTTTTTTCTGGGGACAATTCGTTCATGAATTTTTAACATTTGCACCGGCTCTTTTCTCTGCGAATAAGGCCGCAGCAGCGGCAGCTGCGCCCAAAACAAGCTGCCCCACATCGCGGGTTTTGCATGGAAAACCTGCAGGGGAATTACCCGGTCCCGGCAGGGGAGAAAAGCTCGCATTTCCGGTGCCAAAACCCCGTTTAGCAAAATGCCGAAGAACAGAAAATTTCACATTTTTAGTACACACTGGATAGTTTTGCGCCCCCGGCGGTACAATCGGGACAGCAAACAGAAAAGGAGGTTTTGCATGGAGATCGAGATCCTTGAGCAGCAGTGCGGCGGCACCGAATTTGTGCCCCGGCCGCACCGGCTGCACCTTGGCGCACAGAACGCCGAGGGGGTGGACCGGCTGCAGTTCATCCTGCCCGCAGCGTGGGCGGGGTGCACCTTGGCGCTGTATCTGCGCCGCAGCGATGGGGTGCAGCTGGCCGCCATTCCGCTGGACGCCGACGACAGTGTGACGGTTGACCGCCGCCTGACCGGCAGCGTGCGGGGACAGTGGATGCTGGCCGCCATAGGCAGCGGCGGCTACACCGCCTATACCCGCCCCGGCAGCTACGATGTGTACGCCACCCTGCCTACGGACGGCGGCAGTGAGGAGCTGCCGCCCTCGGTGTACGAGCAGTTTGTGGCGCGCGTGCTGGAAAGCGCACACGCCGCAGCGGAAAGCGCCCGCCGTGCCGAGAACGGTGCGGCAGATACCGCCATGCAGGCGGCACTGGCGCAAAAGACTGCGGACAAAATTCTGGCCGACCGTACCGATGCCGAGGCCAGCGCAAAGCGGGCGGAGGCTGCCGCACTGCGGGCAGAAAGCTATGCACCCACCGGTGGGCAGGTGCTGAGCGTGAACAGCAAGGGCGGCGCGGTGCAGCTGAACGCACAGGATGTGGGGGCGGTGCCGCTCCCGGTGCAGCCTTTGCCTGGCGAGATGGTGCGCATTCTCAGCGTGGATGCCGCCACCGGCGCGATGCAGACCGATACCACCCCGCTGCCGGACCTGCGCCCCTATGTGCGCAGCGAGACCGTGCCTACGGCGGCAACGCCCGGCGCGGTGCGGGCAGACGGGCAGTACGGCGTTGCGGTGCGGGCAGATGCCACCCTGACCACCGTGCCCGCTACGGCGGCGCAGCTGGACCGTATGACCGAGGCCTATGCGCCCCTGACCCCGGCGCTGCTGCCCTACGGCGTAAAAAAGGCGCTGACCAGTGCCGCCGGGGCAGCAGGCTGGTCGGCGCAGGAAAAGGCCGCCGCACTATTGCAGCTGGGCGCGGACGACCGGTTTTACTCCAAGGCTGAGGCAGACCGGAAATTCGGCATGGGCTACACCCTGCCGCCCGCCAACGCAGCCGTGCTGGGCGGCGTGAAGGTGGGGCGGGGCCTGACCGTGAGCGCAGACGGCACACTGGAAATGACGGCGGAAAACCTTGATACGGTGCTGGGCTTTAGCCTGGCAGAAAAACTGAATCAACTGAGAGGAGTGACGGACATGAACGGAAAGCTTGTCTACACAAGCGACGGTGCAGCGGGCAAAAGCAACAAGACGATGACTGTGCCGGACGAGGTGGATTATATTGTGGTAAGGATGGCGGTCCCTCTGGAATGTACCACGATCGCTACCACCGGCGGAGTAGCCGCAGCGGCGGCTGCGGACTACGGCTGCACCCGCATCGTGCGGGGCGGTACGGCGGTGGCCATAGTGGGCGGCGGCAACACCTACAATCTGCGGGACGGCGTTTACTGCAAGGGCGAAGCACTGGTGAAGGTGAGTTTTGCTGTGAACGGCACGGTGAACATCGGCGTGGTCGATGTAAACCTGGCGAGCAATGACAACGCTTATCCCTTCAACGTGGAGGGCTACCAGTATGTGTAAGGGCGGTGCAGCATGAATGAGATGACCATCCGGCTGGACAGAAACGGCGCGGCAGCGGTGCCCGGCGGACAGCTGCTGCTGGGGTATGCGGGCAACCGGGGCAACTACCGGCTGCGCATCGAGCAGCGGGGCGAGTGGAAGGGGCTGACCGTGTGCGCCCACTGGCACACCCCCGGCGCAAGCGCGGCTACGCTGGTGGAAAACGGAATCCTGACCGTACCGGCGGCGGTGACGGCAGTGCCCGGCGCGGGCTGCCTCACCTTTGAGGGCACGGACGGCAGCCGCACCGTGACCAGCGCTGATGTGCGGTGCAAAGTATGCGCCAACAGCGGCACGGCAGAGGGCGCGATGCCTGCCCCGGCTACGCCTGCGTGGGAGGCGCTGGTGGGGCTGCTGGGCACAGGCGGCGGCATTACCACTACGGAAAAACAGGCGCTGCTGGCAGTGCTGCGGCTTCTGGCGGCGGGCAATGACGCAGCCATGGTAGCCTGCGACCGTCTGGCGACGCTGTGGGGCAACCCGCAGCCGCCGAAGGAGAACGTTTTTGCAGTGCTGGGGCAGGCGATCCTTGGAAAAATGATCTTAGGGAGGAACAAATGAGCTACGTAAAACAGAATTTTGTGGACGGCCAGACCCTGACGGCTGCCCAGCTGAACCACATGGAAGCAGGCATTGCCAATGCTG
>OODL01002267.1_pt1 | contig 12728 bp, 10 predicted proteins | sample 1671181 | NCBI WGS metagenome assembly OODL01 (sample SAMN06348130, study PRJEB24527) | human gut metagenome | biome: human gut; feature: ankylosing spondylitis patient; material: feces | host: Homo sapiens | place: China | collected 2015-10 | reverse complement strand
TTCTTAAACATTAAATATATTATAATATACTTATAAATTCTAGTCAATCTTATTTCGAACATTAGTTCTGTTTAGTATCGCTATGTTTGTGCTATTTTTCCCGCTCAATTCAGTTTAATTACTACACAAATTAGCCGGATTTGTATTCAAAGTCTTGTATATCTGCCATCGCTTAGTAGTCCTTTACTACTAAGGATTTCTCCCCACACCTTTGCCTTTATCCCAATTCAGCCCATGAGCCTTAGTAGTCGAAACCGTAGTAATTCCAAGGCTTTCCGCCTTATTCTGCCCTGTGTTGCCCCAGTCTGCGAAGGTATGCATTATCATAAAACTTGAGTGCCGTGGCAGATGAAACATACTTTTATCATAGTTATCAATCTCCTTATTTTGCCCCGGCATGCCCTGTTATGCGAAGGATTTCGGGGATTTTGTAGTTTGCTCTGAAATTACAGATTGTGGCAAATCAGAGCAGAACCCTGCAAGTTGTTACTACCTGTTAGTAGTAAAACGAAATTTCTTACTACTAAGGATTTTTACTACTTACCTGATAACTCACTAATCAATGGTTGTATTGTCTTATAAATGTGTGAAACCACTGTTCCATCTGAATACAATTTTAACAATCCATTATTCACTTGCTGTTTAGTTTCTGACTTTAAAATAATCTGAATGATTTCCTCTTTGCAATCCACATATATTTTCTTCTTAAAGTGCTGACCAAAGAAAGAACGAACCTGCGATTCTCTTTTTGCGACTTTACTCTTTGATTGCACAAATTTCTCAAGAATAGACTTAACATCCTCATATACTTCGGAATAGTTATTAAAAGAGTTCTTGATATCATTGTGAATTCCATTTAGCATTCTTTCATCATTACAATGAGCAATAACAAACTTGCAGATTCTATTTGCCGAATTTCTATCATATCCTATAGCCACAAGTCCATGCTGCATAAACAGGTTTAATTCACTTCTATCATCACCTTCAAATTCATATGCCATACCTGCACTAATTTTACTATTCACAGTCTGCACATTACTTTTTGTTTGAGATACTGTCTGTGTTTTTTGCCTCTGAGTAGAAGCAGTTCCCGGCAACTTCTCTTTTCGTGAAATATTAGGATAGCCTTCCTCTTTCCAAAACTTAACTATGTTATCGTAATCCTTATCCTTACTGATAATCACATAACTACATTCCTTACCATACACTCCCAACAAATGGCCTAGGTAAGAAACCAGATGCATATCCAATGACTGCTTTCGCACTGGAACTAAATGAGATTTGATATCTCCATTTAACCAAAAAATGTCCTGTCTTATATTTGTTGCATTCTGTGTTGAGAAAATATGCACATGTTCTTCCTTTGTCATACTTTCAATATTCGCAATGCCATCATTATGAACATTTTCAAAATCAATCAAATAAAAAGTTTTCATTTATCTATTCACATCCTTTTCAAGGCAAAATTTTTCCAAAATATATTATACAATCTTATTTTCGTTTTTTCTATAGCAATATAACGCCCCAACCATCAAAAGCCAGAGCGTTACCTATCATCTATATTAAATTACCTTAAACATCTTCTGCGACATCGGTTTCTCTTTCTTCTGCTCAACCTCCGCCTGCGCTTTCCTAAACTCTTCCATTCGTTTCAGTTCTTCCTCAGCATCATCGAATCCGATATGCGTGTACACATTCATTGTGACCGATATATCCGAATGCCTCATGAGGTACTGTAATGTCTTGGGATTCATTCCCAATTTTGCTATATTCGAGCAATAGGTGTGTCTGCATACATGAGGCGTAATGTTTGGCATCTGTACTCGGTAAATGTCATTGTATCTGCCGACCATATGATTGAATCGATGTTGCCAATGCATCGTAACAAGTGGCATTCCATTATCATCGTAAAACAGGAATCCGCTATATCCATCTATGGACTTCTCCACTTTCGGTGCATTTCTATCCTCAATGATTGCCTGAAACATTTGTGCCACATCCTCTGTGATTGGCAATACTCTTGTTCCGGCATCCATCTTTGTGGTTTCTATGATATATCGCATATCCGATGTTCTCTGCAACTGATGGTCGATGTTCACAGTTCTGTTCTCAAGATCAATGTCCTTCAGCGTCAAGCCACAAAATTCTGATATTCGCATTCCCGTATGAAATAATATGTACACCGCTTCATAATATTGGTGATTCATCTTTATGTGATACCTAATGCAGTTACTCAAAATATTACGGTATTATATTTATTAGTAATATCCTCAGCATGCAAATCATAAGTTACTCTATCTAATTGCATTTGTTTCACAGGAATATTATGCTTATTAGCAATATTAATAATTGCATTTTTACTTTCATTATCAATACGTGTGCCCAAATAAATACATGTTATTGGAGGCATTATTAATTCAGAACTTCTTTGTTTTATAATAAATATTCTCCATTCTTTTTCATAACTCCAAACATTATCTTTAGTTAACAAACTTAATAAAATTTTTTTCTGAGCCTCTTTTATGCTACTTTCAGATTGATCAAATGCAATACTCCATGGAAACAATGGTCTTTTATTATCATACAGTACTGGCAAAAGATATTGATCATTTTGTATTTTTTCTAAAGCACTAAAATCATACTCAATACAGAATCCCTTATGACAATCTGCATAATGTGACCACATGAGTCTATTCTTAAAATCACTTGATAAACATCCAACCAAATATAATTTATTTATGCAGCTATCAATCTCACCACATTTATCACAAAAAATTTTCAATACTTTTTCTAGTATTTTTTTGAATTGTGGACAAAGTTTCTTCAATACTTCTGAGGTTAAACTTATTTCATCTACATCCTTAGAAATTCCATTTGCTATGGCAAACTCATTCATGTTAAAATCTTCATTTGCAAGCATATCCATTGATTGTTCATTCATATTATCCAATATTAATTTTAAAAGCCCTTCATCAACTCCATTATATTGTTTTGAGTCTCCATCTAATAAAGCAATCTTTATTAATTGTATAATATTATTTTTGTTATCTTCCAAACTAATTTTATATTTATCAGCATTTTCTTTTTTAAATGCTTCCCAAAAATCTATAATTTTTCTATTTTGCAATAACTTATTAATTTTTCTTTGTTCTTCTTTATTAAAATCTTTAATTTCCTTATCCCCTTTAAGTACATATATAGCCTGTTCAAATATATACATCTTTTCATTAATCTCTTTTTCATAATCGACACTCTGTGTTTTGTACAAAGCTTCAAATGAATACCCAAATTTACTATCAAACGGATCATTAAAAGCTTCCACCAAAGAACAATGTAAAGTTCCTTCTTCAAGATTCTTAAGAGAATATCCATCTTTATCAAAAGACCTGTATTTGTATAATTTCCCTCCATTAGTGTCTTTTAATAAAAGTTGTTTTAACTCCAATTTTAACTCTAAAGTATCTTCTTTCTGACATGCAATCTTTTCAATTAATTGTCTTTTTTCTTCAAATATATCCATGTAATCCTTTCTCTTAGATATGAAAATCCTCATCATCTATTTCAAATGTACTTTAAACTAATTATAAAGAATTATAATCGACTATTCCAGAACTATTTTTACATTAATCCACCTTCTCTATAAACTCCTTCATATCATTTATAACCTTATGTTTAAGAAGCACATCAACATATATTCCATATTTATCTGCATTTAAGTCAGCAATAATTGCAGAAACAACATCATATCTTGTATTGTTATTCACACTATTATTAACCATTCTTCTTCCTAAATTCAGCAGCTTTTCTATATTGGAATACTCTTCTCTCAATCTTTGATTTAATTTAATAGCATCACACTGATAATCTCTATTTATTTGCAGATTTCTAATCATATTATTAATGTCGTTCACATCTGTAAATGCCTTCAATTCATCACTTTTACTTTTCCCATATATTAACGCAATTGCTTTATTTACTAAATCTTTCTCAAAATACATCATAGTCCTATCCTCCATACTAATAGTATATACCTGCTATAACATATGTTTTGTCGTATTTTGTCGAAAGTAATAAAAATATCTCACCTATTACAATTTATTTAATCTGCTCCACAACCATGTATTTTTCTCCTCTTGACTATCTCATACATATTTTATAATATACTAATTAAGAAACGGGTTTTTGACTGAGTAAAGTCTCACGACTGGAAAAGGATGCTCGTTTCTTTTTTATTTCCACCAATTCTATCTCATAAAAAACAGCACCCCAACAGTACCCATCTACTGCCGAAGTGCTATCCACTCCATCAATTATTCCATTAAAATCTACCCAAATATACTCATCAGATTAGCCACAACCAGGCCCCCGCCGGTTCCGATGACATAGCCGAGAAGCGCCATCATGATACCAACCGGTACGAGGGCATTAGAGTATGCGCCGGCGAGGACCGGTGCTGTTGCTGTTCCGCCGATGTTGGCGAGGGAAGCAACGCAGCATGTGAAGATGTCGAGTTTCAATATCTTCGCAAGTGCAATCATGATTGCCACATGGATAAGGAGGATAACAAATCCTGCGAGAAGCCATATTGGGGCATTGCCGACTGCTCCAAGGTCTGCTCTTGATGCTATTAAGGCAATGACTATATAAAGCATTACATTTGAAATCTCCTCAGTTCCCTTAATCTTGCCAAATGGTGTCAGGGCGAATACGATACCAAGCACTGATACGATAAGGACTGTCCATGTTGTGCTGTCAAAGAATGATAAATATGCATTAATCATGCTGCCAAGTTCCATTGAAACTGCCGATACTAAGAGTCCTGAACCGAGCAGAAGAATGATGTTCTGCCATACGAGAGGCTTTGTGTTGGCTTTTGCTTCCTCTTCGAGTGCAGCTCCAACGCCGTCGATTATGCTTGTGTCTGCCTTTGTCCATTTGTTGAACTTCTCGTGATTTCCGATTGCCCACAGAAGGAACATTACATAAAGTGTCGCGCAGATTGAATCCATAACAAGGGCGTAAGCCATTGTTGCTTCGTCAACATCAAGTGCTGCCTGGATTGCGAGCATATTGCCGCCGCCGCCCATCCAGCTTCCGCACAGTGCGCCGAGTGCTTTCCATGAACCTGCGCCTAAGAGCTGGTGGAATATTGCATATGAAACAAAGAATCCAAGTCCGATTGACAAAGTTGCTGCGAAGAAACCGATAAGCATTTTAGGTCCAAGCTTGATGATTTTCTTCAAGTCACAGCGAAGCAGCATTATGAAAAGCATCGCATATAATATCGGGTTCTTGACTGATTTGTACACAGCGCTTGTTGCACTAAGGTCCCACACTTTCATTGTGCAAAGCAGCATAAGCCCCAGGTATATAAGTACAATTGGCGGTGCAAAATTAAAGAACACCTGTGCCTTTTTCCCTTTAAAAATCTTAGGCAGATTTACTAATACTGCGGCTGCAAATATAAGTGCCGCAAGGTATAAAAATCCATCTTTTATCATGTATTAATTCTCCTTATGGTTAATATATAGCATATTCTGCCCATTTTTCTGTAGTATATAACTAAAATTGCGGAAGTAAATGTGATGCAATCTGCCGTCACACACTTACTCCCGCAAATTTAATTATAAACTTTTAAGTATCTCCAGCAGATATTCCCAAGTCCGCTCCACTGAAGCCACGTCCATACACTCATCAGGCGTATGCACACTTTCAAGTGTCGGTCCAAATGATATCATATCTACTCCCGGCATTTTCCCGGCAAGTATGCCGCATTCGAGTCCGGCGTGGATTGAGGTCACTTCCGGTTCGTGGCCGTACACTTTTGTAAAGCTCTCAACGCATATCTTTCTTAACTGCGAATCACTCTTGTATTCCCACGCAGGATAGTCCGACATTGTGACTACATTTCCTGACAAATGTTTTACAAATGTATTAACTCTCTCAAGCAATAATTTCTTTCCAGCCGCTGTATTGCTTCTTATAAGATATTTGTACACAAGCTTGTCTGTGTCGAGGTACGCAGTTCCAAGGTTAAGCGAGGTCTGCACCATGCCCTTAATCTCCTGACTCATTCTGTACACACCATCAGGACTTAACCAGAGGGCATATATTACATTTGCAGTGCTCTTGAAATCAAGAACCTTGTCTGCTGCAATGTCTGTCTTTTCAACCTCAATCTTAGCATATGGCTCTGTCGCTCTGATTTCCTGCATCCACACAGCCGCACTCTCTTTGATGCTTTGTTCAAATGTTGTGGCATTGCAGCTTCTGACACTTACAACTGCCTTTGCTTCTTTTGGAATTGCATTTTCCTTGCCACCACCTGAAAGCGACACAAGACGGAAATCTGCTGCCCCGCTGGCATGTGAAAGTAATGAAGCAAGCAATCTTATAGCATTAGTGTGCTGTTTGTGAATCTCAACGCCGGAATGACCGCCGGCAAGCCCGCTTATCTTAACTTCGAAGCATACCGAACCATTCTGCACATCAATTGCACCATCTGCCACCCAGCCCGCAGCATCCTCATATTCAACCGGAATATCGCACTCAACCCTCACACCACCAGCACAGCTCACATACAATATTCCCTCACTTTCAGAATCAATATTAATAAGTCTCTTTGCTGTAAGGTCAGAAGTGTCGAGGTCTCTTGCGCCAAGCATTCCAATCTCCTCATCACTCGTAAGCACTGCCTGTATAGGAGGATGCGCAATCGTATCCGAAGCAAGCACTGCCAGTATAAATGCAACTGCAATTCCATCATCAGCGCCAAGCGTCGTGCCGTCAGCCCATACCATCTTACCATCGGTGCAAGCCTTAATGCTCTGTACACTCATGTCAATATCGCAATCCGGCTCTTTCTCACACACCATATCAAGATGTCCCTGCAAAATCACAGGCTCACAGTCCTCATATCCAGAAGAACCAGCCTTAAATATAACAACATTATCAGCCGCATCCTTCCTTGCCTTAAGTCCATGCAACTTAGCAAACTCCAGACAATAATCCGCAATCATCCCAGTATTTCCAGAACCATGCGGAATCGAGCATATTTTTTCAAAATAAGAAAACACCTCACCAGGTGACAATTCATTTAACTTCATAAAAAGCCTCCTAAACCTACTTTTTGATCAATTTTCACAATCTGATAGGTCTTTTTTACATTGTTAGTTGGTTTATTATGCTTCTTTTCCCCTTAAACGCCTACTAATTCATCATATTTAGCAACATTAGTAGGTCTTTTTCTTATATGTTTACAATATTAGACATCTCTTGTCAGTCAAAAAACCTACTATTCTCGCATAAATCATAAATTTAGTAGGCAATTTTCTTTTTTCTCCACTATTTTCATCAAAATTTCTTCTAAATAAACCTACTAATTCATCACATTTAGCAACATTAGTAGGCTTTTCCCTACTTATGCGCTGATTTCATGTGCTATTTGACACTATCCCAAATGAACAAAGCCCCACAACATACACTAATCCCAGCACCTGCAGTGCAATGCCCAGGTGTGTCCGCACACCACCCCTTGAAGGGCAGTCGCCACATACACCCGCCTGAACTTTCCAGATTAGCCAGACACCCTCTGCTGGTGGGAGTGCGAGGCAGATGCTTGAATAATGACGAGCTGTGTAGAAGTTAATGCCGCCAGATGCAAAAGTTCAGTGTGCGAAAGCTCGTTCAAGCGAAGCGCGTTTGCTTTCGCACATTGTAAAAAGCTCTGCAGCTGGCGGCATATACTTCTACTAAGCGAGGAATACTGAAAGCAGATGCCCCGCACTCCCCACCCGCAGAGCAGGCTGTCTACACCCTACACATGCAATATCTCATGAGCCCTATGTGACAATGGTTTCTCAAAATACTCCTCGTAGCACTGCTTAACCGATGGATTCTCATGTGAGAATCTAATATTATCGCGCTTATCAAGCCCGTACAGCACATGACGGCGCTCCTCAACCATCACAGCATCTTCCTTGTAAGGCTGCCCGCCACCGTTGATACAGCCGCCCGGACAGGACATTATTTCAACGAAATCGTAGTGAACCTCGCCCTTCTTAATAGCATTCACCAAACGTCTTGTGTTGCCAAGTCCGCTGGCAACAGCTACATTTATACTTGTTCCATTAAGGTCAAATGTTGCTTCCTTCCAGCCCTCAAGACCTCTCACTGACTGGAACGCATCCGCATCAGGATTATTTCCTGTCACAAGGTAGTAAGCACTTCTGAGTGCCGCCTCCATAACACCGCCTGTTGCACCGAATATAACGCCAGCACCTGTTCCTTCACCTAAATGATTGTCGAACTCGTCCTCATCAAGTTCTTCCGGCTTTATGAAAAATGCTTTGAACATTCTTTCAACTTCTCTTGTTGTAAGAACTGCGTCAACATCTTTGCCGCCGTCCCATGTACACTCGTCCTTTTTTGCAAGACAAGGCATGATTGACACACAGAATATCTTCTCCGGGTCAACCCCAAGCTTTTCTGCATAATACGACTTTGTTATTGCACCAAACATCTGCTGTGGTGACTTTGCTGTTGAAAGTCTGCCTGCCATCTCAGGGAACTCGCTCTTTACGAATTTCACCCATCCTGGACAGCATGATGTGAACATTGGAAGTCCTGACTCCTTGATTTCTGGAAGCCTTTCAAGAAACTCGCTTCCCTCCTCCATAATTGTCATGTCTGCTGCAAATGTTGTGTCAAATATATAATCAAATCCTATTCTTCTAAGTCCTGCAACAAGTCTTTGTGCTGTCGCATATTCCTTAGACATACCAAAATCTTCGCCCCATGCTGTTCTTACTGCTGGTGCAATCTGTACTACTGTAATGATATCCTCATTTTCAATTGCATCAAGCACAATTCCGACATCGTCTCTTTCTGTAAGTGCACCTACAGGGCAGTTGCTTACACACTGACCACAAAGTGTACATGCAGTCTCCGCAATGTTCTTGTTTGCACGAACATTTACAGTTGTACGCGAACCTGTATTTACAACATCCCATATGTGCATTCCCTGAATATTATCACACACTTGCACACAACGCATACATTTGATACATTTCTGGGCATCTCTGATAAGTGGAAATGTTTTATCCCAATTATCTTTTTCTAATATTGAATCATATGGCATCTCTGATATATTAAGTTCATTTGCAATTGACTGTAACGCACAGTTACCACTTCTTATACATGTACCACATTTGTAATCATGCTGTGAAAGTATGAGCTTTACATTAGTCTTTCTTGTTGTACGCACTTTTCTTGAATTAGTGTAGACAACCATGCCTTCTTCTACGAAGTTATTACATGCTGTAACACATCTGTCAGTACCCTCTACTTCAACAACACATACACGACATGCACCAATTGCGTTGACTTCTTTGAGATAGCAGAGTGTAGGTATTGTCTCTCCTATTGTTTTGGCAGCTTCAAGAATGGTAGTTCCTTCTTTTACTGATACAGCTTTACCGTTAATTGTTAAATTTACCATTGTTTCTCTCTGCCTCCTCTGAATGAACCAAATCCAAAATGATCACATCTTAAGCAGCGTCCAGATTCCTGACATGCTTCCTCGCATGAAAATCCATATTCAATAGGTTCAAAGTCTTTCTTTCTGTCTGCGGCATCACGCAGTGCAACCTCAACTCGTCCGCAAGGTACCTTGTCCTCATATCCGGCATAAGGTATCTCTACATCTGAAGTTATCTCGTGATGGTAGCCAAGATATTCATCAATGTTGGCTGCCGCAACCTTTCCGGCTGCTATAGCCCTGATTACTGTTGCAGGTCCTGTTACGCAGTCTCCTCCTGCAAATATTCCTTTACGTTCTTTAATCTCACTTGTATCAAGTGCCTCAATTGTTCCTCTCTTGACTGTAACGCCATGCTCCTCAAAATATCTTGTTTCGATACCCTGTCCGATGGCAACTACAATAAGGTCGCAAGGAATAAGAACCTCGTCCTTAGCTGCAGTCTTAGGTGATGGTCTGCCACCTTTTATCCTGCTTATCATCTGTGGCTGAACCCATAAACCAACTGCTGCGTCATTTTCATCTTTCTCTATTCTAACTGGTGACATAAGTTCAAGAACATCACAACCCTCTGCCTCTGCACCTTCAACCTCTTCCGGAAGTGCCGTCATATCGGCTTTTCTTCTTCTATATACAATGCTTACTTTCTCAGCACCTAATCTTACAGAAGAACGGGCAACATCCATTGCTACATTTCCACCGCCAATAACAACCACTCGCTTGCCGGTATAGTCAGGCATTTCATCATCACCAATTGCACGAAGCATTTCTACTGCTGATGTTACGCCTGTTGTAGCATCCTCACCATCAATTCCAATCTTCTTGTCTGCATGTGCTCCGATAGAAATGTATACTGCATTATATTCTTTATTAATATCCTCAAGCGTAATGTCTGTTCCTACGCTTATATTTTTCTTAACTTCTATTCCTGTAGACAATATAGCGTTAATCTCCGCATCCAGCTTTTTTCTAGGAAGTCTGTAGTTAGGAATTCCATATCTTAACATTCCACCAAGCTGCTTTCTCTGCTCAAATATAGTAACCTTATGTCCCATAAGAGCCAGATAATATGCGGCACTGAGTCCTCCCGGACCACCACCGATTATTGCAACCTTCTTACCTGTTGGCTCATTACATGCCGGAACCGGAACATCACCGGCATTATCAACTGCCATTTTCTTAAGTCCCCTGATATTGACTGGCGCGTCAATAAGTGTTCTCTTACATCTGTTTTCACATGGATGCTCACAAATGTATGCGCATGTTGTAGGCATTGGATTGTCTCTTCTTATAAGACGAACCGCGTCTGCATATCTGCCTTCATGCACAAGTGCTATGTATCCCGGTATATCTACTCCTGCCGGACATGACTTCACACATGCAACCGGCTGGTTACTGTTACATGAACAAAATCCTCTCTCAATATGTGACCTGAAATCATCCTCGCAGCCATCAATACATTTTAGTACAAGCTTTGCTGCCTCATATCCGATTGCGCAGTCAGCGGAATAATAGATTCCCTCTGCTGTAAGCCTGATAACATCAAGAGTTTCCTCTGTTGCGTTACCATCAAGCACATCATCAAAAAGTCTCGCAAGTTGCCTGAGTCCCACACGGCATGGGACACATTTGCCACATGACTGTGCAAGACACATTTTTATAAATGACCTCGTAAGGTCAATAGTACACAATCCCGGTGGACTTGCTACTATTCTTCTCTCCAAATCCTGATATAAAGACTCCATTGTAACCTGAGCCTTATCCTTAGTAATAATTGTTAATCTGCTCAATTCCCGCTCCATTTCTGCATATTGCATATGTCGTATTGCCGCTTGCCAGTATACCGCTAGGCAGTTCCATGTAACATTTTACACAATATATGTTAATTTGAAAAGGAAGGTTATTTTTTTCACACAATAACCTTCCATTCATCCATTACTTATGGTCGCACTTCATGCACTGGCTCGATTCTTTGTCAGTTTCTTTCTTGTAAAATGCGCATGACCAGTCGCATATACTTTGCAATATCGGCATTACAGATAAGCCCTTTTTCGTAAGTGAATATTCAACTCTTGGTGGAATCTCATCATATGATTTCCTTGATACAATATCATCCGCAATCAGTGCTTTTAATGTTGTTGAAAGAACTGCATCTGTAATATTCACCAGTTCTGCCCTTAACTCACTATATCTTAATGTCTTCTTATCCGCCAGAACACATATAACTCTTGATTTCCATTTGCCTCCAAAGACTTCCAGGCCGTATTCCAATGGACATCTGATATCTGATTCTAATTTCTTATGATACATAAATTCTCCTTATTTCACTTTTTGAATCTGCCCATGGGCATTTCACTATAATATCACGATATCAAGATTTTTCAAAGCTGCTATTGATTTTGTTAGTGACTTATAAAGTTGTGATTAGTTATTTCTACTGAACACTTTATTTGATTTTACTTCTCCTTATCAATTCCTAGTTCCAGCATAGATGTTATAGCACGTACTCTTTCCTTATGCTCACCCTCTTTTTATACCTTCATTTATTCCCTGCTGTATTCCATCTTCCACCGCCTCTGGTAATGCTCTTCCTTCAATACTTCCATGTGACCTTCTTAGTCATATTTGTAAATGCTCACTCCGACCGCCTCGTTCCTTTTGTTTTTATATTTTAAGTATATACAGGCATATTAACGAAGCAATTTGCATTATATCAATTAATTGATTTATACAAAATAAGCCGGACTGCAAAGATAACAGCCCGGCTCAGGTTTAGTATAATATATTAATCAAAATTCTTCTCCTAAACCTACCTTCTTTTGATGTCTCATATAAATCTATTTTCCCCATTCATTACCATTAAACAATAATAAACTATATTTCTCGCAAATATCTTATCATTTACCTTTCTTCTATACATAATTATATAATTGTTAACTAATTTATTTTTCAACAAATTCAGAACCATTAAAAGTAAAATGAATTCTTTGATTTTTATCATTAAATAAAGTACAAAAATAGCTATAATCATAGACACAATATGTTCCAGATGAAGTAGATATTCTTTGAATAGAAAAATGAATATTATTTCCACCATATTGGTTATAATATTTACCCATTAATGTTTGATATTCTTTAGAATTTCCTATAGTTCTCATTGCTTCTGAATCTTTTACCCAATAACTTTCAT
>OODL01002253.1_pt1 | contig 12786 bp, 8 predicted proteins | sample 1671181 | NCBI WGS metagenome assembly OODL01 (sample SAMN06348130, study PRJEB24527) | human gut metagenome | biome: human gut; feature: ankylosing spondylitis patient; material: feces | host: Homo sapiens | place: China | collected 2015-10 | reverse complement strand
CATGCCGACAAAAACCGCAAAAACAAGCGAAAAAACCATATATACGGCAAAAATAAAATAAGCCGAATAATTGAAGAAAAAGCTTCCCAGTTCCCGTTTGTAAAGCGCCGTCAGCATATTTTCCCCTCCCTTTCGTCCGCGGCATTTTCTTCCGCACCGGCCGTCAGGCGGGCAAAAGCGTCGGCAAGCGTACCGTCGGCGGAACAACTGCGCAGCTTTTCGACCGGTGCGTCCAGACGGATTTTGCCCTCAGAGAGCAGCAACACGCGGGATTTGAGCGCTTCCGCCTCTTCCAGCAAATGGGTCGAGATCAGCACCAGGTTGTCTTTGGCATAATCTTTTAAAAAACGGCGGACGACGATTTTCTGGTTGGGATCAAGCCCTTCCGTCGGTTCGTCCAAAACCGCCAGCCGCGGCCGGTGCAGCAGCGCCGAAACGATCCCCGCCCGCCGTCGGTAGCCTTTGGAGAGGTTTTTTATCTTCTCTCCCAAAACCGGCTCAATTCCCAGCCCGACCGCCGTTTCTTTGACCCCGGCGGCAAAATCCCTTTCCGTCATTTTGAAAATCCCGGCCACAAAACGCAGATATTCGAACACCGTCATTTCCTGATAAAGCGGCGTGTTTTCGGGCATGTAGCCGAGCTGGCGCAAAATGCCGGCCCGGTCGTTTTCATACGACAGGCCGCAGATCCGCACGCTGCCCGCATCCGGCGCCAGATAGCCACAGATAACCCGCATCAGGGTGGTTTTGCCGGCGCCGTTCGGCCCGAGCAGCGTTATCGGTTCTCCCGCGCCGGCCGAAAAGCCGATCCCTTTCAGCACCTCGCGCCGGCCGAATTTTTTCATCAGCCCCCGAATTTCGATCATATTGTTCGTTTTCCCGTTTGACATGAGGTTATAATAAACCGCTTTCTTTTAAATTTCATGCTTATTTGATTATTATCCTCATCATTTCCACAAACCGGCCCGTTTTTTTGAAAATCTTTGATGACAAAACGGCAAAATTGGATTACCCTGATCAGCATCAGAAAAAGAACGGAGCAAAATAAAAGTGAGCAACGAATATTCCCGCGAAGAACAAAACGCGCTGAAAACCGGCCTGTACGTAACGCTGGCGCTCATTGCCCTGTCGCTGTTCTACGTTTCCGGCCGCAAAGCGGTCGAACACCAGGAAAGCGGCAGCTACTACCCGGTATACGCGCGTTTCGGCAGAACCGACGGCTTGCAGGTGGGCGACGTCGTTCGGCTGGCCGGCATGCCGGTGGGCAAGGTGACGGCGGCCAAACTCGACGACAAGTTCAACGCCATTTTGACGCTTGAGCTGAAAGACGGGCTGAAAGTTCCCGACGACAGCAGCGCGTCGATCGTCAGCGACGGCATTCTCGGATCAAAATACATCGAAATCGAACCGGGAGGGTCGGAAGACTACATTCCGGAAGGCGGGGAATTCAGCTACACTCAGGACGCCATGGTGCTTGAGGAACTGGTGGAAAGAATTATCGGCATGGGCAAAGCCAAACAACAATCTGCAGGCAAAGGAGAAACAAAATGAAAAAACGTCCGGTTGAAACAATCATGGGAATCGTCGTCCTTCTGGTCGCGGCGTTTTTCCTGTTTTTCGCCTATCGGGTGTCCGACCTGCAGGTTGTCAGGGGCTATGAGCTGAACGCCAGATTTTTGAAAGTGGGCGGCCTGACCACCGGCGCCGACGTCATGATCAACGGCATCAAGGTCGGCACCGTCATCGGTCAGAAGCTTGACAACGAAAACTACGATGCGGAAGTAAAACTCAGCATCGCGCCGAACGTCAAGCTGCCCAAAGACAGCGCCGCGGTGATCGCCAGCAACGGCCTGATGGGCAACAAATTCATCAAAATCGAACCGGGCAAGTCGGAAGAACTGCTGCAAAACGGCGACGAAATTACCAACACGAAAGACTTCAAGACTTTGGAAGACCTGGTCGGAGAAGTCATTTTTATGGTGACGGGCAATGACAAACAGAACTAAACTTCTACTGCCGGCCCTTTTTGCCGCCGGCATCGGCATTGAGGCGCAGGCCGCCGAAATTCCCACCAACACGGCGCAGATGCAGGCGATGGACAAGATCACCGGCCGCGTCAGCGTCATCAACGTGCCGGTCAACGCCGAAGTAAAGTTCGGCAGCTTTTCCGTTCTGGTACGCGACTGCCGTACCCGTTCGCCGGAGGAAACGCCTGAAAACTTTGCTTTCGTCGACGTGGCGGACACCGTCAACGGCAACGAGCAGGTCAACATTTTCAAAGGCTGGATGCTGTCTTCCTCACCGGCGTTAAACGCGATCGAACATCCCGTTTATGACGTCTGGCTGCTGAAATGCATCGACACCGATGTAAGCGGCGTACAAACGCTGACGCCGGACGAGCTGGCGGCCCGCGACCAACTGCCGATGCAGCGGACGGTTGAAACAACGCCTCAAAAAGCGAATGTTCGCGAAGACAGCTTTGAAGAAATTAATTTGAGCGGAGAACCGATAGACCTGCTGCCCGCCGCCGTCCGCGAAGAAGGCGAGGAAAGCGCTGCCCAGGCGGAAATCATCCCCTTTAAACCTGAGGGAACCGAAACTGATGCCGATGATGCGGCAACGACGGAATTTCCGGCCGACGAAAACGCGCCGCACTCATTGCTCAATTTTCCGCGACCGGACAACGAAAAGCGCCCGGACGAAATTACAACCAACATAGAAATCCGCGAAAACGCGACTGACGAAGCGGAAACAGTCATTAACAGCGACGCCCGCATTCTCAGCCTGCCGGAAAACGGCTCAAATAACGGTTCGGAACCAAAAGCGGCGGAAACGACTGCTCCGGCAGAAGGAAACAAGGCCAAAACCGGCGAAAATGCGGAAGCGACGCCGGAAACCGGCGGCGCGGCAGCCGTTTCTCCCGTTGAGCCGGCAACTGAAAAGACAGCAACGGAGATGACGGCAGCGGAAGAAGAAAACGAAGCCGAAACGGGTGAAAACCCGGAAACAACGCCGGAAAATGCCGCGGCGCCGAAAGTCAGCGAAGACACTCTGCGCGAACTGGAAGAAGAACTCAGCCGCAAACTTGCGGACGATTAAACGGCCACGATACAAAAACGGAGAAAACGGATGGCGGAAGAAATCGATGTCAGTTTTGTAATGACGGTTTACAACAAGGAATTTTATCTGCCGTCGGTCATAACGGCTTTGCTCGGACAAACGGGGCTTAAAAACCCGGAATTCATTTTCGTCGACGACGTTTCAAGCGACAATTCAGTCGAAATTATCCGGCGGATGACCGAAGGCGTCAAAAACGTCACCATCGTCACCAACCCTTACAACCGGGGAATCAGCGCCAGGATCAATCAGGGTATAGCTCTGGCCAAAGGCAAGTGGACGCGGATGCTTGATTCCGACGACATTTTTCCCTTGGACTCCACGGCGAAAATGCTGGCGGTGGCCGGGGAAACCGGCGCCGAGATGATTTACGGCTGTTTTACCAAAACCGGCAAAGATCCGAAGGAACTGGAAAACTGCCGGCTGGAAGAGTTTGACTATCAATACGTGCCCGACGCGATGAGCGGGGTTTTGAACGGACGTTTCACCCGCATGGGACAGTTGATAAAAACCGACGTATTGCAAAAGGCCGGCGGCGCCGACGAACGGGCGTTTATTCAGGACGAATCGATTCCGCTCCGGGCGGCGCTTTATGCCAAAGGCATCGTCAAAATGACGGCAAACGTCGTATTGGTGCCGAAAGAAATCGGCAACTTTTCCGGCAACAAAATACAACTCGACCACGATCGCTTCATGGCCTATTACTGGATGCTGAAAGACCATCCGGAACTGCCGGACGAAGCCCGGCGACGGATGTATTTGCGCGCGGTTTCCGCCTTTTGGAAATTTACCAAGAAAAGCAGGCAGTTTCCGTTTTTCACCTCCGCTTTTGCCCGTTACCTCGGATGCAAGCTTCTGGCTTCAAAACCGGACATGAAATATCTCGACCGGATGTATCAAAAGTTTGCCGCCCTGACCGACGTGCGGCGGATAAAACCCTAAAAACCGAAAAGCGGTATATTTACATCACCCCGGAACGTAAAGTTTCGGGGTTTTTTTTAAGGTTGTTTTCATAAGGTTTCAGTTTTTTTATAGTTGTTTTCATTTTGCCGGTTAAAAACAAAAGAACTCCGCAAACCCGGCTGGTAGTTTTTCCGATACAAAAAATCCTCTTTGAATTTTTTTCAAAGGGGATTTTCTTTTTCCCTCCGCTTTCCGGGGTACTGACCATTTACGGGGAGGGTTTGCAGTTGACCGGTTTGCCGCTTAAAAAACTCCCGGAGTTATCCGGGAGTTTTTTCTCGGGAGATTGCGCTTTCACGTTTTCCGAAAAGCGCAGTTCAAACCGGCGGCAAACGTCTGCGGTCAGAACGCATAGTTTAAGCCGATGCCGACGGCGGCGGCACCGTAGCTTGAACCGAACGTATAGTTTGCCCAACCGTAACCGGAAAGACTTTCCGTGACACCGAAGCGCGCGCCGAGTTCAATCCGGCCCAAAAGCTGGTCATGGTAAGCTTCCGTCTTGCCCAATCCGCTGATCAGCACTTCGTCTCCGTCCGTGATCGTCTGGATCAGACCCGGCTTGATATAAACGACCGACGTCAGATCGTTCTGGCACAGACGGTATTCCAGTTTAACCGCCGTTTCGATTTCAAGCTGTTTCAGGCTGTCAAACGACGCCGTCTTGCCCGCGCTGTCGCGAATGTCGTCAAACTCCGACTGCGTATAAAAGACGCCGAAGCTCGGTTCCAGCGTCAGCGCTTCGCTCAGGCCGTACTTTCGCCCGCCTTCCGCGCCGATGCTCCACAACGTCCCGTCGCTGTCGGTGTTGACGATACCGTCGTCGGTTTTGAGGTCCGCTTTCTGGAGACCGCCGTAAACCGTCGCAAACGCGTACCAGTCGTTTTGCTCAAAGCGATAGTATAAACCGCCGAGCCAGCTGTCGATGTCAAGTTCCGAACCGACGGTCGAACGATATTTGCTTCCCTTGCCGCTGACGTCATAGTCGCCCTGACGATAAGCCGCAAACACGCCCAGACGGTTGTTAGCGTCATATTGCAGATCGCCGCCGGCGGTGACGCCCCAGATGTCGGCGTCAAATTCGGCCGGTTTGTCAACCGTCGAGCTCAGGTAACCGCTGTCAACCCACAGCTGACGGTCGGCTTTTGCGTCGCGGGCGCAAGCGCCTTCTTTACAGAAAGCCGTCTTTTGTTCCAGCGTGTCGCGCAGGCCGCGAACCTGTTCCAGACCGGCCGAAGGCAGACTGATATAGGCCGTCACTTCCGGCGCAACTTCGGGGTCAGTTTTGCCGAACTCGGGGTTAAGGGTATCGGTCAGCGACAGGTACCAGACGTTGCCGCTTTCCGGCGTTCCGGCGACGTTCTTGCCGGCATGCCACATGTAGGGGCTGCCGATCACGCGGGAAACGTTGAAGACGGCGGAAGTTTCCTCATTGTCGTTGGGGGCGAAAAGGAAAGGCACGACGGCGTCTTTTTTGTTGTCGAGCACGTCGGGGTTCAAAGCGTTGACCAGTACGTTGGTTTCACCGGCAACGTCTCCGTTCACATGGATGGCGCCGCTGTGAACGGTGTTGTTTTCCCGGTCGACCATCACGTCAACGGTGAGGAGCGGCTTTTGCGCGCCGGTACGCGCATAGGCGGAAGAGGAGCCGCTGACGAAGTCCTGCGCGTAAATGCGTCCGTTTAAGCCGAGATGAACGACGGCGCCGCCGTTCATGGCAAAGCGGTTGACGTTCTCAACCGCATTGTTGAATTTGACATAACCGGTGCCGTCACCAAAAACGTCAATGTTGTAGTTCTCGCCGTCAATACCGTCGTCAAAGACAATCCGGCCGCGGTTGACCGATTCCAACGTCAACTGACCTTTAATCGGATTTTCCGCCGATACCGAAACATCATAAGACGGTGCCTGCTGCTCATACATGCCGCCGGTCTTTTCCAAGTGAATGATACCGTCAACATAAACGGCGTTGGACTTGCCGCCGGCGGTGTTGCCGGAAAAACGGCTTTCACCGTTGTCGGCAACGATCCTGACGTCGCTGCCGTAAACGGCGCCGCCTTTGCCCGAAGCTTTGTTGTTGATAAAGCTGGAGTTGACGACCGTCAGTTTGGACATCATACCGGGAACGGAAATCTGCGAATCGCGATAATTATTTAAACCGTCAAGAATATATCCGGAAGCTTGCGTCATCAATTCTTCAAATTGCGCAACAAGTTCCTGATAGCCTTCCTCATCATTGGCTGCCGTGATTCCATCCACAACCGCGAATTTGCCGCCCTCTCTGACATATTGGTCAAATTCGGCCGCCGTCATTGGATCGCCGCCTTTGTCACCATCCAAGGCCAGATAAACACTTTTTTCCTGATCACCGTATCTTATCGTCGCTTTTGCCACCAAAACGCGGCTGTCAAGGAAAGCGTTCTCAAACACTTCCATATTGTTTCTTGACAAGGCAGACTGAAGGTAGATTGCACCGCCGTCTTTGGCACTGTTGTTGATAAAGGTGCTGCCTTTAACATTGATGCCGTAAGTCTGGTTGGTATACTCGTTAACCATGCCGGCAATCGCGCCGCCGAAGCCGCTTGAGCGGTTGTTCTCAAACCGGCTGTTGCTGATGTTGTGTTCTCCGGCATAAAACGGTTCTTCCGGTTCCGGCAATACTTCAGTAGGTGCTACCTGCGTTTCTTCCGTCCGGAAAGCGATTGCGCCGCCGGCACCGTATTCGTCCCGTGTCTGATTATAGTTGCCGTCAAACACGCTGCCCTCAATATCAAGCCACTGGCTGGAGAAAATTGCTCCGCCGGCTGCCGCATGATTGTCCTTGAAAGTGCTGTTGACAATATGGGTTACCGACAGATCGTCAGCCTTGAAACTTCCCGCCTGCGGAATAAACGGATTCTCAAGATAAAGCGCGCCGCCTTGACCGACGTCACGTTTCTCCGGCATGGCTATTCTTACCGGTTGCTGTTCATAAACGGTGTTGCCGGTAAACGTGCTGTCAACAATCTTGCCGATATAACCGCCGCCTGTCGAAGCGATCGCTCCGCCGCCATAGCTGTTGATGTTGTTCTCGAAAACACTGCCGGCAACTTGTTCTATCAAACCATAGTTTTGAACGCTTCCTTCATTGTTTTTGAAAACAGAACGAACGGTGCCGATCTCGCCATAGTTTCTAATGACTTCATAGTTGTTCGTAAACGTGCTTTCGATATTGCCGATTTGTCCCCGGTTGTAAATCAGGGAATATTCTCCGTCTACGTCCACCTTGATGTTGTCAATGGTCTCCCCGCGGCCGTTCTCTATCTCTTCCGTCCATTCCGTGATGTCTTTTGCCGCTGACGGAAACGTTAAAAATGTTCCCGCCAAAAGCGCAAATGAAAATATAGTCTTGGGTTTTAACATTCTAACCTTTTCCCTTTCTTTCAAAAAGCTGTTCTTCCCGTTCTGCCGAAGCAAAACGATCGTTTTAATTAAGCGTGTCCGCAATTTTGAAAAAGGAAACTAACTGCTTGATAAAAACGGAATTTTATTGTATTGTTAAGACAAAAGGTATACTATTATTCTGTATCAAAATAACGATCCTTTTTTTGATACGGCTTTCAGTTTCTCAAAAAATATTGCAATCCTCTGATATTTTGATAATTTTCGGGCATTTTCCGTTCCTGTCGGCATCTTTCCGCATATAAAAAAAACGGCAAACGCCGGTTTTTCGCCTTTCTTAAAAAAACGTTTTTTATCTGTCAAAAAAAAGCCTGTTCCAGCACTTTCATCACGCCGCCTTCGTCATTACCGGGCGCAATGGCCGCGGCAATCTTTTTCAGGTCGGGATGAGCGTTCTTCATCGCATAAGAACAGGCGCTGTTTTCAAGCAGAGAAACGTCGTTCAGATAATCGCCGAAGGTCATCGTTTCTTCCCGGTCAATGCCGAGTTTTTCCTGAATAAAGGAAAGCGCATTGCCTTTGCCGACGTTCAAATCCATAATATCCACCCAGTCGGGACCGGAAAGAACCACGTTCGCCCGGGTGGAAAAATGCCGCAAGGCAGGATAAGTCAGCGTTTCCGAAGCATTTTCGGCAAACACCGCCACCTTGCAAATGCCGTCGTCAAACGCGGCAGGCTCCAGTTTTTCCACTACCGTCGCGCGGGCAAAAAAACGATTGACGTTCCGGGCAAAATTTTCGTCTTTCATATCTTCCGCCGCCGCATAAGCGCTTTTGCCGCCGCTTAAAATGACGCGCCCTGCCCTTTTGGCCGCAACGTCCGCCACAACCGCCTGCCAAAGCTCGGTTTCCATGTCGCGGACCATGACGATCCGTCCCCGATAATAAACCACTCCTCCGTTTTCGGCAATGAAGTATATCCGTTCGCCGAGCGTTTTAAAATATTCCAGCATGTTAAAATACTGGCGGCCGCTGGCGGCGACAAAACAAACCCCGCGTGCCAGCAATTGTTCCAAAAGCGGCAAAAAACCTTCAGGCAGACGCTTCTCAGAATCGAGCAACGTGCCGTCAAGATCGGATGCCACCAGCCGGATTTCCTTATTTTCGACAACCATTCCTTTTGCCTATCTTTCTTTTTTGACAGCCGCAATGTTGCGGTAATAGGCCAGCGTGTTTTCCATATCCTCCAGATTAACCGGAAGTTTCAGCCGCCAGTTCGGATATTTGTCACGATCGGTGCCGGGCAGGTTTTGCAGTTTTTCCACCTGGAAAATATCTTCCGGCTGCACCAGAAAGATTTTGGCATTGCTTTTGGCCATGAAACGGTGGACGGCTTCTTCCAGCCCCTCCGGATAGCCTTCGCCGTACAGATAGTCTCCGTGGCGGCGGTTGTCTTCCGGCCAGACCTGATTTTCGTCCATCGCTTTCAGCAGCTTCCAGCGGTCGGCTTCGCGCTTATGGTAGTTGTCATGCATTTCCTGATCGCTTCCGATAATGCCGAGTTTGCGCGAAAGCGCGATATCGTAGCCGAACCACCACATCTTAAGCGGCGGCATGTCGTGGGTGCCGACGGAAGTCACCACGTTTTCCGGATACTGGTAGGGCGATTTGAAATCTCCCCAGCCGGCGTCCCAGCGCTCGCTCCAGAGGACGCTCATCGACATGATGTTTTTGGCGGCTATCTTGTCCAGAAAACCTTCCGGCACGTTACCGATGCTTTCGCCGACGATCATGCAGCGGTTTAAGTGGCTCTCGATGGCGACGATGCCCAGCATATCTTCAAAATTATACATGATATACGTTCCCTGTTTGCCGTCGGCCTCGGGCATGACAAACAGACGCATCAGACTCATCACGTGATCCAGGCGCAGCGCTCCCGCCCCTTCCGCGGCGGCGCGGATAATTTTGATAAACGGCTGATAGGCGCGGGCTTTCAGTTCAAACGGATTAAACGCGCCCAAATTCCACTTTTGCCCGGTCGGAAAAAACGCGTCCGGCGGCGCGCCGGCGCCGCTTTCGCGCAGATAGAGGCCTTCGTCGCCCCACACTTCCGCGCTGTCGCGGCCGACGCCGACCGGCAGGTCGCGGTAAATGCCGATTTTCAGCCCCGCTTCGCGGACGCAGTCCGTAACCTTTTGCAGCTGACGGTCGGCCTCAAACTGCAGGAACTTGAAAAAGCCCAGCCGGTCGGCCTGCTGTTTTTGATATTTTTTAACCGCGGCGGTGCCGGGTTTGCGATATTCCTTTTCCCAGGCGCGCCAGCCTCCCCAGTGATCCTGCCACTTGTCCTCGTACAAAGCCTGAAAAGTCGCCAGATTGTCCAGATCCTCTCCCTTGCGGCGGCAGAATTTGTCAAACGCCTTCATCCGTTCCGGGTCTTCCTTCATCCGCCGGTAAAGCGTCTGCAAAACCTTCATCTTAAGCGGATAGACGCGGCCGTAGTCAATCGTGTCCGCAGCGTTCAGGTCGGCAATTTCCGCCTCTGCCTGATAGCGGTCTTCCGGCCGGAATTCGGGCACGCTTTCAACATCGATATAAATCGGATTCAAAAACAGACGGCTGACCGAAGAATAAGGACTGGCCTCCTCGGGAAAACAGTGGCCGAGCACGTTGACCGGATTGAGGCCGATAATGTCGGCGCCGCTTTTCCGGCACATGCCGACAAAATTGCACAGGTCGGTAAAGTCGCCGATCCCCCAGTTGCGGCGGCTGCGGAGAGAATAAAGCTGCACGCAGTAGCCCCACAGGCGCATTTTGTCCCAGCCTTCCGGCTGCCAGCATTTTTCCGGCGCTATCGCCAGCAGCGTCCGGTACGAGTTTTCGCCGACGCTCAGTTCGGCGTCGTAATAACCGACCGCCAGGTCGGAGGTAATCTCAATTTCCAGCCGGCCGTACGTTTTTTTGCCGACCGTCCGCCTTTCCGGCAGGGTAACGACGACAAAGGAAACCTCCGACTTTTCGCCTGTCTGCCGGCTGACGACGGAAAGGCCGAAATCGCCTTCAATTTCGTTTTCGGGGACCACGACGTCAAAAACCTTGCGGCTTCGGGGAATAACGTAAACGGGTTCCAACGCCGTCTGCCAGCGGCGGTTGTCCAAAGCGCGGAGAGAGCGGGCGATTTCTTCGCCGCTGCCGGCCTTATATCCCAGAACGCCGGCAAAAAAACGCACCGTTTCGTCGCTCACCTCGTGGCAGGCGGCTTTCAACCCGCAATCGGTGTAAGCGGTGGCAATGCCCAGGCGGTCGGCCAGTTCGCGCAACTTTTCATCCATGATGTTTTCCCCCTATTTTTTAATTTCAAACAACAAAACGCTCCACGCCGGCACCGTAATTGTGCCTCCGGAAGCGATTTTTTTCCGGCTGACGAACTTCTCCGAAGTGTCCAGCAGCAAATTCCATTTCATCCCTCTGCCCAGCAGCGGCAGCTTCCATTCCGTTTCCGCCGCGCCGGCATTGTAAATGCCTAGGACAAAGCGGCCGTTGCGGTAAACGCAGTACGACAAAGCCTTGCGGTTGCCGTCGTACCAGTCGGCGTCGGCAAATTCTTTTCCGTTCTCGTTGTACCAAACCATGTCTTTGATCCCGTCCGGTCCGTACTTGCCGGTAAAGAAACGTTTTCAATTTGCGGCGGAGAGCGATCAGCCGGCGGACAAATTCGGTAAACTCGGCATCGTCGCCGTCAACGGCCTCCCAACACAGCCATGTCAGCACATTGTCCTGGCAATAGGGATTGTTGTTGCCCATCTGGGTATGCAGAAACTCGTCGCCGGCAAACAGCATCGGCGTGCCTACCGACAAAAGCAGGGTCGCCATGATCGCCCTGGCGCGGCAGCGGCGGTTGGCAACAACCGACGGATTGTCGGTTTCGCCTTCTTCGCCGGAGTTCCAGCTCCAGTTGGCATTGGTGCCGTCGCGGTTGTCCTCGCCGTTGGCCGCGTTGTGCTTGACATTGTAGCTGACCAGGTCGTTCAGGCAGAAGCCGTCGTGTGCGGTTACAAAATTAAGACTGCTCCAAATATCGCGGTTGTGGTAGTTAAAAATATCGCTCGAACCGGAAATGCGGCTGGCCAGTTCCGCCGTCTGATACTGGTCGCCTTTCCAAAAACGGCGGACCACGTCGCGGAAGCGGTCGTTCCATTCACTCCAGCCCGGCGGAAACGCGCCCAGCTGATAACCGCCGTCGCCCACGTCCCATGGTTCGGCAATCAATTTGACGTTTTTCAAAACCGGATCCTGACGGACGGCGTACAAAAATCCGCTTTCGGCGGTAAAACCGCCTTTTCTCCGGCAGAGCGTGGTCGCCAGGTCAAAGCGGAAGCCGTCGACATGCATTTCTTCCGTCCAGTAACGCAGGGAATCCGTAATCAGCTGAAGCACATAAGGGTTTTCGGCATTGAACGAAGCGCCGCAGCCGGTGCTGTCGTAATAATAGCGCTTGTTTTCCGAATTGAGCATGTAATAGGAGGCGTTGTCAATCCCCCGGTAACAGAGCGTCGGCCCCATCTGGTTGCCTTCCGCGGTATGGTTGTAGACCACGTCCAAAATCACTTCCAGCCCGTTTTGATGATAGAGCTTCACCATTTTTTTGAACTCGTCCAAATCGTCGCAGGCCAGATAAGACTGTTCCGGCGCAAAAAAGCTGCAGCTCTCGTAGCCCCAGTAATTGTCGCGGGGAAAGCCCTTTTTGTGCCGGTTGCCGAAAAAGGCGTGCACCGGCAGCAGCTCCACCGCGGTGATCCCCAAATTTTTCAGATAAGACACCACCGCCGGCGCGCAAAGGCCGAGAAAGGTGCCGCGGTGCCGGTCGGGAACCTGCGGGTGCAGTTTGGTATAACCGCGAACATGCGTTTCGTATAAAACGCTTTCGTTAAAACCGTATGCCGGACGGATATCGTCTTCCCAGTCGAAACGGTCCTCGACCACCACCGATTTGGGCACATAGGGCGCGCTGTCCAACTCGTTGAAGGAAAGGTCTTTGTCCGGACTGTCGGGATTATAACCGAAAATCGCCTTGTGCCAGATCAGTTTGCCGCTCAGCTTTTTGCCGTAGGGATCAAACAGCAGCTTGTTGGGATTGAAACGATGCCCCTCCTCCGGCTTGTAGGGGCCGTAAACGCGGTAGCCGTATATCTGCCCGGGCTTGAGTCCGCCGACATAAACATGCCAGACGTTGTTGTCGTTGACGGTAACGGCGATCCGCGAAACCTCTTCGGTGCCGTTTTGGTTGAACAGGCACAGTTCCACTTTGGTCGCATGGGCGGAAAAAAG
>OODL01002243.1_pt1 | contig 12872 bp, 7 predicted proteins | sample 1671181 | NCBI WGS metagenome assembly OODL01 (sample SAMN06348130, study PRJEB24527) | human gut metagenome | biome: human gut; feature: ankylosing spondylitis patient; material: feces | host: Homo sapiens | place: China | collected 2015-10 | reverse complement strand
AATTCCGGCTCGACGAGAAGGGCCGGCCGCTGGGCGTCTATTTCAAGGAACAGAAGGAGGCCAACCAGATGATCGAGGAGTTCATGCTGCTGGCCAACCGCCGCGTTGCCGAGTTCTGCGGCAAGGTCAGAGGACGCAAGTCGGGCCGCACGATGGTCTACCGCGTCCACGACGAACCGAACGTCGACAAGTTGCAGAGCTTCCGGCAGTTCATCCTGCGCTTCGGGCACGTCTTCAAGGCCTCCGAGGGCCGTCCCGTCGCCAAGGAGATGAACAAGCTCTTCCAGAAGGTCAAGGGCCGCCCCGAAGAGAACGTCGTCACGACGCTGGCCGTACGTTCGATGGCCAAAGCCTACTACACCACCAACAACATCGGCCACTACGGACTGGCCTTCCCCTACTACACCCACTTCACTTCGCCGATCCGCCGCTATCCCGACATGATGGTGCACCGCCTGCTGGCACGCTACCTCGAAGGCGGCAAGACGACCGACAAGGCGACATTCGAAGCGCTGTGCGAGCACGCCTCGGAACGCGAAGTGATCGCCGCCGAGGCCGAACGCGCCTCGATCAAATACAAGATGGTGGAGTTCATGCAGGCACGCCTGGGCGAGGAGTTCGCCGGCCACATATCGGGCATCACCGAGTGGGGCATCTTCGTCGAGATCGACGAGAACCACATCGAAGGGCTGGTGGCCATGCGCGACATGCACGACGATTTCTACGACTTCGATCCGGCCGAATACACCGTGACGGGCCGCTCGACGGGCCGGCGCTTCACGCTGGGCGATGCCGTGCGCATCCGCGTCAAGCGCGCCGATCTGCAAAAACGCCAGCTCGACTTCGACATGGTGCTGCCCGACGCACCCCGCACCGACACCCCGCAGCGAGGCCGCCGGAGCCCGCAGGTAAAACGCCGCCGCTGACATGACGACCGACCGCATACTCGACAAGGCCGTGCGGCGCGAGCCGCTCACGCGCGACGAAGCCTATGCGCTCTACGAATGCACGCCCGTGCAGGAGCTGGCCGCAGCGGCCGACGCCGTACGGCGTGCGACGGTCGCCGACCCGACGGTCGTGACGTGGCAGATCGACCGCAACGTCAATATCACCAACGTCTGCATCTCGGGCTGCAAGTTCTGCAATTTCCACTGCAAGCCCCACGATACGCAGCGCGCCTTCGTCACCTCGCGCGAGGAGTACCGCGAAAAGATCGCACAAACGCTTGCGCTGGGCGGCGACCAGCTGTTGTTGCAGGGCGGGCTGCATCCGCAGCTCGGCATCGACTTCTACGAAGAGTTGTTCCGCGACCTGAAACGGATGTTCCCCCGGATCCGGCTTCATGCGCTCGGCGCGCCCGAAGTGGCCCACATCGCCCGCATCAGCGGTCTGACGACGCTCGAAACGCTGCGCCGGCTCATGGCCGCCGGACTGGATTCGCTGCCGGGCGCCGGAGCCGAAATCCTCGACCCCGACGTGCGGCGCGCGATCTCGCCCGCCAAGCCCTCGGTGGCGTCGTGGCTCGCGGTGATGCACGAAGCCCATACGCTGGGGCTGGCCACGTCGGCCACGATGATGTACGGCCACGTCGAGCAGCCGCGCCAGCGCGTCGACCACCTGCTCGCGATCCGCGATCTGCAAGCGCGCTGCCCCGAAGGGAAGCCCGGCTTTCTGGCCTTCATCCCGTGGATCTTCCGCTCGACGGGCACGCGGCTCGAAGCCGAAGGGATATCGACCGATTTCTCGCCGCTGGAATACATCCGCATCATCGCCGCCAGCCGGCTGATCCTGAACAACATCCCCAACATACAGGCGTCGTGGCTCACCGTCGGCCGCCAGACGGCGCAGGCGGCGCTCCACAGCGGCGCCAACGACATGGGGTCGATCATGATCGAGGAGCACGTCGTCTCGTCGGCCGGCGCCGACAACCGCTTCGACGCCGAAGGCATCCAGCAGGCGATCCGCGAAGCGGGCTTCACGCCGCGCCTGCGCAACCAACTCTACGAACTGCGGCCGTGGCCGCTCGACGACACGCTCCGATGAACCGCCCTGCAACCCTCCTCGTCCTCCTGCTGGCCGGACTGCTCGCCGGCTGCGGCGGCGGTTCCCGGCCGACCGGCATACGAGCCGCCGAAACGCCGGCCGACGACGTGGCCGAATACCAGCCCCGCTGGCGGTCGCACACGGTCGACTCGACGCAGTACCGCAAGGTCTTCCTCGCCGGCACGATCGACATGGGACGCAGCTCCGACTGGCAGGCGGCTCTCGTCGCCCGCTTCCGCGACAGCATCGGCGGCCGCTGGCTCTTCTTCAACCCCCGCCGTCGGGAGTTCCATGCCTCGCCGGCCGAAATGGAGTATCAGGTCGCGTGGGAGCTGGCGCACCTCGAAGCGGCCGACCTCATCGTAATGAATCTGCTGGGCGACAGCCGCTCGCCGATCTCGCTGCTCGAAATGGGACTTTACGCCCGTTCGGGCAAGCTGTTCGTGGCGTGCAGCCCCGACTACTACCGCTACGACAACGTGCGCATCACCTGCCGGCGCTACGGCGTGCCGCTCTACGATTCGCTGACGGCACTGCTCGACGACCTGCCGCAACAAAGCGACGAATGACATGGAAGGATTTCTGGACACGGCCACGCAGCTCTGCATCGACTGGGGCTATTGGGGACTTTTCCTCTCGGCCTTCGTGGCGGGGAGCATCGTCCCGTTCAGTTCGGAAGCGGTGATGGTCGTACTCGTCCGCTTGGGACTCGACCCCGCACTCTGTCTGCTGGCAGCCGCCACGGGCAACACCGCAGGCGGCATGACCTGCTACTGGATCGGTCATCTGGGCAAACGCGAATGGTTCGGCCGCTACCTCGGCATCGACGAAAAACAACTCGACCGTGCCGGACGCTTCCTCGCAGGAAAGGGGGCATGGAGCGCCTTTTTCGCTTTCCTGCCCTACGTCGGCGAAGCGATCGCCATCCTGCTGGGACTCATGCGCAGCAACGTGTGGATCACCACGCTGGCCATGTTCGCGGGCAAGGCGCTGCGCTACGTGGCTGTCCTCTACGCCGTGCAAGGCGCAATATCGCTGTTGTAGGGCGCGCACGGCGCGATTGTTGCACATCCGACAGAGCGTTATGAAACGAATCATCGCAGGGGGAATCGCCCTCATGGGAATTCTCCTCACGGTAAATGCACAAACCATGAAACCGCTCACACCCGACGAACGCCGGATCATCGTCGACAAGGGAACCGAGGCTCCCTTCACGGGAAAATACTACAAGCACAGCGAGCGCGGCCTCTACCGCTGCCGCCAGTGCGGCGCGCCGCTCTACCGTTCGGAGGACAAGTTCGATGCGGGGTGCGGCTGGCCCGCCTTCGACGACGAGATCGCAGGTGCGGTACGCCGCACGCCCGACGCCGACGGCCGCCGCACCGAGATCACCTGCGCCCGCTGCGGGGCGCATCTGGGGCATGTCTTCACGGGTGAACGCTTTACCGACAAGAATACGCGCCACTGCGTCAACTCCCTCTCGCTCGACTTCGTGCCGGCCGCGGAGCCGTCCGACCGAACCTCCTCCGAGGCGGCCGCCACGACCGAAACGGCGATCTTCGCCGGCGGCTGTTTCTGGGGCGTGGAATACCTGCTGGAACAACAGCCCGGCGTCCTCTCGGTCGAAGCGGGTTACACCGGCGGCCGCACCGACCGCCCTACCTACGAGGAGGTGTGCAGCCATACCACGGGACACGCCGAAGCGGTGCGCGTGACCTTCGATACGTCGAAGGTCTCCTACGAAACGCTCGCACGTCTCTTCTTCGAGATCCACGATCCTACGCAGATCGACCGCCAAGGGCCCGACATCGGCGACCAGTACCGCTCCGAAATCTTCTACACCTCGCCCGAACAACGCGCCGTGGCCGAACGGCTCATCGCCCTGCTCCGCAGCAAAGGTTACCGCGTCGCCACGCGCGTGACGCCGGCCGGCCCCTTCTGGCCCGCCGAAACCTGTCACCAGGACTACTACCGCCGCCGGGGAACGCTCCCCTACTGCCACGCCTACACCCGCCGCTTCTGAGGCCGCCTCGCTACTTCCAGAGAGTTTCTTCCGGTCGACCGCCGCGTCACACCGTTAAAAAAAGAGACGATATGGAAAATCTGAACACCACTCCCCTGCCGCGCATCGGCGACAAGGCCCCGTCGTTCGAGGCCGTCACTACGCAAGGCCCGATCCGCTTTCCGGAAGATTATGCCGGACGCTGGATCATCCTTTTCAGCCACCCGTCGGACTTCACGCCCGTCTGTACCTCCGAATTCATGACCTTCGCGGCGCGCAGCGACGAATTCGAAGCGCTCAACTGCCAGCTCGTCGGACTCTCGGTCGACGGACTGTACAGCCACATCGCATGGCTGCGCACGATCCGCGACAAGATCGTCTACCGCGGAATGCAGCACGTCGAGGTGCGCTTCCCGCTGATCGCCGATCTGCGGATGAAAGTCGCCAACCTCTACGGCATGATCCAGCCGGGCGAAAGTTCGACGTCGGCCGTCCGAGCCGTCTTCTTCATCGACCCCGACGCCACGATCCGCGCCGTGATCTACTATCCGCTGGCGCTGGGCCGTAACTTCGACGAGATCAAACGCGTGCTCGTCGGCCTGCAAACCGTCGACCGCTTCAACGTGGCGCTGCCCGCCGACTGGCATCCGGGCGACGAAGCGATCGTGCCCACCGCCTCGTCGTCGGCCGCTGCCGAAGAGCGCATGACCCGTCCCGACGAAGGGACGCAGTGTTACGACTGGTTCTTCTGCACGCGGCCGCTGCCGCAGGAAGAGCTCGAAGAAGTTCCCGTACAATAACCGCAAAACAACCGCAATCATGGCAATCACGCAACTGACCAAAACCGAATTCTCGGAAAAAATCGCCAACCTCGACTCCGCCATCTCCGAATGGCACTATCTGGGCTCGCGACCGGCCATCGTCGACTTCTATGCGACCTGGTGCGGCCTCTGCCGCACGCTCGCACCGATCCTGGAAGAGCTCTCCGAGGAGTACGCCGGCGAAGTGGATATCTACAAGGTCGACATCGACCGCGAACAGGAGCTGGCCGCAGCCTTCGGCGTGCGCTCCGTCCCCACGCTGCTCTTCATCCCCGCCCGGGGAATGCCGCAGATGGCTACCGGGGCATTGCCGAAGGAGACGCTGCGCGAAGCCATCGGCGAGCTGCTGCTCAAACTCCCCGCCGCCGAGTCCTGATCCCGCAGAGAAACGACAACGAAGGGGCGTCACTGATGTGACGCCCCTTCATGTTTGCAGACGGATTCCTCCGCTTAGAACATATATTTGATACCGAACTGCATCGTCCAATAGGAACCGATATCGGGTTTGTAGGTACGATCCAGCGAAATGTCGTTGCCGTAGATGTCCTTCAATCCGTTGGTCATCTTGTATTGAAGCGTATAGTCGTTGGCCGCCGTCGGCTTCTGCGTGACGGACAAGAACTGATACTGCTGACCGTTCGTCCCCAGATACTGCGAGTAGCTTACACCCCAGTTGCGGTTGAGCAGGTTGAGGAAGTTGTCGATGTTGAAACTGAATCGCAACTTGTGCTCGCGACCGTTGCGCTGCGGAACGATGATGTCGTGCGAAATGCTCAGGTCGAGCTGATTGGCGAAGGGTGCCACGGCGCCGTTGCGCTTAGTGTACTCGCCGCGGTGCTTGCTCAGATAGGCGTCCTGCTCGATGAACTTGTCCATCGCCTGCCAGGCATTCTCCCAGGCCTGCGCCTCGTCGAAATCCTTGTCACCGGCCATGTTGCCGTTGTTGTCGGCGAAACCGTCGGAAACCAGATGGCCGACCGCTTCGTCGCGGTTGGCCGGCACGTAGATCAGGTCGTTGGCCGTCTGACCGTCGCCGTTGGCGTCGCCGCCGTAGCAGTAGGAGAAGCGGAAAGGACGGTAACGCTGGTAGACCAGACCGAAGTTGGTCGCACCGTGCTTGCCCCAGCGTGCCGTGTAGAAGGCGCTCAACAACAGCCGCCCGTCGAACGAGCCGGCCGAATAGCCCAGCTCCTCGCTGTTGACAGCCACCTTCTGCGTATATTTCCAGGCCGACGTAGCCACCGACGACGTACCGTCGGTCACGCTGCGCGCCGTACCCATCGTATACGATCCATTGAGGTAGAGACCGCGCAGCGGCCCCTGCACGAACTCCTTCTGGATTTGGAGCGTGGTGTAGAACGAGTAGCCCTTGTTCGTATTGCGAAGCATCACGACGTTGTAGGTATTATCCGCCAGATAATTACCGGTGAAGGCAGTGCGTTGACCCTTGCCGCCATCATTGACAGACTTGCCCTCAGCCACTTCGATACCGATGTTGTCATGGTAGATCGCATTGACATCCTTCGTGTAGAGCGCTTCGAGCGTGAAGACCCAGCCGCGCCACTTGTAGTCGAGCGCAAGGTTGCTCTTCCACAGCATCGGATACTTGAAATCGGGATCGGTAATGGCGATATCGCTCTTCACGGGTTCATCCGATGCTGGCCAGTATTGCTGTATATTTCCAGTAAAGCCCAACTGATGACGATTGTCATAAGCGACACCGTCAATCTTGCCGACATACTCGGGAACACTTCCAAACAGACGGCCGTTGTTACCCGCCTGATTCGAAATCCAGACATAGGGAGGCGTACCCGTGAAGAGACCCGTACCGCCGCGCAACTGCAACGAACCGTCTTCGAGCGGTTTCCAGTTGAAGCCCACGCGCGGCGAGAACTGCGGATGCACGCCCGGATATTTCGAGACGTCGATCTTGATGCCATCCCGATAGGTGTTGGCTGCGACCGCGGGATTCTCCTGCAAGTCGGTCAGGAAAATCGGCATGTCGACACGCAGACCGTAGGTCAGCGAGAAGCGGTTGCTGGGCGTCCACTTGTCCTGCACATAGAAGCCGAGTTGCAATACGTCGACTTCGGCGAAGGGGAAACTGCCGTCGGGAGTAAGCGGATAGCGCTGCTGGAACTTCGTCTGCCCCGTACCTGCACTGTTGGCAAGACCGCCGTTGACGGGATTGAGGCCCCACTTCGCAGGATCATACGTGCGAATATCGAATCCGTTCATATTGCCGTGCGAAGCCATGTAATCCTTCGCGGCCAGCACGTTGAACTTGAAGTCGTCGATCGACGAGAAGACCCACGAGCCCGGATAGTTCTGCGCGAAGCCGTTCTTGAACGTACGATAGTCCGACTGCGTGCCGACGGTGATCTGGTGACGGCCGTAGTTCATCGTGAAGTTGTCCTGAATCTGGAAGATGTCGGTATCGAGCTGGTTGTTGTAGGAGTTGGCCTCGGTACCGAAGACCGTATAGCTCGATCCGTCTTTGAGGATGTCGACCTGCGGGAAGAAACCGCCGTCCATGTCGCGATAGTCGCGCAGACGCGAGTAGCCCACCTTCAACGTGTTGGACATGTGGTCGTTGATCGTCGAGTTCCAATCGGCCATGACGATGTTGAAATTGTTGTTCGTGCGGTAGTAGCTCGACGAGAAGGGCATGGCATAGGCGTTGGGGCCGCGTCCGTTGGCAGGAGCGCCCGACGTCGAAGGTGCGTTCGTATTATAGGATTTCAGGTAGTAGTACTTCAACGAGAAGGTATTCCGATCGTTGATATTCCAGTCGATACGCGCCGTAAGACGATCGGCCCGCGTCTCGGTCTTCGACAGATCGTAACCGCCCGGATTGTAGTTGAACTGATCGCCGAGAAACTTGGCCAGATCGTCCAGATCGGCGGCCGAGACACGCGAATCGGCCAGACGGTTCGAGATCGGTTCGTCCTGACGGTCCAGCTCGCCGTTGACGAAGAAGAAGAGCTTGTTCTTCACGATCGGGCCGCTCAGGCTCACACCGTACTGACGATTGGAGAACTCCGACACCTGACCGACATAGTCGCGCACGCGGCGGCCCTGCAACTCGGGACTCTTGGTATACATATAGGCCGAAGCGTGCCACTCGTTGGTACCCGACTTGGTCACCGAGTTGATACCGCCGCCCGTAAAGCCGCCGTTGCGCACGTCGTAGGGAGCGATCATCACCTGCACCTGCTCGATCGATTCGAGCGAGATGGGCTCCGTACCCTGGGCGCCCAGCGCCGACGACAGGCCGAACGAGTTGTTGAACGACGCACCGTCGACGGTCACGTTGTTGAAACGATACGACGTACCGGCGAAATTCTTACCGCTCGACATGGGCGTCAGTTTGACGAATTCATCGAGCGAACGACTCGTCGTAGGCAGTTTCTCCATCATTTCGAGCGTCACGACCTCCTGCGCGCCCGTGCGGTTGGCATTGAAGACCGGATTGGCCTTGCCTACGACCACCACTTCGCCGATCGACTGCGAGTCTTCGCGCAACACGAAGTCCAACGTAGCCTCCTCGCCGATGGTCAGATAGATTCCCTCGATCTTTTCCGTATTGCAGCCGATAAAGCTGACCTCCACATCGTAAGGACCTCCCACACGCATACCGCCCAAGTTGAACTGGCCGTTGCGTGTCGATGCCGTAGCATACTGCGTACCCGTCGGCGTATGCACGGCGACGATCGTCGCACCGATGATCGGCTGGCCGTCGGTGTCGGCGACGCGACCGCTCATGCTCGACGTCGTCACCTGTGCCGAAGCCGTACAGAATGCGAACAGCGACAAAAATAAAAAGACAAGTTTCCTCATAAGTATAAGTTTAGATTAATAAAAAGGGCGATTTCCATTCGTCTACGGCATCCGGCTCCGAAAAACAGAGTCGCCATGCCACCCGTTACCCGTTGTCTTTTCGGATCGATCCGTAACATAAATCTGCTGCAAAGATAACGCTTTCCTACAAATTATAAACGCTTACCTATATATTTATAAAAATCCGGCCGCTTTTACCTACGAAATGCAAGCGGTCGGACTCACGACGTGAGTCCGACCACTTTACGAATCGGGTATTTTCGTCAGAAATAACGGCCGCTCAAATCCTTCATCTCGGCCATCTCCTGCAAAGCCGGCAGGAGGCGCTGCTGCATCATTCCCTCGGCCATCGCTTCGGCACGCACCTTCTCGTCCTCGGCCGTCTGCTGCCGCTCGGCCGGATCGATCGCAGTCACCTCGAAGAGGTAAACGCCCGAAATGCCCTTGACCGGAGCCGAAACCTTGCCTTTCTCGGTCGTCTCGGTGATCGCACCCACGAGCGCCGGCTCGACACCCGCACCGTCGATGTAGAACGACCCGAAGGTCACGTCCTTGAAATCGGTCACCTCGCTGCCGAAGCTCTCGGCGGCGCCTGCGAGCGACGCATCGGAGAGGTTCTTCACGATATAGTCGTATTTCTTGTCGCGCAGCAGGCGGTTCTGAATCTGCGGGGCAGCCTTCTTCACCGAAGCGTACTCGTCGTCGTCAATCTCCGTGAGCAGCGCCACGACATAGTCCTTGCCGACCTTGAAAATCTCCGACAGGTCGCCCTTGTCCGCGCCGTAGGCCCAGCGGGCCACTTCACGCGAACCTTCCAGACCGCGAACCGAGCGGTCACCCATGTTGAGCGTCGCTATGCGCGGCGTCACGGCAGCCTTCGAGGCGGCCTCGTTGAACGCGGCGGCGGAACCTTTGGCGTTCACGGCGAAGGTGCTGGCCTGATTGTGAACGTCGCGCAGCGTTGCGGCCGAAGCCTCCACGGGATAGCTTACCGTCGCCACCTTGTAATGTTTCGAGGGTTTGTCGGCACGGTAAACATTGACGAGCTGGATGGCGTCGCCGCTCATCACCTTCACCACGTCGCCCTTTCTGGCGTCCGAAAGCGCTTCGGCCATTACGGTATTGAAGGCCGAGAAGGGGTAGACGCCCACCTCGCCGCCTGCGGCGGCCAACTCCTCGTTGGCCGAATACTGACGCGACAGATCGGCGAAATTCTCACTCGTCGCCACCGTTTTGAGACTGTCGGCCAGTTTCTCGGCGGTATACGGAAGCACGATCATTTTCAGACCGAGCGTATCGGGAGCCATGCGGCTCTCCACCACACGGGCCATCGTCCAGACGTTGTTCTTCAACTCAGGGCCGAACATCTTGCCCGCGACGAGCGCCTCGGCCTGTTCGCCCAGCTGCGCCGCCGTCACATAACGGTCGGCGATCTCGCCGTGGCGATCCTGACGCACGAAGAGTTTCACGTCCTCCGCGGCGTCGAACTTCTCTCCGACGGCGCGCACCTCCTTTTCGAGGTTCAGCATATCGTCGTCCGTAGCGTTCACCTCGAAGACCACGTACGACAGCGTGCGCGACGGCGACTGCTTGAACATCTCCTTATGGGCGTTGTAGAACGACTTGATCTCGCCCGACGAGACGCTCACCAGCGAATCGGGCACCGACGAATAACGCTTGGCGACGTACTTCCCGCCGAAGACCTGGTTGGCCGCATCGACACCGTCCTCGATTTCGAGTTTGTTGACATAGGCGCCCTTGCCGATCAGCGTGGCGTATTTCTGCACGGCGCGTTCCAGCCGGGCCTGCTCGTTCAGGTCGTTCCACGCCTGTTGCGCGCGGGCGTCGGAAGCGGCCTGCGACAGGAACTGCGACACGGCGGCAGCGTTGTAAGCCCCCGTACGCGGATCGCCGAAAGCCGAATAGAAGGCCTGCGAAGGGATCTTGCCGCTGACCATGTCCAGACGCTCCTGCTCGGGAACCTCGATCCCCATCCGCTCGAAGCCGGGGACGAGCACGTGGTCGGCGAAAAGCGCCTGCCACGTCGCGGCGGCCAGCTGGTCGGACTCCTGATCGGTCGAAGCCTCTACGCCGCCGTTGCGGTTCTTGATGGCGTCGTACTGATTCAGATACTCGGAGTAGCGGATCTTGTCGCCGTCGATCACGCCGACCTTCGGATCGTTGTCCGAGAAGCCCATGTCGGTCTTCAACGACAGAATGAATGCCAAGAGGGCGAGTGCGATAATCACCGACAGAAGCGCGCCGAACTTGGTCCGTAAAGTGTTCAAACTTGCCATAAAACTGTATTTATTTTTTCATTAGTTTGCTTTCCTGCGGACGTTTTTTCGCCTCGGCACAGCCCGAACGGGTGCGGCTCTGCATCCGGCTTATCGAAAACGTCCTTTTTTCGGGCCTCCAAAGATAGTAAATTATTCGTAATTAACCCGCTGATCGGCCGAAAAAAAGCTCACAACCGTCTGACCCGCGCCAGCTCGATGCGCGAACGGGTCGTGCGCAACACGCGGATTTCGAGGCCGTCGACCGTAAGCACCTGACCGGCAGAAGGAATCCCGTCCAGATGCGAGATGATGTAACCCGCCAGCGTGTCGTATTCGCGGCTCTCCTCGATGCCGAGCCCGTAGCGTTCGTTGAGGTATTTCACTTCGAGCCGGCACGAAAAGACGTACTCGTTCTCGTCGACCTGCTTCTCGATCATATCCTGCTCGTCGTGCTCGTCCTCGATCTCGCCGAAAATCTGTTCCAGCACGTCTTCGAGCGAGATGATGCCCGCCGTGCCGCCGAACTCGTCGATCACCACGGCGATGTAGGAGCGGTGCTTGATGAAGTGTTCCAGCAACGCCTGCAACGGCATGGTCTCCGGCACGAAATAGGCCGTCATCAGTACCTTCCTCAGATCGGCCGGCTGGCGGAACAGGCTCTTGGAGTTGACGTATCCCACGATATTGTCGATACTGCCCTCCCAGACGAAGATGCGCGAATACTTGGAATCGACGAAACGCGCCGTGAGCTGTTCGATGGTCGTATCGTCGATGTCCACTGCCTCGACGTCCACGCGCGGCACCATGCAGTCGCGCACGCGCAGATCGGCGAAGTCCAGCGCATTCTGAAACAGTTTGATCTCGTTCTCCTCGTCGTGCTGCACCTCCGTCGACCCCTCGATCAGACTTTCGAGATCGGTGCGGTTGAAGTCGGCCGCCGGCGCCTGCCTCTTCATCCGGCAGCCGAACAGCCGCAGGATGACATACGAAACGACGGTCGTAAGCCATACGATCGGATAGAGCAGGATGTAAAAGACGAAGAGCAGCGGCGCGAAGGCTCGGTAATAGAAATTGGGATTTCCCTTGACGATCGACTTGGGCAGATATTCCGCCACGAAGATGATGACGACCGTCGAGATGAGCGTTTCGGCCAGCACCGACCCGCCCTGCGCCACGGCGTCCCAGCCGGCCAGCGCAGCCAGCGCGCGCAGCAGCGACGACATGTAGAGCGAATAGACGACCAGCGCGATGTTGTTGCCCACCAGAATCGACGTGATGTACTGCCCCGGATGCCGCTCGAAGACCTTCGCCACGAAATCGAGCAGGCCGCTCTGCTTGCGGTCGATCTCCAGTTTGAGGCGGTTCTTGCTCACGAAGGCGATCTCCATGCCCGAAAAGAAGGCCGAGAGGAGCAGCATCACGAGGATCAGGATAACGGATACGGTCATCGCTACGCTTCGGTTTGCGGTTCGCCCGCCTGCGGCGAAAGGGCCGCAGGGGCAGGATCGCCGTTATCGGGAGTCTTCTCTCCGGTCGGGGTTTCACCGGGGACGGCAGCCCCCGATCCGGCGGCAGGCTTTCCGCCCGCCTCGGCGGCTCGTTTATGTTCGGCTGCGGCAGGCTGCCCTTTTTTAACAGTACCGGCGGGATTGCCTTCGGCAGCAGGATTCGAAACAATTGCGGCAGCCTCCGATCCGGCAGCAGGCTTTCCGCCCGTTTCAGGCGCCGGCTCGCGTCCGGCAACGGTCTGTTCCTTCCCGACCGAGCCGGCAGGGCCGCGTTCGCCCGCAGCGGCAGGCGCAGCGCCACCAGCCAGCCCATCCGTGCGCAGTATGTACTGCCCGCAATCCGGGAAGCTGCCAAGAGCGCCCTCTGGGCCCTGACCTT
>OODL01002238.1_pt1 | contig 12894 bp, 7 predicted proteins | sample 1671181 | NCBI WGS metagenome assembly OODL01 (sample SAMN06348130, study PRJEB24527) | human gut metagenome | biome: human gut; feature: ankylosing spondylitis patient; material: feces | host: Homo sapiens | place: China | collected 2015-10 | reverse complement strand
CGCCGTAATAGCCTGGATTTTTCTCGACCAATTCATCGGAAGTTATCGCATCTTTAACTTTTGAATTAATTGGTACTTTCGTTTTCCTAATCCTATTGCTAGTGCTTGTGTTGCCCATAACAACAAAAAATTGCAAAGTAGCTGTACTAGCAGCGGATGCCGGAATTGCCAGACCGGGCAGCATCCCCAGCACCATCACGAAGCAGAGCAGGAGAGACAGGAAGCGTTTTCCTTTCATATTCTCTCATCCTTTCTCCCGGGGCATTGCGCCCCGGGCTTTCATTTTTTCAAAATTACCCAATCTTAATCACGCCGTAGATACCGGCGGACATATTGGAAGCCGTCAGGATCGAGCCGCTGACGCTCCATTTTTTCTCCGACACCTGCTCAAAGCACTTTTTCGCTTCGTTGTACTTCGCAAGCGCCAGTTTTCCTGTTTGACCCGAGCAGTCGAACGTTAGCGTCAAACCACCCGAGACGCTGTCGCAGGTGATCTTCCACACGCCGACCACACCGGACTTGTTTTTCCACGCCGTCTGCGCCGCGCTCGGCACCGGGCAGAGAGACAGGTCTAAGCCGCGCGCCGTGTCCATCTTCTCGGTGATGCCGATCATCAGCTTGCCGGCCTGAATGCCGAAGCCGTTATAGCCGTTGGCGACGATATTCTTGAGCGCGCCCTTTTCCGCCCGGAAGCGGTAGGTGCTGGCAGAAGAATAGCTGTCCGGCGTCATCAGGAGCCAGTTGGAAGAACCAGCCGCCTGATAGGTCACGTCCTTGCCGTTCACCTGCACCTTCATGCCGGAGAGAATCTGGCTGGTGGACGGGATGTAGGTCGGCTCGGGCTCTTTCTTCCCGAGGTCGGGGCTGGTCTGGTACGAAGACGGGTTCAGCTTGACCGCCGCCTTGTCCCAGATGAGCTGCGACGCGGATTTTTGCAGCGTGACGATCACCGTGTAGGTGCGCTTTTCATCGCCGCGCGTCAGCGTGTAGGTTGCCGGCACGGAGAGGTTCACGACCTGCCCCGAGCGAGGGCTGACCACGCAGCCGCTGCCGGTTTCGATCTTCGGCGCAACCTGATAGAGATTCGTGCCGTAGGGGAGCGTGATTTTGATGATGCCGTTCGTGTTGTCAATTTCAGCTGCCTTGTCTCCAATTTTGAAGGAGGTGATGGCAAAGCTGTTGTTGACCGGCTTACTGTCATCATCGTCTCCCCCGGACCTTTGACCGTGTACTCCGCGCCCTCTGCAAAGTTCTGCGGTGCGGACGCGGAAGGGAGAACCTCCGTCGTTCCCTCGCCGAGGGTAATTTTCGTCGGCGTGACGCGCGTGAGGTCTGCCGTGTCGGGGATACCGACGAAGCGGATCGTGCCGGTCGCGCCGGTCGCCGTAATCACCGCGCCGTATTCCACGCCGTCGACCTTGATCGCAAATTCTGTGATGGACGCGAACGTCTGGCTTACGACCTTGATGCGGTAGGTCTGCTTCGTGACGCCGTCCTCGGCAGTCACGACAACCTCCGTCCAGTCGTGCAGGTCAACGTTGCTCTTGCCCGTCACATCGATGCTTGCCGTCGCCTTGTACGAAATGTCCGCCTTGAAGCGGAGCTTCGTCGTGTCAACGCCGGGGACGATGGTAATCAGAATGTCGGTCGTGCCATCCTCGTTCTTCGTGATCTGCATGTCCTCCATGTCCTTGTCGGCCATGTCCTCATTCTGAATCTGGATGGTGTCGGTGAAGAGCGTCGTGCCCTTGCCCTTGACATTTTTGTCATAAACAAGCTTTACACTGTAGGTCTTTTTTGTCGTTCCGTTTTCTGCCTGCACCGTAAATGCAACCGGCGCATCCTCTACAAACGGAACCGGCATTTTGGGCGAAAGCAGTTTCGCGCCATCGGAGAGCTTTATTTCAGGCGTTAAATTATCTGTCGGCATCCCATCGGGGATATAAACTGTAATATTGTTGCCGTTGATAATGCCTTCCTGCCCTTCCAACGTAAACTTTTCGATATCTGCTTTATCGCTGAGCTGGCGAGAGAAATCGAAACGCTTATAGTAGAGGGAATACGGCTTTGCGGACTGCTCGTTATAGAAATTCAGATACCATTGCACCGCATAAGCGGACTGGTACGTTGCCATTTCATTATGGCTGTTATCCGTATGACCGAAGCCCGCCTTGCTGGGCATCAGATATCGGTTTAGCCATGTGGGAATGACGCCCTTATCCTGCGTATAATCACCCGTGCTGTAAGCGCTGAAATTCGGGTCTGTGCCGACGTCCACGCCCATTGCACACATTGCGCAGATTACCTGTGCGCAGGATTCGCTGTTCGTCGTTCCCCAAGAGAAGAACGTATAATCACTTCCCATCGGATCGACACCAGATGCAGTCTGATAGCCAAGAATGATGTCATAGCCTTCCTGCATCTTTGCCTTGACGCGCTCGCCGTAGGTCGGATCGTTGATGTACGGATACAGACTCTGCATCAGCATCGCCACCATATCGATCCCAAATCCGTCTGAGCCGTACTGATGGGAAAGAATTTCTTCCAGCAGCTTCTCGCGCGTCCATTTCGCATCCTTCGGCACGGTGTAGTTACCCATATCCAGTGCAATCAGCGCATAGATCGGACCGTTGATCGTATAGCTGCCGCTGTAGCTATAAAGTTCCTTTACAAGACTGCTGACCGCTTTTCCGCTGCCATCTGTAAACGGCGTATTATTGCTGTCTCTGTAGATATCCAGATTACTGGCGTTGATGCCAAGCGCAGTCAGCATCATAATTACGCGAGCGTAATCCGTCATCTTGTTTGGTGCAATAGCCTTTATGTGTCCGTAGATATTAAGACCATACGGAAGATCCTCACCCGATGCGACCTCCTGATTACAGGTTGCAAAGCCAAGGTTCATCAAGATCCAGTCATCCGTAAGTAATGTACCATCGCGGCGGGACTTGTAGTCCGCAATGATATTGCTTTTTACCTCTTCCAGAATGTCGCCATATGGGACGGAATCCGGCTGCGCGGCTTTTTTGACCACTACATTGTATTTCTTTTCCGTGCCATCCTGCGCCCGAACCGTATAAATAACAGGTGTTTTCTCTGAATTGGTAAAATCTACGGCTTCGTTGCTTGCCGGGCTTACCGTCGCAAAATCGGAAACAACAATCGTCGGCGCAAGTGTCTTCAGATCGACAGAGAACGGTACTTCCAGAAGAATATCCTTTTCACCAATTCTGGCAGAGATACTGCCGTAACTGAAACCCAGAATATTCTTTCCGGTCGCCGGTGCGGTTTGTGTGATTCTGACCTTATATGGCTGCTCTGTTCCGTTTTCTGCCTTGATCACATACGTGAGATCCATGTTATAGACAAGCAAGCTCGGCTTTACAGTATTCTCTGCAAACTCAGAACAGGTGACCTCTGCGGTCTGCTTTGTCAGATCCGTTCCATACGGGACTTCAATGGTTACGGTATGATTCTGCTCGTCGATCACGCCCTCGGCATAGCCGATTTTGTAGCCAAGGATCTTGCATTCCTTGGACTGTTCTGCCGTAATGGTTACGGTATACTCGGTCGTAACGCCGCCAAAGCTGTCATTTTTGACGCGGATTTTCCGAACGGTGCTGAAATCATACGCCTTACCAGATTCAATGGTCTTCCATTCGCCGTTTTCTTCGATCTGGACATATTGCCCCAAATGCGTGATCGTCGGCACCAGCGACTTCCGATCCGTACCAACCGGCATATTCAGCGTGATAGAGCCAAGCTCTCCAGCTTTTTCCGGATTTGCGATTGTAGCCTCGCGCTGCTTCTGGTACTTTGCATCGTAGATGCTGAAAGACGTTACATCGTTGAACGGCTGCTCGCCAAACTTGAGTTCAACCGTCCACTCCTGGCTGAGATCCGTATAGATATTGCCAGATGAGTCGCGCTGTCCGTTATAGAGAAGACCAGTTATCGGGCAATACGGCGTCACCTTGTACTTCATAACGGAGCTGCTGGTGCTGCCGCTGACCAGCTGTGCGTAGGTATAACCGCTTGTCGTAATTGCCGGGGTCATGCCGGATGTATCGTAGCCAAGCGGGATATTGACCGTTACTTTTCGGTTTTTTGCATCGATTCTCGCCTTGGATCCGCCAAGCTCAAAGGATGTGATCTCAGGCGCATCGATTCTGCTGGACTCCACATAGTCGTAGATTCCATCCATAACGGTGCTGAGGAACTCCTGTGTCTGCGCCAGATCATAGCCTTCGCCATGCACAGCGTTCAAAAAGGCGTCCTCCGTGACCTGACCGTACAAATTCACAGCCTGTGAACCGATCAAACGATATGCCATCTGCGGATGGTAGCCGCCCACATGAAGCTCCGTTTGGGACAAAATATAATTCTTTAATGCGTTGTGCGCGTCTACCCGGCTCTTGTATTGCGGAAACAGCGCACGTATCGCAGCGTCTTCTTCTGTTGTATAATAGGGGTTTGTATAGCTCCCGTCTGGGTTCCGCGTCGGTTTTACACCCGCAAACTCTACATACTTCTGCGGAACGATATAATAATTTGTTTCGGAAAGCAGACTTCCGGACGGCACATACATCTTGCTGTCCATCGCGCTTCCCGTGGTATAGCGGCGCTCCAGCTTCTGGAAATGGTGATAGTTCAGAACTGTATCGCTCGGATAGATATTGAGAAATTGATAATCTGAAGCTTCGGTTTCTACCTTCTGCCCATAAAGCTTCAGCTTGTAGTTGTTTTCGTTCTTCCAGTCGCGTCCCTCTGGCAGCACGATCGCCGCAGTTGCTCCTCCGAAGCCCATCTGTCCTGCGAGTGAAATATTTTCTGGAAATGAGAGATTATCGCCGGAGCTGCGGTCAAACAGCATGTAATATGGCTGCCTTTTTGCCGCGTCGTCGTTCGAGAGTGGTCTAGCCCACAAGAGAGCCGATCTTTTTACCCAACGACCGTCCGGGTCCAGCCCCGCTGCGCCGACGCCCAGCGTAAAAAGCGATAGGATCTGTATAAGCGCCAACAGCAGCGCAAGAGAGCGCAAGCTCTTTTTCCTGTTTGTTCTCATAACACGCTCTTTCCTGCCCCTGGCAGGAAGCGCCTTGCGGCGCTCCCTGCTGGGGCATATCAGGTAGTGATTAGCCGAACATCGAATAGCCGAAGTCCATGCCGTATGCTGCGGTATAATACCAGTCGATATACATGCCGTTCGAAACCGGCCATGTATTCGCGCCAGCGTTGGGCAGAGCAGACGTTACATCTGTCCGGCTGGTTCTTGCCGTGTACATCCAGCCGCTGGCAGAGCCGCAATCGAACTCGCCCATCACATCTTTTGTCGCTTTTTCCTCATTTTGGGGATCGTCCGGATCCATAATCAGTCTTCCCATAGCCTCAATATAACTGGGCTGATCTGCCTGAATATAGAAATGATCAAAGAAATTATAGTTTACTCCGCCTGGCAGCTTATTCTGACCAACGAAAGCATTCAAAGCATCGCGAACCGTGTAGGATGCAGGAACCTCAATCTCTTTATAGGAGTTCTCCGCGAAAATGAAGCGCCCCGTAGATGCATCCTTGGAAAGCGGCGCATTGCCGCCATAGCTCGGCGCAGTGGCGCTGGCCGTGCTATCCGTAACATTCGCGCTGCGGAGATACTTCGAAATGTCTAAGAGTCTCGTCTTTTTTGCCGCATCAGTAACGGTACTTGCGCCATAACCGCCATACCAGTTCGTGCGGTTCTCCAGATATTCGTCAGCAAGGAAGGAGCGGATTGCGATGTGAATAGTCACCGTTCCATCCTTGATATGTGCGGAAACCTGATAGGTTCTGGAATAAGTAGTATTTGTAATCTCCAGATTTTTGGACGTGGTCAAGTCGACATCGGAGAAAGTGACAAGCGTATCGTCATCTTCGTCCTTAACGCCGCCAATTCCGCCAAGTGTAGCTTCTGCGTTGCCGCTGCCAAGCTCCGCGACAACTTCCAAACCGGTCAGAGAAGTTACGTCTTCAAGTTCTGCCACGCAAACATAACGAGTAACGCCACCAACGGTAGAACTGGAAATATCAGCATCCGTTCCTTCGATTGTCAGGCTGCTAAGGCTAACATCCGTTGTATTAACAGGAACGTATGCAGTAAGCTGGCAGCTTCTATTCTTTGCCGTCGTGCTGCCATCGCTGTTCAGCGCTGTCCAAGTAGCGGTAAGCGGGGTAGAAACATTCGGCGTCAGCGTCATGGTGATGCTGATAGAGCCGCCTGCTGTAGCGGAATAGGTCGTTCCGTTATAAGTGAGGTTAATCGTGCTGCCCGTCGGCGTTGTGGAAGTGCCGCCGAGTACAAAGGTAACAACCTTGTTAGTAAGCTGGGTTGCTTTTGTGCCAGACGGCATCGTCAGCGTGTAGATTGCATTTCCCTGCATGATACCAACATTGCTGCTGATATCGCTTTCATTAAAGCCCTGAATCAGGATCTTCTTAATCGGCGGCAAGTTAGCGTTTACATCCAAGTCGCTGTAGGTGGCTGTTGCAGCAAACATCTCAACCGGTACGATTTCTTCTTCTGCAGAAAGACCGAAAGAAGCGAGATCAACCTTCGATGCGTCAACCATCATGTTGTTGATCTGCACCTTGTCATTAGGCGCAGCTGCGGATGCCATTGAGCACAGTCCAAGAACCATAACCATGGCAAGCAAGAGTGCAAGAATCTTCCGCGTTTTCATTTTGTATTCCTCCTAGTATTTTTTATTTATTCGACTCGGATTTCTCCGAGCAGAATACAAAGATGTGTTCCCTCTACAGATTTGCCAACTACCGCGATGGATGTGGCATGGATTCCGCAAAGGTTGTTCGAAATAATGATCTTAAATTGTACAAGTCTTAGATTTGTTTCTGTTGCAAAGCAACTTACTGATCGGATCGCTTGCTGCATCTTCAGCTCTTGTTTTGCACATTTTTGCGTCTGCGCATGATTTCAACTGTCAGATAGAACAGATAACTTGCCAAGCTGTGCGCTGCAGGAAATCGAGGCAGCTTTGTAAGGAACCTATTTGCGCATCTGTGGCTCGGCGTTGCTTATAAGTGTCGCGTTTTTGCCTTATCTGCATATTGCCAGCAAGGAATTATTTAGCGCCACTCCATCGTTTTCTATTTCAAGCATTACGCGTTTACTCTGCCCGAATAGCTTCCAACGGCGAAATGCGCATTGCGCCGATTGCGGGAGCGAGCGCGGACAGCAGCGCCACGATACCGGAAAAACCCAGGCCTACCACGACCAGCCAGACCGGAATGATGCTGCGCACGTCCATGTCGGAGAACAGTACCGGTATTAACTCCCGCATTCCGACACTCAGCCCCATGCCGAAAAGTCCGCCCGCAATGCCGACCAGAAGCGCCTCGACCATGAACATGAACATGATGTCGGTCATTTCACTGCCCAGCACCTTGAGAACGCCGATTTCCTTGCGGCGCTCGTTGATGGACATCATCATCGTGTTTGCGATGCAGATCGCGGACACGAGCATCGACACCGCGCCGATTGCCGCGAGCATGCCCTGAATCTGGTTGGACTGCTTCTTGACGCTCTCTAACATATCGTTCAGGCTGTAGGTGTTGAAGCCCGCGTCGCGGATGACCTTCGCAATCGCCTGCACGTCGTCGCCCTCCGCCGCCTTTACCCACACCAGATCGTAGGTTTTCTGCCCGCCGGTGTCTTCTAAGGACCGCTGCGGGATGAACGCGCTGTTCGCGCTGATCCACTCTTCAAGCCGCGTCTTATCGAGAAAGCCGCTCGTCGCATAGGTGTAGTTCTGTGCGGTGCAAAGTCCGGAAATGTTCAGCCGGTACATATTGCCCGCCGACACCGCACGCCCGTCCTCCCCCTCCTGATACTCGCCCGAGAGGTTCGAGTAATCAAAAGTCAGCTTGACGGTCGAGTGCAGGATATCCACCTTCGGTGTGCCGTCGGCGTTCAGCGCAAACTCCCAGTCCTTATCAGGGTCTGCGAACGACGCCGCCATATCGTCGGTGAACATGATCTCGGGTCTAAGATGCGTACCCGCGCCGGGCATTTCGCCCTCTACGGGGTAGATGAGAAAGCTGCTCGCCGTGGAAAGATCAATGCCATATAGTTTAGCAGAGCCGATATAAGACCCGGATTGCAGCCACGCCGTCGCCTGCACGACCGGCGTCACCGCTTCCACCCCGCGCAGCTTCTTAAAAGCGTCCACCGCCTTGTCATTGAGCAGCGCGGTCCTGCCGCCCGTGGAATCGCTCGGCGGGGTCACATCGATCTTCGTCAGGCTGCCCATCGCCTCGATGTTTTCCCGGTAAGCCGCCTCGTAGCCGAGACCGACCGAGATGAGAACGACGATGCACATCACGCCGATCGCCATCGACAGGGCCGTGAGAATCGTCCGCGCCTTTCGGCGGGAGAGATTGACAAGGCCCATGCGGAAGAAATCAAGAAACTTCATACTTGCCGCGCCTCTTTTTGAGTGCAATGCCAAGTCCCGCGCCGCCAAGCGCCAGAACGCCTGCCGCGCCGCCGATGACCGCGCCGGTGGAGAGCTTCTTCTTCGGCTGCTCGATCGGCTCGCTTTCAATCTGATCGTTCTGCTCCGGCTGCTGGACGACCGGCTGCTCCGCAACCGTAAAGCTGACCGGCACGGTTTCGGTGTACGCCTCGCCCTCGCTGTCTTCGTAGTGAACCAGCAGATTGCCGCTGCACTTGCCGGCGGTGGTGCTCGAAACGAGAATGTCGGGGTTCAGCTTTGCCGCCGGAAGAACGTCGCCGCCGTAGTAGTCCTCGTACATCGAAAGCCCCTTGCCCTCGACGTCAATCGAGACGTTATAGATCTTGCTGCGTCCCTTGTTGACGATGTTCAGGCTCATGGCAATCGGCTCTTCCGGCTTCGCGTCGGAGTCGTAGATGGTCGGCTCGCCGACCTCCACGCGCACCGGCTGCTTGACGATGAGCGGCAGCGTCTGCGAGGCGGACGCCTGCGTGACCTCCCAGTTCTCATAGTTCAGCGTGACGGAGAAGTTCGTCGGTCCTTCGGCGGCTTCGTTCGCGACGGTAATTTTATAGCTGATGTCGGCAGACTTGCCGGACTCGATCACATCGACGTATTTGGTGTCCGTTTCGCCCATCGTAAAGAGCAGCACCTTCGTATCAATAGACGCGCCGATGCGCACCTTGCGGGCGTTGACGTTCTGGTCGTTGTTGCGGATGGTCATGCTCAGGACCGCCTCGTCGCCCGCGAAAAGCTGGCTGACGGGCTCTCCGTCCACGGTCAGGCTGTAGCTTTCAATGTGGACAGGAGGCGCGGACGCGGTATTCGGCTCTTCGTAGCCATAGACGACGTAGACAAAGCTCGTCACCTCGCAGGTCTTCTGTGTGCCGTTTTCCTTGTATGTACACTCGAATGTGACCGGCTTGTTGCCCTGCGTCGCGTAGGGCGAGAGCTGGAAGTCGAACTCGACCATGACCGTGTCGCCCGGCGCCATGTCGGGGATGGTCTGACCGTAGTTGGTCTGCTCGACCACGAATGGGCATTCGTTGAGGTTCGAGGAAACCTTCGGGGCAATCGTAATTTCCGTCAGGTTCTTGCCGCGGTTGACGAGCGGCAGCGTGAAGGTGATGCGCTGACCGGCGTTTCCGCGCGGCGCTGCGATGTGCTGCCCGTCTTCGTCAACGGAGACCGTCGTCAGCGCGCCAAGGTCGCTCGTCACGCCGGAGTCCGCGCCGTCCTCGGTGACATTGACGTAAATCGTCACGGTGAACTTCACGTCTTCCTGAATGTCCGTGCCGTTCATCTCGTCGTAGCGCCAGACGGTCGCCCAGATCGTAAAGTCGATGGGATAGACGCCTTTCTTTGCCGTCTGCGAGACGGGGATGGAGTATTCCACGTCCGCGCGGCTGTTGTAGGTCATATCGTCCAGGTGGCGGACGTAGCTGATGGAGGTAATATCGAACGGCCAGTTGCCGATGTCCTTGATGGTCGTCGGGATGGACGGCTCGATGGTGATGTTGCGCAGGAAATAGAGGTCGCTCGGCAAATACTCGCGGTTGACAACCAGCGGCATTAAAATCTCGGCGTTCTCGCCGGGCTTTGCCGTAGGCGCGGACACGCCTGCGTCCGCAATCAGGAGCGCGTGAACGTTGCTGGAGACGACCTTGTCATTGTCGTTCGGCTTTACCCCGGCGAACGCAGTTCCCGCCGAGCCGGAAGAAGCGGAACCGGAGCCGGTGCCTTCCAGCACCTCCACCTCTGCCGTGATGAGAACTTCCCGGTCATGCCGGTTATCGTTTGCGTCGTAGTAGTCCGCCGTCACCTTGAAATAGAGATAGTAGGTGCCAGCCGAAGCGCCGGAGGGAACCGGAATCTGAAAGGTCATGTCCAGCTCTTCATCGTCCCAGATTGCGGCGACATACCAGTCATAGGAAGAAGCGAACATCTTGCAGCTGGCAGAAAAGTCTGACGTGGTAAACGGCCACCTGCGCGCCTCGGATAAAGACTCCGGCTCGCAGGCTTCTACGCGAAGATCCTGCAAAACGCCCTTTCCAATGCTGGTGCGCATCGGAAGGTTTACCTTCATCCAGTCTCCGGCGTATGCCGTGGGATGATCGCGGTCTGTCTCGTCGCCGTCGAGCAGCAGGAAGTCGTCTCCGTCCATCTCGACCCAGCTCACGTTCTTGCTTCCGTACCGGAACGCCGGGTCGACTGCCAGCGCCATCTGGCACAGGCACGCCGCGGCAAGCAGCAGCAAAACCAGTCTTCTGCAAATTCTCTGAACTCTCATACTTTCTATCTCCTCACGCTTTGGTTTGTTTCTTCGCTGATAATTTTTCCGTCCAGCAGATGAATCGTCCGGTCGGTATACTGCGACATATCGGGGTCATGCGAAACCAGCATAAAAGTCGTGCCGCTTTCGCGGAACAGGCCGGTGAGCAGATCCATGATCTCCGCGCTTGTTTTCGTATCGAGGTTGCCGGTCAGCTCATCGGCAAAGACGATGGGCGGCTTTGTAATGAGCGCCCGCGCAATGCCGACTCTCTGCTGCTGGCCGCCGGACAGTTCCGACGGCTTATGCTCCGCGTGGGAGACAATGCCGACCTGCTCCATGACGGCAAGCGCCTGTTTTCGGCGCTCTCGTTTTCCGATGCCGCGCAGCATGAGCGGCAGCTCCACGTTCTCGACCGCCGTATACTGCGGCATCAGATTGTAGCTCTGGAACACGAAGCCGATGTACTGCCGCCGGAATCGGATGCGCGCACTCTCGCTCATGTTCTCAATGTGCTTGTCCAGAATGACGATCTCGCCCGAGGTCGGCTTTTCAAGACCAGCCAGCATATTGAGCATCGTCGATTTACCGGAGCCGCTTCGTCCGGAGATGCAGACGAACTCGCCGGGGCTGACTGTCAGGCTCACGCCGTCCAATGCGTGGATGTGCGAGTCTCCAACGACGTATTCCTTGCGCACGTCTTGCAGCCGGATAACCGGCGCGGCTTTGTTTTTCGTTTCTTCCATCTCTCATCCTCGTCTCAGCTTGCCTGCGGCATGGTGTAATTTTTCTGCTCTGCCACAAGCCCAAATTTCTCTTTCACGCGCTCGAGTTTCCGGCTCCACGGCGAGGCAAGCGCCCATAAAACCAAAAACGTGCAAACCCCGTGGCTCAGGTCAAAGAAGAAGCTCGAAACATACGCCGCCGCGACCGTCTGCCATGTGATAGGGCGGATATAGCCCAGAATATAATAGAGGTTCATGATCCAGCCGTAGAGGAAGCCGGATATAAGTCCCCAGAAGCAAAGCCCCAGCGGCGCGCGCTCGGTCGTCCTGCGAAGAAGCGCCAGCACATCGCCGCGCCCGGTATCGGGCGGCAGGAGTTTATCCCATCTGGGACTCGTGAAGCGCGGCTTCGGGTGGCGAATGATATGCCCCACGGTTGGAAACAGCCCCGCGTTTTTCATAAGCCCGGTTAAAAAGCCCAGAAGCCCCCAGGTAAACATCTGCCACGGCGTCCACGGTCCCTGCCCGAAGATGAAGTTACTTACAAACGCGGTCAATGCGCCGGTCAAAAAGCCCGTCTCGGGACCAAACACGATGGCCGTGATCATAATGATCGCGCTGCACGGCTTGAAGTTCGGCAGCGGCACAATGGAAAATACCGTTCTTCCCACGACCGCGAGGGCGGACATGACTGCGATCGGCACCAGCTCGCGTGCCTGCGGGCGTCTGCGCTCGAAGACCAGAAGGAACGGAACCGCCGAAATTGCCAGAAACAGCAGCCCCAGAATCCAGTCTGAATTGTTGGCGAAGAAATTGAGAAAGCCGTGGTCTTCACCGAAGCTGTTGGGTCTTCGAAATTCAAAAACGGAATACGCGGCGAGCATTGCCGGTAAGACAATCAAAATGACGATAGCCGCCCATCTGGTGCGGCGGCTGGCAAAAATTCGCTTCATCTGCCCGCCTCCCGGCAGTTCTGCACGACTTCCTCGCAGGTGATGGCGCTCGGGAACCAGCTGCCCGCAATGCGGTTTGCATCCGTTGTGTAGTAGCGGTTTCCGGAGAAGAACCGGTGCGGCTCGTCGGCAGAAATCACGCGCCCGTCGAACATCATCGCGCAGCGATCGGCAAAACTTGCGGCAAAGTCCAGATCGTGCGTTACGGTTAAAATAGACACGCCGTCTGCGTTCAGCTTTTTTAAGATCGCGCCCAGCTCTGCCTTTGCATAGGCGTCCAGACCCTTCGTCGGCTCGTCGAGCAGAAGAACGTCGGCATTCCGAAGCAATAATTTACAGAGTGCCGCCCGCTGCAATTCGCCGCCCGAGAGGTCGAACGGATGCCGGTCCAGCAGCCCGGTCAGCTCCAGCTTTTCCGCCCACGCGCGCGCATCCGTCTC
>OODL01002236.1_pt1 | contig 12902 bp, 13 predicted proteins | sample 1671181 | NCBI WGS metagenome assembly OODL01 (sample SAMN06348130, study PRJEB24527) | human gut metagenome | biome: human gut; feature: ankylosing spondylitis patient; material: feces | host: Homo sapiens | place: China | collected 2015-10 | reverse complement strand
AGCGTGTGTCTTTAGGCTGGTAGCCGTCAGGGTGATCTCCCGTATCACCTGCCTGTTTAGCTTCTCCTCCAGCGCAATCGTGCGCTCCTGCAGCAGCTCCAGCGGGAAGCTCAGGGTCCACTCCCCCTCAATGGGCTGCCCCATGGTCAGCTCGCCCCATATGTGGTCAATGCGGAACTGGCCGAAATGCTCCGCCGTCAGCGTACGGAACCGGATATCGTAGTACGATATTCCTTCCCACTGGAATGTGGTGTGGATCTCCCCAATGGCGCCCACCTCCCACTCCACCTGCGGCATACCCGTCTGCAGGTAGCCGTATTCCCCGCCGACGCCGTCCGCCAGCCGGAGTTGAATGTGAAAGGCCCCGTCCTGGTCAAACCCCATGGAGGACAGGCTGCACAGCTCCGTGCCCAATTCCGCCGGCGTCTGGCCGGGGAGCCGGTGACCTATCTCATCGGCGAGTGGGAGTTTTACGGCCTGCCCCTGGACATCAGCGAAAGCGTGCTGATCCCCCGGCCCGACACGGAGACCCTGGCCGAGGCCGCCATCGGCTGGCTGCGGCAGCAGGAGGCTCCCCGGGTCCTGGACCTGTGCGCCGGTTCCGGCTGTCTGGGGCTGGCCATCGCCAGCCAGGTGCCCGCCGCCCGGGTGGTGCTGGGGGAGCTCAGCGACGGGGCTTTGCGGGTCTGCCGCCAGAACATCCGCCGCTGCGGCCTTACCGGCCGGGTGACAGCCATGCAGCTGGACGCCCTGCGCCCGCCGCTCCAGCGGCTGGGGGACTTTGACTGCATCGTCAGCAATCCCCCCTATATCCCCTCCGGGGATATTCCCGGGCTGGACGCCTCCGTCCGGGATTACGAGCCCCACATGGCCCTGGACGGCGGGGCCGACGGCCTGGACTTTTACCGGGCCATCTGCGCCCACTGGCGCTCGGTGCTGCATCCCGGGTCCCGGCTGTGCTTCGAGGTGGGCATCGGCCAGGCCGACGACGTGCTGCGGCTGATGCGCAGCGTGGGCTTCGGCGACCTGGAAATTCTCCCGGACCCGGCGGGCATCCCCCGGGTGGTGCTGGGGGACCTGTATCAGGAGATCTGACTGTCCGCTTTTCCGGACAGGCTTTGTGATACCATCACGGCAATATAAATTAGAGGAGGAGACGAAAATGGCAGCGAAAAAGGATACGTCCGCCGCAGTCCCTGCGGGTTCCGACAAAAAAAAGGCCCTGGAGACGGCCATGCAGCAGATCGAGAAGATGTACGGCAAGGGCTCCATCATGCGATACGGCGAAAACGCCGAGACCAACGTGGAGGCCATCCCCACCGGCTCCCTGGCCCTGGACCTGGCCCTGGGCATCGGCGGCGTGCCCCGGGGGCGCATCATCGAGATCTACGGGCCGGAGTCCTCCGGTAAGACCACCCTGGCCCTGCACATTCTGGCCCAGGCCCAGAAGCTGGGCGGCGAGGTGGCCTTTGTGGACGCCGAGCACGCCCTGGATCCCACCTATGCCCGGGCCCTGGGCGTGCGGATCGAGGATATGCTGATCTCCCAGCCGGACACCGGCGAGCAGGCCCTGGAAATCACCGAGGCCCTGGTCCGCTCCGGCGCCATCGACGTGGTGGTGGTGGACTCCGTGGCCGCCCTGGTGCCCCGGGCGGAGATCGAGGGCGAGATGGGCGACAGCTTCGTGGGCCTGCACGCCCGGCTTATGAGCCAGGCCCTGCGCAAGCTCACCGGCGTCATCGCCAAAACCAACAGCATCGTCATCTTCATCAACCAGCTGCGGGAAAAGGTGGGCGTCATGTACGGAAATCCCGAGGTCACCACCGGCGGCCGGGCTTTGAAGTTCTATGCCTCCGTCCGCATCGACGTGCGCCGCATCGAGGCTTTGAAGTCCGGCGGCGAGATCATCGGCAACCGCACTCGGGCCAAGGTGGTGAAAAACAAGGTGGCGCCCCCCTTCCGGGAGGCGGAGTTTGACATCATGTACGGCGAGGGCATCAGCCGCCTGGGCGAGATGCTGGATCTGGGCGTGAAGCTGGACCTGGTCCAGAAAAGCGGCTCCTGGTTCAACATGGGCGATATCCGCCTGGGCCAGGGCCGGGACGCCGCCAAGCAGTATTTCCGGGATCACCCCGACGAGGCCGACAAGCTGGAGGCCGCCATCCGCCGGGACTTCCACAAGCTGATGAGCAGCCAGTCCAAGATCGCCGCCAAGGCGGCGGGCCGGGCGGTGGACGTGTCCGCCGACGACTTCGATGACGAGGATTGAGCGCATCCAGCCGTCCCTGCACAAAAAGGACCGGGTGCTGGTGTATCTCACCGGCGGCCGGCTGCTGCGGATCACGCCGGAGGAGCTGCTGCGGTTTGACCTGCGCCCGGGCATGGACCTGGCGGAGGACGTGCTGGAGGAACTGAACCGGGCGGCCGCCCGGTCCCTGACCCGGCAGCAGGCGGCGGAGATGGCCGGACGGCGGATGCTGTCCCAGAAGGAGCTGTCCGACCGGCTGGTGAAAAAGGGCACGGACCCTCAGGAGGCTCAGGAGACCGCCCAGTGGCTGGCGGACCTGGGTGCGGTGGACGACGCCGCCTATGCCGGGGTCATCGTGCGGCACTATGCCGCCATGGGCTACGGCCCCGGCCGGGTGCGCCAGGAGCTGCAGCACCGGGGGGTGCCCCGGGAGCTGTGGGACGACGCCCTGGCCCGGATGCCGGACCCGGAGGAGGCCATTGACCGGTTTCTGACCGCCAAGCTCCGGGGCAAGACCCCGGACCGGGCCACGCTTCAGCGGCTGTCCGCCGCCCTGCAGCGCCGGGGCTTCTCCTGGCAGGATATCCGCCCCGCCCTGGCCCGGCTGGACCGGGAGCCGGAGGATTGACCGGCACATTTACAACTTCACGCAAAGGAAACACAACCATGAACGTATCATTCGTATCCCTGGGCTGCGACAAGAACCGGGTCAACACCGAGCAGATGATGGCCCTGTGCCTGCAGGCGGGCATCACCGTCCAGGAGGACTGCCCCGGCAGCGACGTGGTGGTCATCAACACCTGCGGCTTCATCGACAGCGCCAAAAGCGAGGCCATCGACACCATTCTCTCCGCCGCCCAGCTGAAGGACGCCGGGGAAATTCAGAAGATTCTCGTCACCGGCTGCCTGAGCCAGCGCTATCAGGCGGACATTCTGGAGGAGCTGCCGGAAATCGACGGCATCATGGGCACCGGCTGCTTCGGCGACATCGTGCCCGCCCTGGAGCAGGTGATGGAGGGTCGGGAGTGCCGCCATTTCGCGGACATCAACGGCACGGTGGAGGAGCTGCCCCGGGTGCTGTCCACCCCCCGGCACTATGCCTATCTGCGGATTGCGGAGGGGTGCAGCAACCGCTGCGCCTACTGCGTGATCCCCTCCCTGCGGGGTAACTACCGCTCCCGCCGGATGGAGGAGATCCTGGCCGAGGCCCGGGCCCTGGCGGAGGATGGCGTGCGGGAGTGCATCGTCATCGCCCAGGACATCACCCGCTACGGCATGGACCTGTACGGGGAGCGCCGTCTGCCCCAGCTGCTGCGGGAGCTGTGCAAACTGCCCTTCCACTGGGTCCGGCTGCACTATCTGTACCCGGACAACCTGTCCGACGAGCTTATTGACACCATCGCCGGGGAGGAGAAGATCTGCAACTATCTGGATATTCCCATCCAGCACTGCAACGACGCGGTACTCAAGGCCATGCGCCGCCGGGAGACCAAGGCGGGGCTGGAGGCCCTGTTTGCCCGGCTGCGGGAGCGGATCCCCGGCGTGGTGCTGCGCACCAGCCTCATCACCGGCCTGCCCTACGAGGACGAGGCCGCCTTTGAGGAGCTGTGCGACTTTCTGGGGGAGCAGAAGCTCCAGCGGGTGGGGGCCTTTGCCTACTCCCCGGAGGAGGGGACCCCGGCGGCGAAAATGCTCAACCGGGTGGACGCCGAGGAGGCCCAGCGCCGGGCGGAGCTGGTGATGGAGGTCCAGGCCCAGGTCATGGACCAGTTCAACGACAGCCGCATGGGCGACACCGTGGAGGTGCTGTGCGACGGCTGGGACGGCCAGTCCATGAGCTATGTGGGCCGCAGCTATGCCGAGAGCCCCGGCATCGACGGCAGCATTTACTTCACATCCGACAGCCCCGTGGAGGCGGGGGACTTTGTCCGTGTGCGCATCACCGGCGCCATGGACGGTGAGCTTACCGGTGAACGAACGGAGGAATGAACCATGCCTATGAACACAGCCAACAAACTGACCCTGCTCCGGGTGTTCCTGATCCCGGTGTTTCTGGTGGTGGCCTACTGGGGCTTTCCCGGCAGCCGCTATGTGGCCCTGGCCGTTTACATCGTGGCCTGCCTGACGGACCTGCTGGACGGGTACATTGCCCGGCATTATAACCAGGTGTCGGACTTCGGCAAGTTTGCCGATCCCCTGGCGGACAAGTGCCTGGTGATGGCGGCCCTGTGCTGGTTCGTGGAAACCGGCGATATGGTGGGCTGGGTGCTGGCCGCCGTGCTGCTGCGGGAGTTCGCCGTGTCCGGCATGCGGCTCATCGCCGTGGAAAAGGGCCGGGTCATCGCCGCAGGCTGGTCCGGCAAGGTAAAGACCGCCAGCACCATGGTGTGCATCTGCCTGATGCTGTTCGGCATTCCCCACTGGCTGAACCTGGTGTGCCAGGGGGTCATCCTGGTGACCACGGTATACTCCGGCGTGGAGTATTTCGTGAAAAACTGGGACGTGTTCTCCGAAAAGTAAGGCTTTTGGCCGTTTTCAGTGCCCGGTGATGCCGGGCCGACGCAGCCCGCCGAGGACGTCGGCCCCTACGGGTGCTCTATCGGCGATTCTCTGCCCCCATAATCGGAAATTTTTCCTGATACACCACCGTAGAGGCGGACGACTCTGTCCGCCTCTAAAATTTTACATAGATTTTACACACCCATTACAACGGATTTGACATACACCCTTTATACTGTCAATTGTCAAAAAGCTGGAATGAGGGAGTAAAGAATTATGACTATTTTCAATGCGCTGACGCTGGTGGGCGGGCTGTGTCTGTTCCTGTTCGGCATGAACCTGATGGGCCAGGCCCTGGAACGCCGGGCCGGCGGCAAGCTGCGGACCCTGCTGGATAAGATGACCAGCCGGGTGTTCGTGGGCTTCCTGACGGGCCTGGGCATCACCGCCATTATCCAGAGCTCCTCCGCCACCACGGTGATGGTGGTGGGCTTCGTGAACTCGGGGCTGATGACCCTGCGCCAGGCCATCAACGTCATCATGGGCGCCAATGTGGGCACCACCGTCACCGCGTGGCTGCTGAGCCTGGCGGGCATCGACAGCGGCAGTACCTGGGTGCAGCTGCTGAAGCCCTCGTCCTTTACCCCGGTGCTGGCCTTGATCGGCATCATCTTCTATATGTTCTGCAAGTCCGACAAGAAAAAGGACACCGGCACCATCCTGCTGGGCTTTGCCACCCTGATGTTCGGCATGGAGACCATGAGCGGGGCCGTGTCCGGCCTGAAGGACGTGCCGGAGTTCACCCAGCTGTTCCTGATGTTCCGCAACCCCATTCTGGGCGTGCTGGTGGGCGCGGTGCTGACGGGCATCATCCAGTCCTCCTCCGCTTCCGTGGGCATTCTGCAGGCCCTGTCCGTTACCGGCGGCGTCAGCTATGCCGCCGCCATCCCCATCATCATGGGCCAGAACATCGGCACCTGCGTCACGGCCATGCTGTCCTCCGTGGGCACCAACAAAAACGCCCGCCGGGCCGCCGTGGTGCACCTGATGTTCAACGTCATCGGCGTGGTGGTGCTGCTGACCCTGTTCTGCATCGTCAAGACCATCTTCGCCCCGGCGATTCTGGACCGGCCCGCCACCATGTACGGCATCGCCATCGCCCACTCGGTGTTCAACATCCTGTGCACCGCCATGCTGCTGCCTGCCGGAAATCTGCTGGAAAAGCTGGCCATCCGGCTGGTGCCCGACGCCCAGCGCCGGGAGGAGACGTCCGAGCTGGACGCCCGCCTGCTGGCCACCCCTGCCCTGGCCCTGGGCCAGGCCCGGAACGTGGCCGGGGAGATGGCCGCCTGTGCTGTCCGCGCCCTGGAAAACGCTCTGACCTCCCTGACCGGCTACACCCCGGAGCTGGCCCGGTCCATCCGGGAGGACGAGGAGCGCTGCGACCACTATGAGGACATCATTGGCACTTATCTGGTGCAGCTGAGCAGCCACTCCCTGTCGGACAGCGAGAGCCAGGAGTCCACGGAGCTGCTGAAAACCATCGGCGACTTCGAGCGCATCTCCGACCACGCCGTCAACGTGCTGGAGTCGGCGGAGGAGCTGCAGAGCAAGGGACTGTCCTTCTCCCCGGCGGCCATGGCGGAGTATGAGACCCTGGCCCGGGCCATCCGGGAGATCCTGCACCTGTCCCTGGACGGCTTCCGACAGAACGACGCCGCCCGGGCCGCCCGGGTGGAGCCCCTGGAGCAGGTCATCGACAAGCTGAAGGAGGAAATGCGCACCCGCCACATCCTCCGCATGCGGCAGGGACAGTGCAGCATCGAGGCGGGCTTCGTGTGGGCGGACCTGCTGACGGACCTGGAGCGCACCTCGGACCACTGCTCCAACATCGCCGGCTGCGTCATTGACGCCGCCCGCCACAACCTGAACCTTCACGAGACCCTCCGGGCCGCCCAGACCCAGGACCCCGACTTCGCGGGCCGCTTCCGGGACTACCGCCTGCCGGAGGGGGAATAAGAAAAAACACCCAAGCGTAAAGCAAGGCCCCCGGCGCTGCCGGGGGCCTTGTCTGCGCAAAAAAAGCTTTCTATTTGGGGGCTTTTCCTGTATAATATATAGTTGCGGGCCTTTTGACAGGCCGTTAAGAAGGGAGAGACCCATGAAACGATATCGCGTGCAGGCCCTGTGCCTGCTGCTGGCGGCGGCACTGGCCCTGACCGGGTGCGCCGCCCGCCGGGGGGGGGAGGACACCGGCAAATTGCAGGTGGTGTGCACCCTGTTCCCCTATTACGACTTCGTCCGGGCCATCGGCGGCGACCGGGTGGAGCCATACCTGCTGGTAACGGCGGGCCGTGAGGCCCACAGCTTTGAGCCCACGCCCCTGGACGTGATCCGCATTTCCCAGGCGGACGTGTTCATCTGCAACGGCGGCGAAAGCGAGACCTGGGTGGACGACATCCTGGACGCCGCCGGGGAGAGCATCGGCTCCGTGGTGCACATGATGGACCACGCCCACGTCCTGGGGGAGGAGTTCTCCGAGGGCATGCAGGGCGGTCACGATCACGACGAACACGCCCATGACGAGCATGACGGCCACGACCACGACGGCCATGAGGAGGAGATTGAGTACGACGAGCACATCTGGACCTCCCCCCGCATCGCCATGGACCTGTGCCGGGTCATTGCCGACACCCTGGCCCAGGCGGACCCCGCCCATGCCCAGGAGTATCAGGACCGGCTCGCGGCCTATCTCCGGGAGCTGACGGACCTGGACCGGGCCTTCCGGGACACGGTGGAGGCCGGGCAGCGGCATCTGCTGGTGTTCGGCGACCGGTTCCCGCTGCTGTATTTCTGCCGGGAGTACGGCCTGGACTACCGGGCGGCCTTCCATGGCTGCTCCGGGGACACGGAGCCGTCCCTGGCTACGCTGAAATATCTCATCGACAAGGTGAATCAGGAGGACATCCCGGTGGTGTACACCATCGAGCTCAGCAGCCAAAAGGTGGTCAACGCCATCGCCGAGACCACAGGGGCCCGGGTGCTGACCTTTCATTCCTGCCAGACCCTGACCCGGCAGGAGTTCGACGGGGGCGAGACGTATCTGTCCCTGATGTGGAAAAATGTGGACGTACTGAAGGAGGGGTTGGCATGAGCGAACAGAAGGTGCTCATAGACTGCCGTGACGCGGCCCTGGGCTACGAGGACCGCCCCATCTGGGAGCATCTGACCTTTCAGGTGCGCCGGGGGGATTATCTGTGCATCGTGGGGGACAACGGCTCCGGCAAGTCCACCCTGCTCAAGAGCATGCTGGGCCTGCTGCGGCCCCTGTCCGGGGAGATCCGCCTGGACGAAAGCCTCCGCCGGGGGGCCATCGGCTATCTGCCCCAGCAGACCCGGGCACAGAAGGACTTTCCCGCCACCGTCAGCGAGGTGGTGCTGTCCGGCTTTCTCAGCGCCCGGGGGTGGAAATTCTTCTATACCCCGGCCCAGAAGTCCCAGGCCCTGCAGCACATGGGCAAGCTGGGCATTCTGGAGCTGAAGGACAAGTGCTATCGGGAGCTGTCCGGCGGCCAGCAGCAGCGGGTGCTGCTGGCCCGGGCCCTGTGCGCGGCAGGGGACCTGCTGGTGCTGGACGAACCGGTGACGGGCCTGGACCCCGCCGCCGCCGACGACCTGTACCGCACCCTGCGGTATCTCAACCGCACCGAGGGCATGGCCGTGGTGATGGTGACCCACGACATCCGCAGCGCCCTGCGGGACGCTGCCGCCATCCTCCACGCCGGGCGGGACCAGTGGTTCCTGGGCACTCCCGGGGAGTATCTGGCCTCCCCCTACGGAAAACGCTTCGGAGGTGACCTGTCATGAGCCTGCTGCTGGAAATGTTTACCTATCCCTTCATCGTCCGTGCCTTCGTGGTGGGCATCCTGGTGTCCCTGTGCGCGGCGCTGCTGGGGGTGCCGCTGGTGCTCAAGCGGTATTCCATGATCGGCGACGGATTGAGCCATGTGTCCTTCGGAGCGCTGTCCATTGCCGTGGCCTGCGGATGGGCTCCGCTGCCGGTGTCCATCCCGGTGGTGATCCTGGCGGCTCTGGGCCTGCTGCGGCTGACGGAGCGAAGCCGCATGGGGGCCGATGCCGCCATTGCGGTGGTGTCCGCCTCGTCCCTGGCCGCAGGCGTCATCGTCACCAGCCTCACCACCGGCATGACCACGGACGTGGACAGCTATATGTTCGGCTCCATCCTGGCCATGGACCGGGCGGACGTGGCCCTCAGCGCCGGGCTGTCGGCGGCGGTACTGCTGCTGTTCGTGCTGTTTTACCACAAGCTGTTTGCCATCACCTTTGACGAGAGCTTCTCCCGGGCCACCGGCGTCCGGGTGGGGCTGTACAACACGTTTCTGTCGGTGCTGACGGCCCTGACCATTGTGCTGGGTATGCGGATGATGGGCGCCATGCTCATCTCCAGCCTGGTGATCTTCCCGGCTCTTTCCGCCATGCGGGTGAGAAAGAGCTTCCGGGGCGTGGTGATCCTGGCAGGCATCCTGGCGGTGGCCTGCTTCTGCGCGGGGCTTACCGCGTCGTACCTGCTGAGCACCCCGGTGGGCGCCACGGTGGTCATTGCGGACCTGGCAGCGTTTCTGATCTGCTGCGTCATCGGGAAAAAATAAAAAACAACATCCGGACCGTCGCATGGGTGCTCATAAGACAGTAATTCTAAAAATTACGATTATGGCATCTGTCAGGCGGGATTGGCAACGGAATAACGGGTATCTGGTGAGAGCCGGATACCCGTTATTTTTTTGTCATCACGAAAAGCAATGGATTTATTCACAGCTTTCAGGTATAATGTTCTCAAATCAATCCTATCCCATCCATTCCGAGATTTTTTCAAAAAATCTCAAAAAAGTTTGAAAGCATTGGAACAATTCAGCCCTTCTCATGCCATATATAGTAGAGGGCTGAATACAGAAGTGATTGGAGGTGACGCTGATGGACAAGCAGACAGGCCCAAAAGGTTTTCTTGTGGTGCTGCCCAGTGAAATTATCGAGATACCACAGGACAGCGACAAATCATGGCTGACGCTGTTTTACAGCTTGCCGCGAGAGCTTGCGGAGAAATGGAAGCCAGCGTATGAGCTGCCCCGCTGCCCGTATGAGGTCTTGCGGACGGACAAATATGACCACATCGTATGTGATGATATGTTCAAGCTGCTTGTGTGGGACTGCTACGCATGGAGCGCATGGCAGTTTTTCCAAGTCAAAGACCGCAAGCGCAACTACCGCGACATTCCCGGCAACTGGAATCAGTACGCAGGATATTTCCCTTTGTGGCGGCTATCGTACAGTATCATCCCCTACATCCGAATGAAGTTTGAGCAGAACGGGCTTGGCTTCCAAAACCTTTACAACATCCCGCAGGGTGTGGAAGTGCCGTGGCTGACCTATCAGCAGTTCAGCAATCTGATCGGTAATGTCACCGACATGGTGATTGCAGAGCAGAACTGGCAGCCGATGATCGACGCAATCTGGGAAAACCGCACCGTGGAGGACTACGAAACCACCGGCAGTACCGTCAAGACGGATTTCATGCGGAAGTGGCATCACAACCGTTCCGGCAAGCCGATTTCTCTTGACGAGATGATGGAGAACGAGGACGGCGATATTTTCGAGGTAGCTGATCCGCGCGGCGAATTTGAACAGAAGGTTATCTCCGAAATGCAGATTGCCACCTTTGCCGAGCAGCGCATCAGCGGGAAAGACCAGGAGATATTGAAGCTGCGCATGGACGGCTTGACCGAGCAGGAGATTGCAGACAAGGTTGGCTACAAGACCGCCAGCGCAGTCCATAAGCGGATCGCCAAAATTGCGGGAGCCTATGAGGACTATGTGACAGCGGAGTATCAGAAGTATTTGGACAAGTAAACAGACGCAGAAGCGGCAGCAGTTACCGAAATGGTAGCTGCTGCTTTTTCATGCGGGAAAGGAGATTTTATGAGCAGAGAACCGTTTGAAGCCATGCCCGATGTGATGGACGCAAAGCAGCTTGCCGAAGCGTTACAGATTTCCAAAGCGGGGGCATATAACCTTTTGAGCAGCCCGGATTTTCCAACCTTACGGATCGGCGGGCGCAAATTGGTGATGAAAAATGAGCTGGTGAAGTGGCTGAAAAGCCACACGAACAGAACACCATGAAAATGCAGTCAAGAGCTGGAAAAGTGGCAAATCAGCCGATAGGACAATGCGAAACGTACTGCGCATCGTTTGGGGTGCTTCCATCAAAAAATCGCAGCACTTTGTCAATTCAAGAGCTGAGAAAAAATCGTGAAAATCAGGAGGTTTTATGAGAACAGGGCTTACCAAGAAGCAAAAGACAACGGCGATCTATTTTGACGAGCATAGCCGCATGATCGAGGTGCAGACCCACAACACCGATCTCAAAAAGCGGCTGACGGCATTTGCGGCAAAGTACCCGCAATGCTGCCGCCAGACCGACGATGATGAGCAAGGCGGGCTGACCTTTGAGATTGAGAAAGGGCGGCTGAGCTTTCGACTGACTGCGCCGTATAGTGAGGAACGACGCAGGGCGGCAAGTGAACAGGCAAAACAGAACGGTATTCATAAAAAGGTCGCTGATTTACCATGAAGAAGGCGTTGATGTAAGTCGCTTTATATGCTATGCTTATCGATGAGAAGTCGTTGGCAAACCGTGAGTTGTGGGGGTGAAAACAAATGAAGTATTTAGTTCTATTAGCAGGCTGTGGCCTCGGTGATGGTTCATGTATAGAAGAGGTAATTCTGACGTATGCAGCACTTGATAAATATGGGTGTGATTACACGCCTGTCGCAGAAGATGTTTCCATTCAGTCTGTTAACCACCTGACAGAGCAGATAGCAGAAAAGCGGAATATCCTTATAGAAGCAGCCCGCATCGGTAGGGGACGCATTAAAGATATTCATGAGGTTGATTTTGCAGAATACGATGCATTGATCATACCCGGTGGAATCGGTTTATTGAACAATTATAGAGATTCCAATGTGATAAAAACGTGCGTCACACATTTTATTAGCGAAAAGAAACCTGTCGCTGCCATGTGTGCGGGAATCGACTTTCTCCGCCGCTTCTATGGAAGTAATCTATTGGCACGTGAGATGGAAGAACTAACTGCTGAAAAATTCTGCTTTGATGCTGAAAATAATGTTTATTACACGCCTGCTTTCAGAAAAACCAACAATAGCTATACGGCGCTATTGGGCGTCGATTCTATGATTTGTGCGTTGAAACAGGGTAATTCAACCCCACCGCAAAGCTGGCATTGATCCTCTGCATTGCGCTGGACAAGTAATTTGAAGAAATTATATATGTCTTTTTGACTATCTTTTTATATCTTCTTAAATGTCCGCAAAGCCTTATTTTATAGGCTCTACGGGCATTTTGCTTTTGTGGTAAACCTCACATATCTAGGTCTATCTTCTTATATTTTCGCTATCAAGCGTGGTTAAAATCGTGGTAAATACTTCTATGCGATTAGACGCTGAACCTCTGATTTTGCGGTATCTATGGACGCATGAGCGTACCAGTTCATTGTGATACTAATGTTTGAATGTCCCATGATATACTGTAAATCTTTTGGGTTCATGTTCTTGCTTGCCAGCCTTGTGCAGAACGTATGGCGTAGCGTATGCGGTGTGATATGTGGCAAGGGATTGTCCTTGTGGTGCTTGTTGTATTTCTTTACCATACGGACAAATAAGGCGTTGTAATCAATCGCAACTTTGGGCTTGCCTTTATGATTGACAAATAAGAAATTGCTCTGTCCGTCTATCACAAATGGTTCTGCCTTTGGGCGTTTCTTCATAACCCGTTGAAATGCCTGTATTGTTTCTCTGCTTAATGGCACTTGCCTTATTCCGCTCTTTGTTTTAGGCGTTTCAATATAATAGCCCTGTTCCTTGCTCTTTAGTAACTGGTGGTCGATAATCACAACTTCATTCTTGAAATCAATATCGGCTACTGTCAGTCCGCACAGTTCCGAGATACGAAGTCCTGTTTTTAACAGTATCAGCACATCATCATAATGCTTGTGATACACATTGTCCGTCTTAATAAATGACAATAAGGCTTGTTCCTGTTCCTCTGTCAATGCGACTTTCT
>OODL01002228.1_pt1 | contig 12973 bp, 10 predicted proteins | sample 1671181 | NCBI WGS metagenome assembly OODL01 (sample SAMN06348130, study PRJEB24527) | human gut metagenome | biome: human gut; feature: ankylosing spondylitis patient; material: feces | host: Homo sapiens | place: China | collected 2015-10 | reverse complement strand
ACCCCATCCATGTGGAGGATCAGTCCATCACCACCGCCGGCACCCAGAAGCTGTATCTGGGCCGGGATGACGCGGACCTGATCCGGGGCAAGCGCATTGTCCTGATGGACGACGTGATCTCCACCGGCGGCAGCCTGAAGGCCATGGAGGACCTGGTGGCCCTGGCCGGAGGCACCGTAGTGGCACGCATCGCTGTTCTGGCCGAGGGCGACGCCGCCAAGCGCCACGACATCAGGTTCCTGGCTCCCCTGCCCCTGTTCAATCCGGACGGTTCCGTGAAATAAGACATCTGCTTCCAAAAAAGGCAGCCGATCCTGCGATCGGCTGCCTTTTGTTACTCTTTTTCGCCTCAGTCCTGCTGCCAGTTGTGCCAGACGTTCTGCACGTCCTCGTTATCCTCCAGCATGTCGATGAGCTTGTTCATGCTCTTGACGTCGTCCTCGCCGGTCATGGTGACGTAATTCTGAGGCACCATTTCGATCTCGGCGCTTTCGAAGGTATAGCCCTTGTCCTCCAGAGCCTTCACCACGTCGTTGAAGCTGTCGGGATCGGTGGTGATCTCGAACACGGGGCCGTCGGGGGAGAAATCCTCGGCACCGGCGTCCAGCGCGTCCATCATGACGGTGTCCTCGTCCAGCTCGCCGTCCTCGTTGTCGATGACGATAACGCCCTTGCGGTCGAAGGACCAGGACACGCAGCCCTGGGCGCCCATGCCCTTGCCGTACTTATCGAAATAGTGCCGGATCTCGGGGGCGGTGCGCTGGCGGTTGTCGGTCAGGGCCTCCACGATAACGGCCACGCCGCAGGGACCGTAGCCCTCGTAGGTGACGGACTCGTAGTTATCGGTGTTGCCGGAGCCCAGCGCCTTGTCGATGGTGCGCTTGATGTTGTCGTTGGGCATATTGGCCGCCTTGGCCTTGGCCACCACGGTGGCCAGACGGGAGTTATTGGCGGGGTCGCCGCTGCCGCCCTGCTTGACGGCCACGATGATCTCCTTGGCGATCTTGGTGAAGGTGGCGGAGCGCTTGGCATCGGCCGCGCCCTTGGTTTTCTGAATATTGTGCCACTTGGAATGTCCGGACATGTGATTACTCTCCTTCGGTCATGTAGTATTGCACGGCGTCGTGATGGACCGCCGATTTTGAGACGCGGATATCGGGAAACGCTTTTTGCAGGCGGCGCACCACCTCGGCGCACACCACGTCCTCCGTGGGGAAGTGCCCCGCGTCGATGAGGTTGAGGCCCTGGGTGTCCAAAAAGTCGTTATACCGCAGGTCACTGGTGACAAAGGTATCGCACCCCTGGGCCAGCGCCTGGGGGATATATTCGCCGCAGGCCCCGCCGCCTACGGCCACCCGGTGCACAGGCCGCCCGCCGTCGCGGTAGCGCAGGCCCCTGCAACTTAATGATTCTACCACATCATGCAGGAACTGTTCAAGGGGTTTTTCGCAAGAAAGTGTGCCGATGCGGCCAATTTTTTGTTCATTCAGCGGAATCGTGTCCGTCAGCCCCAGGGCCCGGGCCAATTGATCGTTGACGCCGCCCTCCGCCGCGTCCAGATTGGTGTGCATACAGATGGCGGACAGGTCATGGCGCACCAGGTACGTCAAAAGCCCCCCCAGGCGGGTGTCATCCCGGAGGGTCTGCATCTCCTGCTCATGCCAGCGGACGTTCATCACCGGGTGGTGGGCCACGATCAGGTCCGCCCCCAGCTCCGCCGCCTCCGCCGCCACGGCGGGGGTTACGTCCAGGGCTGCCAGCACCCGGCGGACCTCCCGGTCCCCCCGGCCCACCAGCAGGCCCACATTGTCCCAGCTCTCCGCCGTTTCCCGGGGAGCCCAGGCATACAGAAAGGTTTCGATGTCCCGTACCGTGGTCATTTCAGCGCCTCCTTCTTCTTTTCCAGGGCGGCGATCAGCTGCGGCAGGGTTCCGCAGTCCGCCCCTTCCCTGCTGTGCCGCAGGCCCTCCAGCCTCCGCCGCAGCCGCCGCAGCTGTGCCTCCAGATAATCGCCGTACAGAGGGTCGTTTTCCAGGCAAAAGCCGGCGTACAGCCGGGCCTCCTCCGGGGTGAAGGCCTCCCCTGCCGCCATCTGCAGCACCACATAGAGCTTCCCCTTGTCCCACACCAGCCGCTCGTCCCGGCAGGCATAGCCGTTTTCCGAAAGCCAGCGGCGCAGCAGCTCCACCTTGGTCTGGGGCTGGAGCAGCAGGGTGCAGCCGGAGGTCCGGGGCCAGGGGCTATCCGTCAGGATCTGTATGATCGTCTCGCCGCCCATACCGGCCATGACCAGGGTGTCGGCCTCATGGGGAGCGATGCCCCGGAGGCCGTCGCACAGGCGCAGATCCAGGGCCGCGCCGTATTCCTCCGCCGTGCGGCGGGCGTGGGCCAGAGGCTCGGGGCCGATGTCGGCGGCGATGGCGGAGGCGATCCGCCCCTGCTGCATCAGCCACACCGGAAGATAGCCGTGGTCCGTGCCGATATCCGCCAGTCTGGCCCCCTGGGGGACCAGATCCGCCAGCAGGCGCAGCCGGGGCTGCAATTGTAAGTGTTTCATAGGCTCTCCTGATAACACAGATAAACGCATACGGACGGGCCGTATGCGTTCCTGTTTGCGGGCGGGATGTTATTGAGCGCTCTTGTTGGCTTCCTCGTTGACCAGGGCCAGCAACTTGTCCACGTCGATGCCGTGAACGGCGCAGGCTTCCTCCACGGTCTCGCCGCGGGAGGAGGGGCAGCCCAGGCAGTGCATGCCGATGGACAGGAAGATGGGAGCGGTCTGGGGCGCGACATCCAGGATATCACCGATGATGGTGTCCTTGGTGATCTCGATCATAGTAAAATACCTCCGTTGTTGAATTTACTGCCCATAGTATACCCCAACCGTGCCGCCGTTTCAACAAAAACTTTCACAAATTCCGAAAATTACCTGTTCAGCGGCGGGCGCAGCTGGTATACTGTTGTCAAAACCGGAAAGGAAGGCGGAACCATGGGGGACAAGAAGCTGAAGCTGCTGTATCTGGCAAAATACCTGGAGGAGGAGACGGACCAGGAGCACCCGGCGGGGATGCCGGAGCTTCTGGCCTATCTGACCGCCAACGGAATCTCCGCCGAGCGCAAGAGCGTCTATGACGACCTGCGGCTGCTGGAGTCCTTCGGCATGGACATAGAGACCGTCAAGGGGCGGCAGTTCGGCTATTACCTGGGAGAGCGGACCTTCCAGCTGCCGGAGGTGAAGCTGCTGGTGGATGCCGTTCAGGCGGCCCCCTTCCTGACGCAGAAAAAGAGCATGGAGCTCATCGGCAAGCTGGAGCAGCTCACCAGCCGCCCCATGGCCCGGCAGCTGCGGCGGCAGGTGTACGTTCTGGGCCGACCCCGGACCACCAACGAGACCCTGTACTACGCCGTGGACGGCATCCACACCGCCATCAGCCGGGACCGGCAGGTGTCCTTCCGTTACTTCGACTGGACGGCGGAGGGGCAGCGGGCCTTCCGCCGGGATGGGGCTGCCTACGTCACGGACCCAGTGGCCCTGTGCGTGGACCGGTACTATTACCTGGTGGCCTACGACGCCCTGCGGCAGGACTACCGCCACTACCGGGTGGATCGGATGGCGGACCTGACGGTGCTGGACTCGCCCCGCTCTCCCCTGCCCCGGGACTTTGACCTGGGCCGGTATGTCCGGAAGATCTTCGACATGTACGGCGGGGCCTCCGTCACCGTCCGGCTGCGGCTGCACCGGTCGCTGATCAACCCCGCCATGGACCGCTTCGGCTCCGACGCCCACATCCGGCCGGACGGGCCGGACCATGTGGCCCTCACCGCCCCGGTGGAGGCCGGCCCCACTTTCTACGGCTGGCTGTTCCAGTTCGGGGACAAGGCGGAGCTTCTCTCCCCTGCCGATGTCCGCCGGGACTTTGCGGACTACTGCCGCCGGGTGCTGGCACGGTATGATGCATGAAACACTGGATCACCTTATAATAACCCAGGGGGCGCTGCATAGCAGCGCCCCCTGGGCTTTGTCATTATGGGCGAACGAATCAGGCAAACAGATAGCCGTACTGATCCCGGATGGTGAGGATGAAGGTCTCCAGCTCCCGGGGCAGGTCGTTGGCCTCGTCCAGGTTATACTCCTGGGGCGCACCGGCCAGCCGCACCCGGACCTTGCCGCCCTCCAGGAACAGGACGCCGGCGTTGTGGGAGTCCTCCATATCCTCGGCGGTCTGGAACAGGGTGAACTTATCGTGGCAGGGCTCGGAGGCATAGGGGCAGAACTGGGTGCAGTTGCCGCACTCGTTGCACATCTTGTCCACGTGGAGGATCTGGTGGCTGCCGTCGGCCATGGCGATGGCCACGTTGGCACGGTTGGGGCAGGAATCCACGCAGTTTTCGCACACGGTGGAGCACTGCAGGCAGCGGCTGCCCTCCTGGCACACACAGCCGCTCATGTTCAGGATGCCCTTCTTGGCCTGGGCGTCGGTCCTGGTGATATAGGCCTGCTGGGGAATGTCATAGGTGTAGGCCTGGCCGATGACCTCCTGGGCGAAGCGGGCGGCGTCGGCAATGCCCTCCACCACGGTGGCGGGGCCGCGAGTGGCGTCACCGGCGGCATACACGCCGGGCAGGTTGGTCTGAAAGGCGGGGCGGCCCTTCTTGTCCACCTCGATGCCGTTGGCGGCCATCAGGGCGCTGTCCACCTGCTCGCCCACGGCGGAGATCACCAGGTCGCAGGGGATGTCGAAGAACTCGCCGCTGCCCACGGGGCTGCGGCGGCCGGAGGCGTCGGCCTCGCCCAGCACCATCTTCTCGCAGGTCAGCACGCCGTCGGCCTGCTTCACGGGGGCAGCCAGCTCGGCGAAGGTCACGCCGTCCTGGAGGGCCAGGGCCAGCTCGTGCTCGTCGGCGGGCATGTACTTGCGGGTGCGGCGATAGACCAGGGTCACCTGCTTGGCACCGGACCGCTTGGCCAGACGGGCGGCATCCATGGCGGTGTTGCCGCCGCCGACGACGGCAATGCTGCCGCCCACGGCGATGTTGCCGGCCTTGACGCCCTTCATCCACTGGATGGCCCCGGCCACATCACCGGCGATCTCCAGCTTGCCGGGCTTCCAGGCGCCCACGGCGAACAGGATATGGGTGTAGCCCATGGCCTTCAGCTCGGTGACGGAGGGGGCAGGCGCGCCGCAGCGGACGTCCACGCCGTACTTCTCCATCAAGGCGATGTCCTTCTCGATGGTCTCGTTGGCGATGCGGAAGGAGGGGATCACGTGCCGGGGCACGCCGCCCAGGCAGCTCTCCCGCTCGAAAATGGTGGTCTCGATACCGGCCCGGGCCAGGAAATAGGCCGCGGCGATGCCGGTGGGGCCGCCGCCGATGATGGCGGCCTTCTTGCCGGAGACCTTCTCGGTGGGCCGGATGGAGGCCATCAGGGCGTTGTAGCCCTTTTCGGCGGCCAGCAGCTTGGTATCCCGGATGCGGACGGACTCGTCATAGAAGTTCCGGGAACACTTGGTCTGACACCGGTGGGCGCAGATGGTGCCGGTCAGGAAGGGCAGGGGGTTCTTCTGGGTGATGAGCTTCAGGGCCGGGGCATACAGGCCCTTGCGGCACAGCTCCATATACTCGGGGATATCCTGGTGGATGGGGCAGCCGCCCTGGCAGGGAGCGGTAAAGCAGTCCATCCAGGGCACCTGCTTGTCGCTCTTGCGGCTGGGCAGGGGCTTGATGGGCTTGACGTGGTGAACATCGGTGTGACTGGCGGCGGACATCTGGCAGATGGCCTGGGTGTCCGTGCCGGAGAAGGGACGGTATGCCATGGGCTCCACCTTCTCCACCATCTGGTGCAGGCGGTTGTATCCGCCGGGCTTGAGGATGGTGGTGGCCACGGTGATGGGCCAGATGCCTGCGGCAAACAGCTTGTCGCAGTTGAAATACTCCGCGCCGCCGGCGAAGGAGATGCGCATCTTACCCTTGAACTGGCGGGAAATGCGGTGGCACATCTCGATGGTCAGGGGGAACAGGCTGCGGCCGGACATGTACATCTCGTTGTTGGGCAGCTCGCCACGGGTGGTGTCCACCGGGAAGGTGTTGGACAGCTTCAGGCCAAACTCCAGGCCGCAGCTGTCGGCCAGGGCCTGCAGGCGCTCAAACATGGGCACGGCGTCGGCCCACTGCAGATCCTCGTTGAAATGGTGCTCATCGAAGACGATGTAGTCATAGCCCATGGAGTCCAGGGTGCGGCGGGCGGTCTGGTAGCCCAGGATGGTGGGGTTGCACTTGACGAAGGTGTGCAGGTGCTTTTCGGAGATCAGGTAGCTGGCGATGCGCTCGATCTCGTCAGGGGGACAGCCGTGGAGGGTGGACACAGTGACGCTGCGGGACACCCGGGGGGAGATGGCGTCGATGAAGGCGGTCTCCTGGGGGAACAGCTCCTTCAGGACCTCCTTGCACTCGCCGAAAATGGCGGTGCGGCGGGCGTCCATCATACCGTCGATATAGGTGTTGACCTTCTCGCCCTTGATGCCCTCCAGGTCATAGCCCACGGACATGTTGAACACGAAGCCGTCGGGATCGCCGAAGCCGTAGACCTTGCTGAGGACCTTCAGAGCGCACCAGGCCTTGATATACTCGTCCATGGCCTGGGGAACGGTCAGCTCCGTGGACCACTCCTGGTTATAGCCCTCGTCGTTGGCCAGGATGCAGGGGCGGGGCACACAGGCGGCCAGATCAGCGCCGTCCATCTTCTGAACGGTCTTTACCTCGAAGAACCGGGCGCCGGCCGCATAGGCGGCGATGATGTTCTGGGCCAGCTGGCTGTTGGGACCGGCGGCGGGGCCGAAGGGGGTCTCGATGCGCTCGCCGAAGATGGGCAGGCTCTTGCCGGTGGCGTGGTACTGCTTATGCACGCCGAACACGTCGCCGCAGCCGACGTACTCGGTGATTACCCAATTCATCAGGGATTTGAAGGGAATGGGATACATTTTCTCGGACATGGGGGTTCCTCCTTTTTGAATCGTAAAAGATCAGCGCATCAATACACCCGGTTGTTCAGGCTGCCCCAGAGCTTCTTGGCAGCCTCCAGGATGTGGGCATTTTCCGCCTCCTCGTCGATGCCCACCAGCTGGCGGTCCTGCATCAGGAGCTTGCCGCCTGCGATGGTGGTCTGGCACTGGCGGCCGGTCATGCCGAAGATCATGTGGCCGTCGATGTTCTCGTCGGAGAAGGGGGTGAAGGGCTTATAGTCCATGACGATGATGTCCGCGGCGGCGCCGGCCTTCAGCACGCCCAGCTGCACCGGGAAGTACTTTTCGCCGATCTTGGCGTTGTTGCGGAACAGCATGTCCGTGACCTCGCACCAGCCCACGTTGGGCAGACAGTTCTGGCTGCGCTGGGAGCACAGGGCCACCTTCAGGGACTCCAGCATATCGTTGGTATAGGCATCGGTGCCCATGCCCAGCAGGATGCCCCGCTTGTGCAGCTGGAGCACCGGGCAGATGCCGATGGCGTTGCCCATGTTGCTCTCGGGGTTGTTGACCACCATGGTGCCGGTCTCCTTGATGATGTCCATCTCGGCGGTGTTCACATGGATGCAGTGGCCCAGAATGGTCTTGGGGCCCAGGATGCCGTGGTCCTGGAGCCGCTGCACCGGACGGCGGCCATAGTTTTGCAGGGAGTCGTACACGTCGTTCATGCCCTCGGACACATGGATGTGGTAGCCGGTGCGGCCATTGTTGGCGGCCACCATGCGGTCGAAGGTCTTGTCGCTGATGGTGAACAGAGCGTGTCCGCCGAACATGGCGGCCAGCATGGGATCCTGGTTCTTCTGGCACTCGGTGATGAAGTCGGCGTTTTCCTGGATGGCCTGGAGGCACTTCTCCTCGCCGTCCCGGTCGGAGACCTCATAGCACAGGCAGGAGCGGATGCCGAACCTCTTGGCGGACTCGGCAATGGTGTGCAGGGAGCCGGGGATCTCGGCATAGGAAGCGTGGTGATCAAAGATGGTGGTAACGCCCTGCTTGATGCAGTCGATGTACAGGGCGTCGGCGCTGGCCCGGGTCCCCTCCAGGGTCAGCTTCCGGTCGATGGCCCACCAGGTGCCGTCCAGCACCTCATAGAAATTGGTGGGGTTGTTGCCCACAATGGACAGGCCCCGGGCCAGGGCGGAATAGATGTGGGTATGGGCGTTGATGAAGGCGGGCATGATGATGCCGCCCTTGGCGTCGATGATGTGAGCCTGGGGATACTTGGCCCGCAGGGCGCTCTCCTGGCCCACCTCGGTGATGGTGGCGCCCTCATAGGCCACGGCCCCGTGCTCATAATAGCCCTTGCCGCCCTCGTCCCGGGTGATGAGTCTTCCGTTGATGACCAGATTCATGTGTGTTCCTCCTTTTGAATTGTTCCAATGCTTCCGGGTAAAGAAAAATGTTTCAAACCTCCGGATGGAGATCTGAAACACTCAAGCAACAGCCGAGTGATAGTTGCAGCCCGTGCGCGAGGCACTTCCTTACAGCTACCAATCTTGGATTGTTGCCTATATTTTACACGCTTTGGTATAAAAATGCAACAGAAATTTTAGCTCCAGCGGCAAAAAATGTGCAGGATTCCGAAAAAGCCAGCCGGGCCAGGCCGGAATCCCTAAAAAAAAATCTACAAAGTCGGGATACCGGTAATTTTGCGGGCGAAAGAGTCTGTATCGCGAAATTGTGAAATAATCATCAAATAGGCCGGAATCCACAATTTGCGGCGGCTGCCGGGTGCAAAGGAGGGAATGTGCATTTTTACAAAATGCACAAAAAACACCGCGAAGATTTTACGGTCGCGAGGGACGATTTTCGGAATAACCCCCTTGAGTATTTGCCGGAATGGTGTTATTATCAGAACGGATGGGGGTATGAGCAAATTTCATCTACCCATTCGATTTTGAACAATCTTGGAACAATTTTTGAGGAGGCAACTATTATGAATGCTTATCTGGCCAGCGTTCTGGAGAACGTCAGAACCAAGCATGGCAACGAGCCCGAGTTCGTGCAGACCGTCGAGGAGGTCCTGTCCTCTCTGGAGCCTGTCATCGAGAAGCACCCCGAGTATGAGAAGGTCGACCTGCTGAACCGCATGGTCGAGCCCGAGCGTATGTTCACCTTCCGCGTTGTGTGGTGCGACGACAACGGCCAGTGGCACACCAACCGCGGCTGGCGCTGCCAGTTCAACGGCGCCATCGGCCCCTACAAGGGCGGCCTGCGCTTCCAGAAGAACGTGTATGAGGGCATCATCAAGTTCCTGGGCTTCGAGCAGACCTTCAAGAACAGCCTGACCGGCCTCCCCATCGGCGGCGCCAAGGGCGGTTCCGACTTTGATCCCGCCGGCAAGTCCGACGCCGAGGTCATGCGTTTCTGCCAGAGCTTCATGACGGCTCTGTATCGTTACATCGGGCCCGACATCGACGTTCCCGCCGGTGATATGGGCGTGGGCGGCCGCGAGATCGGCTACCTGTATGGCCAGTACCGCCGCCTGAAGGGCGTGTGGGAGAACGGCGTGCTCACCGGCAAGGGCCTGAGCTACGGCGGTTCCCTGATCCGTCCCGAGGCCACCGGCTACGGCGCTATCTACTATCTGCAGGAAGTGCTCAAGCACGAGAATGACACCATCGAGGGCAAGAAGATCGCCATCTCCGGCTACGGCAACGTGGGCTGGGGCATCATGAAGAAGGCGGCTCAGCTGGGCGCTGCCGTCACCTACTTTGCCGGTCCCGATGGTTACGTTCACGATCCCGACGGCGTTATCACCGACGAGAAGCTGAACTACATCCTGGAGATGCGCGCCAAGGATCCTATGCACTGCAAACCCTATGCCGACAAGTTCGGCTGCGAGTTCGTGGCTGGCGAGAAGTGCTGGGGCGTCAAGGATGTTGACGTGTACATGCCCGCCGCCATGCAGAACGACGTTCGCATGGAGTCCGCCGAGAAGATTGCTGCCTCCGGCGTGAAGTACTACATCGAAGTGGCCAATATGCCCACCACCAACGACGCTCTGAACTTCCTGCGTGAGCAGAAGCATATGATCGTCGCTCCGTCGAAGGCTGTCAACGCTGGCGGTGTCGGCGTCTCCGGTCTCGAGATGGCACAGAACTCCGAGCGTCTTGTCTGGACGGCGGAGGAAGTTGACGCACAGCTTCACAAGATGATGAAGAACATCCACAAGGTCTCCGCAGAAGCTGCTGAGGAATATGGTCTGGGTTATGACCTCGTCGCAGGCGCCAACATCGCCGGCTTCAAGAAGGTCGCGCAGGCGATGTACGAGCAGGGTGTGTTCTAATCGGAACGCTTCCAACTGACATAACAACCGAAATCCCGCTGGCTTTCGCCAGCGGGATTTTTCCGCAAAACGCGTGCCCCGGTGCAATGTCGGAGCACGCATCTTTTTATTTTTGAAGCGCCGGAAGAATGACGCTCCAGCTCTCTAATAGCCGCGGGACACTGTAGGCCGCGTTTGCGGGGCTAGTCGAGGGAAGGAGCGTCGCCGGAAGGCCGGTCTCCTGCTCCTGATAGCGCCCGTCTGGCCGTTGCAGAAGACAGCCCGAATGGGCGCGTGCGCCAGAAGAACTGAAAGGTCGGTCGGAACTGCGTCCCGGATCGAGCTGTCGCTTGAGCCTTCAATGCGGCACGACGCGATCACATCCCAGAGCGCAATATGATGGGCAAGCAGCATCGTGCACTTCTCCTCGATCGTCTGCGGGCAATCGCACCCCAGAACGCCGCTTACCACCTTCCAGAACCGGTTCTGCGGATGGCCGTAGAAGAACGCCGCCTCGCGCGATTTGACCGACGGAAACGAGCCGAGAATCAAAATCCGGGAGCTTTTGTCGAATACCGGCGCAATCGGGTGCGTTACCTGCTCCATCACAGGCTCGCGATCAGCTCGTCGACGCTCTCTTCCTTTGTTGCCCACGAGCAGACAAAGCGCATCGCCTCGTGATCGTCATCCACGTGGCCAAACGCCTCAAACGCGAAATTCTGTTCGAGCTCTGCAATCTTTTCGTGGCTCAAGACGATGAAAACCTGATTCGTCGGCGACTTGGCGTAGAGCGTGTAGCCCTTTTCCTCGGCAGCCTTCGCGATTCTCTGCGCCTGCGAGACCGCGTGACGCGCCATTTCCAGCCAGAGACCGTCTTTGAAGTACGCGCCGAACTGCACGCCGAACAAAAAGCCCTTGGCGAACATGCCGCCGCGCTGCTTGATCATGTTACGGAAATGCGGCTTGAGGTCGTTGTTTGTGATCACGACGGCCTCGCCGAACAAAAGACCGTTTTTCGTGCCGCCGATGTAAAACGCGTCGCAGTATTTTCCGAAATCCGTGATATCGAGGTCGTTTCCTTCGGCAACCAGCGCCGCAGGCATTCTCGCGCCGTCCAGGAAGAGATAGAGTCCGTACTCGCGGCACACATCATGGAGCGCGGCGAGCTCCGCTTTTGTGTAGATCGTGCCGAGCTCGGTTGCGTCCGAAATATAGACCATACGCGGCAGCACCATGTGCTCGTCCTTACCGTCGCAGTGAATCCGCATGACCTCGTGCACGAGCGCGGGCGTGAGCTTGCCGTCCGGCGCTTCGATCGAGCAGACCTTGTGCCCGGAGGACTCAATTGCGCCGGTCTCGTGGACGTTGATATGTCCCGTCGTCGCGGCGATCACGCCCTCCCACGGGCGAAGGGCAGCAGAAATGACAATGGTATTGGCGAGCGTGCCGCCTACGATGAAGTGAACGTCCGCGTCCGGGCAGGCCGTGAGCTTGCGGACGGTGTCCGCCGCTTGCTGGCAAAACGGGTCCATGCTGTAGCCGCAGGTCGTTTCAAAATTGTGTTTGCTGATGGCCTCCAGAACGGACGGATGCGCGCCCTCGGAATAATCATTGCGGAACGAAATCATGACGATCTCTCCTTTTTCAGTCGTTTTTGCAGGTATATTTTAAAAGTTCCCCCTTCAAAAGTCAACCCTACAGCCGAAGGCTCCGCCGCAGCCAGCGCTGGTCTTCTGCCGGAACGGTGTCCGTGAGTTCAAGAAACAGCGAAAACACCGAGCCGAACAGTCCCGCCCGCAGAACCATCGCCGGAAGAAGTCCCCCATCCGGCAAGCAGCAGCACGCGCCGAGCCCCGCCAGTGCGCAGAAGGCCGACCGCAAGAGAAATCGCCCGTCTGCCGGATACCCGGTGACGCGCAGAAGCCGCCGGATGCTGAGCCAGAAGTTGATCGCATGCGTGAGATAAAACGTCAGCACGTACGCAGCTAAACCGAAGCGCGGCAGCAGAAGATATAAAAGTGCGACATCCAGAAACGACGTGAGCGTGTTGTACCGCACGCAGGCCGTCTGCTCGCCGAAGCCCTTGAGCATGCCGTCGACCATCGCATCTAAATAGAGCATTACGCCCGCGGGCGCGAACACGAGAAGATACCCGCCGCAGTCTGCGCTTTTGTAGACAATTTGTCCAAGGCCATCGGAGAGAGCGCCCATGAGGCAGGCTGTACAGAGCGCGAACAGGCACCCCATGCGAAGGCACGTGCCCGTCAGGTGGTGCATGCGCTCGGTGTTTTTTGCCGCGCGGCACCGCGCCAGCTCCGGCACCAAGAGGTCTGCCACCGTGTATAAAATGGCTGCTGGGAACATGAGAATCGGGAAAACCATCGCATGAATCGTCCCGTAGGCCGCCATGGAAGCAGCCTGAGAGCCGCCCGCGCGCGCAAGCCCCCACGGAATGAGGAACTGCTCGAGCGTCACGAGACCCGACCGGAGGTACGCACTGAGCGCCAGCGGCACACAAAGCCGCACCATGCGCCGCACCATGTCTCCCCCACCGCCGGTTTCCCGGCAGCCGGAAAACGTCCGGCGAAGAAGCTGCAGCTGATAGAGTGTGCTTCCAAGGCAGGCAATCGAGCTTCCAAGCACCATCGCACAGCAAACCTTCCCCGCGTCCTGCCCCGCGTAA
>OODL01002221.1_pt1 | contig 13012 bp, 9 predicted proteins | sample 1671181 | NCBI WGS metagenome assembly OODL01 (sample SAMN06348130, study PRJEB24527) | human gut metagenome | biome: human gut; feature: ankylosing spondylitis patient; material: feces | host: Homo sapiens | place: China | collected 2015-10 | reverse complement strand
AAGAACCGGATGAAAAACAAATCCAGCTGCAGAACGATGCCGCCGGTTCCCCAGTACCGGGAACTTCTGCTGCGGATGCAGGAACGGAAAGCCGCTTGTAAAGAGTTCTGCGGAAACTGCTACACGGAGTCGGAGTACATCTATGTCAACGAGCTGGGTATCCCATATAAGCCTAATTTTGTGTCCGACCATTTCAAACGGGTCCTGAAGCAGCACGGCCTTCGTCCGATTCGTTTCCACGATTTCAGATATACGTGCGCATCCCTGCTTCTGAAAAACGGAGTCGCGGTGAAGGATATTCAGGATTGGCTGGGACTCAGCAGCTACGCTACAACCGCCAATATCTACGCGCACCTGGACACGGATTCCAAGAAACAGCCTGCAACGAAAATGAACCAGACAGTCAGCATCACCCCTGGCATCTCAGCCGCGATTCAAGCCGGAGGAGAGAACTCCAGGAGAGAACCGGGCTTCAAAAAGAAAATACTCAGGTTTTCAATTCATGAAAAACCTGAGTATTTTCAACTGGTGCCAGTGGTGGGACTCGAACCCACACGGTGTCGCCACCAACGGATTTTGAGTCCGTCACGTCTACCAATTCCATCACACTGGCCGGTGGATACTGGTTTATTATACAGGAGGTCGGAGCGAAATTCAAGTCCTTTTTCTCACGCCCTGACGCCGTACCGCTCCGCACGCAGGAGGATCCGCCGGGCCCAGCGGCTATGGGTGTTGTACTCGTTCATCCGGCCGCCGTCCTCACTGGCAGAGACCAGACTGCCGCTGCCGGTATCCCAGTTCAGGATAGCCCGGGCGTCCGCGTAATCCCGCTGGGAGACGCGGAGCATTTCGTTCACCACGGGGATCTGATTGGGATGGATGACGGTCTTGCCGGTGAAGCCATTCAGCAGATCCAGCTCCATCTCCCGGCGCAGCCCCTCTTCCCATCCCTCGCCGGAGTAATACTCCCATACCGGGCCGGACACCACGTATTGAGTGCCGAAAGCCGCCACGATGTCGATGAGGATATCCGCCACCGGGCGCAGGTCGTAGATGGTCCGATTTGCCGGACGGCGCAGGCCGAAGGCGTGGGAGAGGTCGTTCCCCCCCACCCGGATGTTTAAAATGGAGCCAGACACGGTGTCCAGCTGGGCCCGCACCTCCGTCAGAGCCTCCCGGCGAGTCTGCGGGGGAATCATGGCCGCAGACTCAAACACCGGCATATAGAAGTACTCCTCCGTCCGGCCGATGGAGCGGATGGCTGCAAGATAGGCCCCGCAGTTCTCCAGGAAAAACTTGGGCAGGATGAATCCGCGGAGAATGGAGGAAAACGGGGCGTACTCCTCCGCCAGCCGCAGCAGCTGCTCCGGTGACCGGACCCGGACAAAAATGGGCGGCAGAAAAAAGGAGCCGCCCTCCGCAGCGGACGCGATCCGGGACAGCGTCCCCCGCAGCATCCGCTCCGCGTCCGCCACGGCGTCCTCCCGCACCGTGTCCTCCAGGCAGAACGCCAGAGAATACGGCGTTGGAAACCGCTGCTCCACAATCGCGCCCACAATCGACCCGTGGGCGTTGGCAGGGCAGTAGAGCAGTGCTCCCACGTCATATCCAGTCAACTTGCTTCTCATGCTCATCCTCTTTTACCTTCAGATCAGCGGCCGGCTTCGGCCGGGCACTTATGGGCGCTATTATAGCACTTCCCGCCGGAGAAGAAAATACCCGCGCCATGCTGACGAATGTAAAATTTTTGTGGATTCTCAAGCTATGCTCCATGCATCTGTTGAAAATCCTCTCCAAAGCCGCTATAATGAGAAACACAAATCTTGTGATGAGAAAGAGACTGGGCTACGATGTTTCAACAGGCGGGAACGGCACAACTGAATGATTATTTCCGCCCGCTCTCGGAACGGGGCGGGTCCCGCGTGTTTTTCTGCCGGATCGCCGGGTACGGGGAGACGGTGGCCGCTTTTCTGCGCCGCTACTATGAGGCGGCCCGCCGGTCCGGCGTCATCATCGACGGGCGCATCCCCAACCCCACGCCCGACAACCTGTCCTATTTCAATGAGATGATGGGGTCCGGTTTCCAGATGGACCGGGATTTTCTCTCCCAGCGGCTGAAAAAATGGCTGCCCCGCATGACGGACGGGCAGCGGGACGCTGTGGTGACGGCCATGTATGCCACCCTGGACGATATGCGCCGGGCGGGCAAAAACGACAATATGCTCCGCAATGCCTACATGAAATACATGTGCTGGCTCTACTACAAGTTCGAGCGGATCGTCAACGTGCTGGGCGGCGAGACGCTGCCCAAGATCCTCTATGCCGGGGACGTGAGCCATTATGAGCTGCAGCTGCTGACGGTCCTCTCCCGGGCGGGGGCGGATATCGTCCTGCTGGAGTGCGGCGGCGACCAGGCATATCTCACCGTGGACCCCCAGTCGGCCCTGTCGCACCTGTATCAGGCCCCTGGCCTGGGGCCCTTCCCGGCGGGCTTCGGTGTCAAGCAGCTTCAGGCGGAGCTGGAGCGGGAGGTGCGCCGCCAGCGGCTCTACGGCACGCCGCCCTCCCTCTCTCCCTGCACCAACGCCTGGGTGCAGAAGGCAGAGCTGAACGCGGCGCTGACGGCTGTGCAGGCCCGCGGAAACGATCCTCGCTTTTTCTGCAACCTCTTCCTCTGCCAGTACGGTGTGGAGGACAATCTCACCTATACCAACGACCTCTTCGCGTTTTATCAGTCCCTCCAGGGCGGCGGCCGCCGGATCTGCGTGGTCAACGGAGACCCCGCGCCCCCCGGGCCGGAGGAGATCGCCGCGGTCAAGCGGGGCAACTACGCCTCCGCAGAGCAGCTGGCGGCGGGTCTCGCCGCCAACATCCGGTATCCGGCCAATGTGGAGCTCCAGCGCCTGATGACCCGAGCTTTCATCGATCTGGTGCTGGAGGAGGGGGAGCGGTGCGGCGGCAGCGTCTCCAAGCTCACCAGCCGGGCGGTGTACCTCCTGTGCTGGCTGAACCGGTATCAGAAGGACCTCTTTCCGGACTGGAAGGCGCCGGAGGTGGCGGTCTTTCTCCAGTTTGGCAGATGCGCGTCGGACACCGGAGCCCTGTTCCTGCGGCTGCTGGCCCGCCTGCCGGTGGATGTCCTGTTGCTGCTCCCCAATCTGAATGAGGGCAGCGCCCTCCACACCCCGGATCTGCTGGAGGTCCACTGTCCCCAATCCGTCTCTCTGGACCGCTTCCCGGTGGACCAGAACCAGGCCCGGGTCACCACCGCCGCCTATCAGGCGGAGCGGGATCTGGACCGGCTGATGTACCAGGATACGGGACTGTATCGGAACCAGCAGTACGCCAAGGCCTCCACGGTCCTGCTGCAGACCATGTACGAGGAAATCCCGATTCTGTGGGACCAGGAGATGAAATACCGTCCCAGCTTTTCCGCCGCGGGGGACACCGTCACCCTGCCGGTGATCTGCCAGAAGATCTGCGGCGTGAAGGACGGCAACGCCTCCCAGTACTGGCTGGACATCAAGAAGCTCATCACGCCGGACACGGAGGTGATTCGGTCCGTCCCCTGGGTCCAAGGCACGGATCCCAACCCCGTGAAGCCGTACGCCACGCAGTTTTTGAAGAACGGCAAGCTGCTGCGCGGCAAGATCAAGTCCCACAGCGCCTATCTCTACGGCATCCTGCGGGCGGAGATGCAGGAGCACCTGTTGGACAAATTGCAGCTGCTGCTGGACCAGAAGCTGATCCGCGGCACCTTTGAGAACGGCACGGAGTACACGGTGATCGCCACCGCCCTGAATCTCCCCAAGGACCTGCTGCGGAAGATCCAGAAGTTCGACTTCACCAAGAAGAACCCCAAGCTCATCTACATCAACCCCACAGAGGAGAGGATCTCTCTGGAGGACAGCATCCTCACCGCGTTTCTAAGCCTGGTTGGCTTCGACGTGCTATTCTTCGTCCCCACCGGCTACCAGTGCATCGAGCAGCACTTCACGCGCCCCTTTGCCAGCGAGACGCAGATCGGGGACTATCTTTACGACCTGCGGATTCCTGATTTCAACACCGTGCAGGAAAGCGGACTGCACTCCATCAGAAAACTATTTGGAAGGAGTATATGACTTATGGGCCTGAATCTCAGCAGACCGACCCCATCCCAGCCTCAGCCCTCTCAGGGACAGGCACCTGCCGCCCCCCAGGAAGAAGAGAGCTATCAGCAGTACGACATCTCCGCCGACCGGCAGATGATGACCCAGACGCTGGTCAACTCGCCGGAGGTGGATGCCCTGGCCAGCCAGATCGAGGTATACAACCTGGAGTCCATTGTCTCCTTCGGCGCCGGAGCAGCAGACGAGATCTCCAAGTGCTCCGACGTGGTACTCAACAGCATGAACCTGTCCCAGCTGGATGACTCCAGCGCGATGCTGAACACGCTGGCCAAGATCATGGACAAGTTCGACATCGAAGAGATCAAGGAGAACCCCGGCCTCTTCGGCAAGCTGTTCGGAAACCTCCGCAAGCAGCTGGACAAAATCCTCGCCAAGTACCACACCATGGGCGATGAAGTGGACAAGATCTATGTCCAGCTGAAGCAGTACGAGGCAGACATCAAGCAGTCCAACCGGAAGCTGGAGGAGATGTTCCAGGCCAATGTGAACTACTACCACGAGCTGGTGCGTTACATCTTGGCCGGTGAGCAGGGGTGCCGGGAGCTGGAGGCATACATCGCCCAGCGCCAGGCGGATATGGAGGCCACAGGGGACAACTCCATCCAGTTCGAGCTGACCACCCTGAATCAGGCCCTGATGATGCTGGAGCAGCGGACTCAGGACCTGCGGACGGCGGAGAACGTGGCCATGCAGTCCATCCCCATGATCAAGACCATGCAGTTCAGCAATATGAATCTGGTGCGGAAGATCAACTCCGCCTTCATCATCACCCTGCCGGTGTTCAAGCAGGCGCTGACCCAGGCCATCATGCTCAAGCGCCAGCGGCTGCAGACGGAGGCCATGAGCGCCCTGGACGCCAAGACCAATGAAATGCTGATCCGCAACGCCCAGAACACGGCGGAGCAGGCCAAGATGACCGCCCGTCTGGCCTCCGGCAGCTCCATTAAAATCGAGACGCTGGAGCAGACCTGGCGCACCATCGTCAGCGGCATCGACGAGACGAAGCAGATCCAGGAGAACGCCCGCAAGCAGCGGGTGGAGGACCAAAAGCGACTGGAGGCCATCAAGGCCCAGTTCGACCAGATGTATCACATGCCGGACAAGGGGTCCGTGAATCATTAAATATTGGGAACGGAGGAAATCACTATGCCGATCAATCTTTCCAAGGGACAAAAAGTCGACCTGACCAAGGGCAACCCCGGCCTCACCAAGATCATGGTGGGCCTGGGCTGGGACGTGAACGCCTTTGACAGCGGCAGCGCCTTTGACCTGGACGCGGCGGCCTTCCTGCTGGGCGCCAGCGGAAAGTGCCCCACGGAGCGGGACTTCATCTTCTATGGCAACCTCAAGCACAACACCGGCGCGGTGGAGCACATGGGCGACAACCTGACCGGCGAAGGCGACGGCGATGACGAGCAGATCATGGTGGATCTGGCCAAGGTGCCCGCCAGCATCGAGCGGATCGCCTTCACCTGCACCATCTATGACGCGGAGAACCGCCGCCAGAACTTCGGCCAGGTGTCCAATGCCTTCATCCGCATCGTGGACCAGTCCACCGGCACGGAACTGATCCGCTACGACCTGGCGGAGGACTTCTCCATCGAGACGGCCATCGTGGTGGGTGAGCTGTACCGCCACAACGGCGAGTGGAAATTCAATGCCATCGGCAGCGGCTTCCAGGGCGGTCTGGCAGCCCTGTGCGGCCACTACGGCATTGACGCTGAGTGATTACAAGGAGGAATATCATGCCTATCAGTTTACAAAAAGGACAGAAAGTCAGCCTGACCAAGGGGAATCCCGGCCTGACCAAGGTGGTCGTGGGCCTGGGCTGGGACGTGAACAGCTTTGACACCGGCGGGGATTTTGATTTGGACGCGGCGGCCTTCCTGCTGGGAGAGAGCGGCAAAGTGACCTCCTCCGGGGACTTCGTGTTCTACGGCAATCTCAAGCACAGTTCCGGCGCGGTGGAGCATCTGGGCGATAACCTGACCGGGGAGGGTGCCGGGGACGATGAACAGATCCGCATCGACCTGACGAAGGTGCCCGACAACATCCAGCGCATCGCCTTCACCGTGACCATCTACGAGGCGGAGAGCCGCCGGCAGAACTTCGGTATGGTGAACAACGCCTTCATCCGCATCTTCGATGAGACCAACGGCCAGGAGATGCTCCGCTATGACCTGGGCGAGGACTTCTCCATCGAGACGGCAGCGGTGTTCGGTGAGGTCTATAAGAACAACGGCGAGTGGAAGTTCAACGCCATCAGATCTCTCCGGCCGCGCCCGGGGGCGCGGCCGGACATTTTGAAGGAGGAAATATATATGTCTGTGAGTCTGCAAAAGGGCCAGAAGATCAGCCTGACCAAGGGCAACGAGGGTCTTTCCAAAGTCATCATCGGTCTGGGCTGGGATGAGGCCGCCAAGTCCAAGGGCGGTTTGTTCGGCAGCCTGTTCGGGTCCTCTGGCCCCGCCATCGATTGCGATGCCTCTGCCTTTGTGCTGCAGAACGGCAAGCTGACGGACAAGAAGGACATCGTCTACTTCGGCAATCTGAAGCACTACACCGGCACTGTCCAGCACATGGGCGATAACCTGACCGGCGCCGGCGAAGGCGACGATGAGCAGATCGTGGTGGATCTGGCCCGCGTTCCCGCGGAGTATGACCGCATTGTCCTGGTGGTGAACATCTATCAGGCAGTGCAGCGCCGCCAGCACTTCGGCATGATCCAGAACGCGTTCATCCGCATCGTGGACGCCCGGAACAACCAGGAGATGTGCCGCTACAACCTCTCCGAGAACTACGACAACATGACCGCCATGATCTTCGGCGAGGTCTATCGCAACAACGGCGAGTGGAAGTTCAACGCCATCGGCCAGGCCACCACGGATCCCGGCCTGGTGGAGCTGGCCCGGCGCTATATGTGAGCGGCGGCCCCAAAAAAAGATATTGAAAATTTGAACCGCGGGAGGGGTCTGCTGTGCGCAGGCCCCCCTTCCCGCAGCGAATGGGTGTAACAATCATGCATTTTAATGGACTGACTGACAAACAAGTTGAGGAATCCCGAAAAAAATACGGGTCCAATGTGATCCCCGACTCCGAACCCACCACCTTCTGGGCGGAGTTCAAGGAGACGTTCAAGGACCCCATGATCCGGATCCTGCTGGCTATTGCGGCCCTGATGATCGTCATGTGTGTGCTGGGCTATGCGGAGATCTATGAGCCCATCGGCACTGTCGTGGCCGTGCTGATCGTGGCATTCGTCTCCGCCAAGACCGGCGTGGCCAGCGACACGAAGTACCGCCAGCTGAAGGACAGCACCAAAAAAGATCAGTGCAAGGTCTACCGCAACGGTCTGGTCACCGTCATCGACGTGGATGACGTGGTGGTGGGGGACAAGGTCCTGCTCCAGTCCGGCGACAAGGTGCCGGCGGACGGCGTGCTGATCCACGGAACTTTAAGGGTGGACAACTCCGCCCTCAACGGCGAGGCGGAGGAATGCCCCAAGACCGCGGCGGACGAGTCCTTCCCCCTGCCGGAGGACATCACCGGCGACACCTTCGTGGACGCCCACTCCCTGTTCCGGGGCGCCGTGCTGTTTGACGGCGAGGGCGTGCTGGATGTGCGCAAGGTGGGCCTTGCCACCATGATGGGCAAGATGGCCGAGGAGATGCAGGACGACGAGCCGGACTCTCCCCTGAAGGTGAAGCTCGGGAAGCTGGCGGACATGATCTCCCGCTTCGGCTACATCGGCGCCGTGGTTATCGCCATCATGTACTTTGGCTACTTTATCCTCTCCGCCGGCGGGTTTGCGGCGTACTTCTCCTCCGGAGCCCCAGTCATCATCCAGGACATCGTGGAGGCTGTGTCCCTGGCGGTGGTCATCATCGTGTGCGCCGTGCCGGAGGGGCTGCCCCTGATGATCTCTCTGGTGCTGATGCAGAACACCAGCAAGATGCTGGACCACAACGTGCTGGTCCGCAAGGCGGAGGGTATCGAGACCGCCGGCTCCCTGAACATCCTGTTCAGTGACAAGACGGGCACCATTACCAAGGGCCACCTGGAGGTGGTGGAGTTCTTCACCGCAGACGGCGTGGCTATCCCTCTGGATCAACTGGCCCAGCAAACCAAGCTCAAGGGCCTGATCGATCTGGCCATCGGCAAGAACAGCCAGTCCATGTATGACGGCAGCGGCCGCGTGGTGGGCGGCAACGCCACGGACCAGGCGCTGATGCGCTTTCTGGGGCAGGAGACCTTCCACAAGCTGGATGAGGTCTCCTCCTATGCCGTCACCAAATCCCAAAGCTTCAACTCCGCCAATAAGTTCAGCCAGGCCTACATCGCCGGGGCGGGCCGCACCTTCTACAAGGGCGCGCCGGAGAAGTTCCTGGCCGTGGCCCAGAAGTACCTCAGCCTGGACGGGGACGAGCATCCCCTGGACCTGGAGTCCCTGAACGCCAAGATCGACGAGCTGGCAGGCAAGTCCATGCGGGTGCTGGCCTTCGGCTACTCCCCCAGCGAGATGACGGAGAACGCCATCAACGCCGACACGGTGCTGATCGGCCTGGTGGGCATCCGGGACGACGTGCGTCCCGAGGCCCGGGAGGCCATCGCCGAGGTGCAGAAGGCCGGCATCCAGGTGGTCATGATTACCGGCGACCGGCTGGAGACCGCCGTGGCCATCGCCCGGGAGGCCGGGCTGCTGCGGACCCGGGACGATGTGGCGCTGACCTCCACCCAGCTCAACGAGCTGTCCGACGACGAGGTGAAGAAGATCATCCCCCGCATCCGGGTCATCGCCCGCGCCCTGCCCACGGACAAGTCCCGGATGGTGCGCCTGTGCCAGGAGCTGAACCTGGTGGTGGGCATGACCGGCGACGGCGTCAACGACTCCCCGGCCCTGAAGCGGGCGGACGTGGGCTTCGCCATGGGCAGCGGCACCGAGGCTGCCAAGGAGGCCGGCAAGATCGTCATCCTGGACGACAACTTCAAGTCCATCAAGGACGCCATCTGGTACGGCCGGACCATTTACCACAATATCCTGAAATTCTGCAGGTTCCAGCTGGTCATCAATGTGGCCGCCGTGGTGGTCAGCGCTATCGCTCCCTTCTTCGGCGTGGAGGAGCCCCTGAAAGTCACCCACCTGCTGTTCGTGAACCTGGTGATGGACGGCTTGGGCGCCATCATGCTGGGCAATGAGCCCGCCCAGGAGCGGTATATGTCCGAGCCGCCCCGCCGCCGGGATGAGAGCATTGTCAGCAAGTCCATGATGGCCCAGATCGTCACCATGGGCCTGTGGCTGACGGCGTTGAGCTTTGTCTTCCTGAAAGTGCCTTTCTTTGACAGCTTCTTTGCCAGCACGGAGCAGAAGCTCTCCGCCTATTTCGTGCTGTTCATCTGGAGCGCCCTGTTCAACGCCTTCAACGTGCGCAGCGACAGCTTTGACATCTTTAAGGATCTGAAGCTGAACCCCGGTTTCATGCGGGTGTTCGTTATCATCGTCCTGGTGCAGGCGTTCATCGTCAACGCTGCCCTGATCCCCGTGCCGGTATTCGGCTGGATCAGCAATATGTTCAGCTGTGTGCCCTTCCCGCCCGCCGGGTGGGCTGCCGCCATTCTGCTGGCGTTCACCATGATCCCCGTGGACATCCTCCGCAAGGTGATCGTGGGACGGAAGTAAACCGAAAAAAGAGGCAGGCATCCAAAATGCCCGCCTCTTTTTTCTTCACCGCCTTTTTGCCAGCACCACGCCGAATACCGTGCCGGTGACGCCGCCCACCAGATGCATGAAGTTGGCCACGTTGTCCCGCAGGGCCACCATGGCGTACACCTCCTGCCCCAGATACAGGACCGCTGCCAGGATCAGCGTCAGGGGGATGCGGCCGTCCTTCATGCCCGCCAGGGAGGCCAGCATAATCAGCATGAACACAATGCCGCTGGCCCCCAGCAGGGCGGAGCCGGGGAAAAACACGCATTGCAGGATGCCGGAGACCCCCGCCGTCAGCAGGATGCCTGCCAGCAGGGTGCGGCTGCCGTACTTCTCCTCCAGCGGCGGGCCGATCACCAAAAGCAGCAGAATATTGCCCAGGAAGTGGTCGAAGTCCGCATGGCCCAGCACATGACCGAACAGCCGCACATAGAACAGCGGATCTGCCAGGGAGGAACGGTAGACACAGAAGGCGTGGAGGGTGGTCCACCCGCTGGTGAGCCAGTCCAGCAGCAGGACACCCAGGGACAGCAGGAAAAAGGTCAGGATCACCGGAGAATTGTATTGCAGCTTTTTCATGGTGCGCTCCTCCCCGCCGGCCGCGGCGGCGTTGTTTTTTTCCATCTTACCACAGATTCTTCGGCGGCGCAATTTGAAATGGCCGAGGCGCGGGAAAGAGGTTTCTTTGGGGTGGAAGCTGTGCTATAATCAAAGTCTCACCACGATTTCATGACACGACGAAGGGAGGGTGCCGCAATGCACCCATATACGGCCGCAGACACGCTGCGGATCGCCAAGCGATACAACAACCCCAAGCGGAGCTACCTGCTGGTCAATCCCCTGCAGGCCAAGCACATCCCTGTGAGCCCCGCGGCGGCTCTGGAGATGATGGGTGCCCTGGGGAACCAGGTGGCCGCCAAGTACCCGGAGGCCCGGCTGGTTATCGGCTTTGCCGAGACGGCCACCGCCATCGGCGCCGCCGTGGCAGCCCGGCTGGGGCCGGACTGCCTCTATGTCCACACCACCCGGGAGGCGTTGGACGGAGATTGGATCCTCTTTCGGGAGGAGCACAGCCACGCAGCGGAGCACCGGCTCTGTGCCGACCAGCTGGCGGACTGGATCGACCGCAGCCCCGCCATCGTATTCGTGGATGACGAGTTCTCCACCGGGCGGACCCTCATCAACATGGTCCAGCAGCTGCGGGAGCGGTATCCCCGGCTGGGCGAGCGGCGGCTGGCAGCGGCGTCCATCCTCAGCCGGGTCTCTCCGGAGAACCAGGCCAGGCTGGCAGAGGCCGGCATTGCCTGTGAGTGCCTGGTGCGGCTGGAACATCAAGACTATGAGCGGATGGTGACCGGGATCCCTGTAAAGGAGGCGGCTCCCCCTGCCCAGGGCCCCCTGCCGGACCTGCGGACGCTGTACACGGCGGAGCCTCTGCCGGACCCACGCCGTGGTGTGGCCGTCGGCTGCTATACGGACTGCTGCCGCGCCGCCGCGGAAGAGCTGCTGTCCCGCCTCCGGGAGGAGCTGCCGGACCAGGGCGCCCTGCTGGTGCTGGGGACCGAAGAGTGCATGTATCCTGCCCTGACGGTAGGGTCGCTGGCGGAGCAGACGGGTCTCTGTGCCACAGTGCGCTGCCATGCCACTACCCGCAGTCCCATCGGCATCTGCCCCGACTCTGCCTACCCCATCCGAAACGGGGTGCTGCTGCCCAGCTTCTACGGTGGGGACCGGAAGACATATCTCTATGACCTGGCCGCCTATGACGCCGCCCTGGTGGTGACGGATGCGCCCGCGGCGGTGGACGGGACCGCCTGCACCCGGCTGGCGGCGGCCCTGGGGCAGCTGGGCTGTCCCCGACTCTATCTCTGCAGAATTTGAGAGGATCTTATGTTCAGCACATATCAAAGTCAGGATGTGACCATCCTGCTGAAAGACATCACCGGCCTGGTGACGCCCCTGGGCACCCGGGAGCGGGAGGCCAGGATCCAGAGCGGTGTCCACTACTCGGAGATGCTGCCCCTGGAGTATGAGCCCTCCCCGGCCTATCTGGCCGCCTATCACGACGCCCTGGAGCGGTACGCCGGCATCACAGCGGAGGCTGTGGCCCGGGCGGCGGAGCAGATCTGGGAGAGCAGGGGAAGGCAGTGCGCCCTGGTCTCCCTGGCCCGGGCAGGGACGCCCATCGGCATTCTGATCCGCCGCTATCTCCAAGGCCGGTACGGTGCCGACCTCCCCCATTACACCATCTCCATCATTCGGGGCCGGGGCATCGACCGCAATGCCATGGCCTATCTCCTGAACCGCCACGCCCCTGGAGATATCCAGTTCGTGGACGGCTGGACCGGCAAGGGCGCCATCCAGCGGCAGCTGGACGCAGCCATGACGGACTACCCCGGCGTCTCGCCGGGGCTGACAGTTTTGTCGGACCCGGCCAACGTAGCGGCCATCTGCGGCACCCATGACGATTTCCTCATCGCCAGCTCCTGCCTGAACTCCACCGTGTCCGGCCTGTTGAGCCGGACGTTCCTCCGCGGCGACATCATCGGCCCCGGGGACTTTCACGGCGCTGCCTTCTACCGGGAGCTGAAGGACCAGGACCTGACGTACCAGTTCATCGACACCATCCAGGCCCATTTCCCCGCCTGTGCCGACGCCGTTCCCCCGCCCCGGCGCAGCGGCCGGACCGGACTGGAGGAGGTGCACCGGATCGGGGCGGACTTCGGCATCCGGGACATCAATCTCATCAAGCCCAGCATCGGGGAGGCCACCCGTGTCCTGCTGCGGCGGGTGCCCTGGAAGGTGCTGGTCCACAGCCTCCGAGACGAAGCCCATCTGGGGCACATCTACCAACTGGCCAGGGAGAAGGGCGCGGAGCTGGTGGAGTATCCCCTGGAGAACTACCGGGCCTGCGGCCTGATCCGGGACCTGGCGGACACATAGCCATGGGAACGATTCTGTTTGCCAGCGACCTGGACAACACGCTCCTCTTCTCCCACCGGCACCGGCAGCCCGAGGACCGGTGTGTGGAGCGTCTGAACGGGGCCGAGCAGGGCTTCTTCACCCGGGAGACGCCAGACCTGCTGCCCCAGGTCGTCCAGCGGGTCCATCTGCTTCCCATCACCACCCGGTCCATCGA
>OODL01002206.1_pt1 | contig 13058 bp, 8 predicted proteins | sample 1671181 | NCBI WGS metagenome assembly OODL01 (sample SAMN06348130, study PRJEB24527) | human gut metagenome | biome: human gut; feature: ankylosing spondylitis patient; material: feces | host: Homo sapiens | place: China | collected 2015-10 | reverse complement strand
GAGATATTAATGTTGATTTCGATGGTGGAACTCAACCAGGTGGAGAAACTGTGGTCTTTGAAGAATCATTCGCTACCAGCCAGGGCAACTTCGAAATAGACAACAAGCAACTCCCTGAAGGTGGAACATTCGTTTGGAAACACGATGCTGGGACTCCTGAAGGAGGAAGTCCATATTATTATATGAAAGCCAGCGCATTTATCAATAAAGCCGCAAAAGCATCAGAAAGCTGGCTGATATCTCCTGAAGTAGACTTATCTACAGCTACAAATGCAACTTTAACCTTCATGCATATCATTAACCATGCAGGTGACATGCAAACTCAACAAACTTTGTGGGTAACCGAAACATCTACTGAAAACTGGCAACAAGTAACAATTCCAAACTATCCAGCTGGAAATAACTGGAACGAAGTTTCTTCAGGAAATATTGACTTATCCGCTTATGCCGGTAAAAAAATCAAGTTTGCATTCAAATATGTAAGTACCACAGCAGCTGCTGCAACATGGGAAGTATATGATGTGAAAGTCGTTGCCAATGGAGAAGGAGGAGGCACTGTTGATCCAGAGCCGGAACCAGGCACAGCTGAAACCATATTCTTAGAAACATGTGGTCAAACTAATGTTGGCAGTACTAAATATAAAATTAATGACTATACAGGATGGGATAACAATGAAACACTTACTTTCAGAGACGAATTCGCTGGAGAATTCCAAAATGCAGATGTCAGAGCTACTTCAACTTTAGATAATAATGTTTGGTTACCAGCTTATACCCAATCAATAGAAAAACCAGCAGGCCTCAAGATTTCTGGATTCAATGTTTCTAACTACACAAGTTTATCATTAGAATATGACATTGCGGCTAATGTAACTCCAGCAAATCAAAATATAATCAAAGTAAGAACAGATAAAGGAAATCTAACAATTGAAAGTAAAGAATTTGCAGCTAACAATAAATATCAAACTGTAACTGTAAGTTTACCTGATGATATTACCTATATTGAGTTTGTTTCTGATGCAGATAATACAGTTGGATTTAGATTAGATAATATCAAACTAACAGGTATATCTAAGTAATACAATTTTACTCCTAATCCCACAAGAGAACATGAAAAAGCTCTATAAAACTTTTTCATGTTCTCTTTCAACCCCTTATAAAATAACACTAAACTAACAATTATTTTTTATGAAACACAAATTACTGTTCTTCATGGCATTCTTCCTTCCTTGCCTTGTTTTTGCACAAGGAAATGTAAGCGTGAAAGGAAGTGTGATCGGAGCAGTAAGCAATGACCCTATTCCAGGTGTAATTGTGACGGTGACAGAACTGAACCGCCAAGTCACAACCGACGCGGACGGAATTTTCACCATCCGAAATATTCAGCCGGGAATTTACGTCATTCAGCTTAACTCCGTAATGATTACGCCCAAGAGTGTCTCCATTGAAGTAGAAAACTTAGGCGTAACTGAACTAAAACCTATCCGAGTAACTGAACTTAACGCAAACGAAGACGTGTCTATGATTGGTATCATTGATGCCGGTATGGTGGATGATGACGTGGAAACCTCCGGGCAGGATGTCAGCTCTACCGTGATTCTGTCAAATGATATTTTCCTGAATAAAGCTGCCTATCAACTTTCACCCGCACGCTTCTCTCCACGTGGATACAATAGCACACAGGAAGTAAAATACATCAATGGCGTAGAATTCAACGACCAGAACAGAGGTGTATTCAACTATGCGGCAGTAGGTGCACTGAACGACATGACACGTAACGGTGATGTCACCAACTTCACAGCTCCTTCGTCCTTTACTTTTGGTGAGTTGGGAGGTACGGAAAACATCAACATGCGTGCCAGCAGCTATACACCTGGAGGAAAGTTAACCTTAAGCTATACCAACCGAAACTATTATCTCCGTGGTATGTTTACCTACTCTACCGGACTGAAGGACAACGGATGGGCATTCACCACCTCTATTGGTGGACGCTATTCGAATGAAGGTAACATCGACGGAACTTTCTACAAGAACGTTTCTTTCGCCTTCTCTGCTGAAAAGCAATGGAAAGGAGGAGAACATAGTCTGTCAATGGTAGCTTTCGTATCACCGGTACAGCGTGGGCAGCAAGGTAGTTCTTACCGCGAAGTGTATGAACTGACAGGAAACTACCTTTACAACCCGAACTGGGGATACCAGAACGGAGAGAAAAGAAATGCAAAGGTGGTTACGGCATTCGACCCGACTGCCATCATTTCGCACATCTGGAAAATCAACGACAATATAACGCTGACTACAGGTGTAGGAGCACATTATGCCCGCTACGGTAATACGGCCCTGAACTGGTACAATGCTCCTGACCCTCGCCCGGATTACTACCGCTACCTGCCTTCGTATTTTGAAGATGAAATGGTACAACTAAGATACAAAGAGTTGTGGCGTACTAACCAGACCAGCTTTACACAAATCAACTGGGATGACCTCTACCTGGCTAATGCCAACAACATTCGTAATGGTAACGGAGCAGCTGTTTACATGCTGGAAGAACGTCGCAGTGACCTGTTGGAAACTTCATTCAACTCTACTTTGAACGCACGCATGAGCCGTCATTTCGACATCACAGCCGGAGTCGGTGCACGCTACACTCAGTCACGCCAGTTCAAGACCGTGGCCGACCTGCTGGGAGCAGAATATGTGCTGGATATTGATAAGTTTGCAGAACAAGACTTCTCTGGTGATCCGGACAAAATTCAGAACGACTTGAACCGCCCGCAGAGAAAAGTATACGAAGAAGGAATTTTCGGTTACAACTATAACCTGAACATTTATTCACTGAATGCCTGGGTCGTGAATCAGTATCATTCACGTTATTGGGATTACTATTACGGAATGAAGCTGACTTACACCAGCTTCCAGCGTGATGGTAAAATGCGTAACGGACGTTATCCGGACAGTTCTTTCGGCAAAGGTGCGCGCCATCAGTTCACAGACTTAATGGTAAAGGGAGGACTGACCTACAAGTTCAACGGACGTCACATGATTAACGCCAACATCAGTTATGGAAGTGAAGCCCCGTTACCCAACGAAGCATACGTATCACCGCGTATCACAGACCGCACCATTGATGACATGAAGAGTGGACGGGTTCTCTCTGCCGACATCAACTACATCTTCTCTACTCCTCACCTGGCCGGACGTATCGGAGTATTCCAGACTAATTTCTATGACCAGATGGAACGTAGCAGCTACTATGACGGCATTGAAGGAACATTTATCAACCACGTGTTGTATGGAGTAAACCGCATTCACAGAGGTATTGAGCTGGGAGCTACCTACAAACTGGATGACCATTGGAGCTTCGACCTGGCTGGAACCGTAGGTGAATATTATTACAGCAACAACCCTGACGGTATCAAGAACTCTGAAAACGGAAAGATAGTAGAAAGAGAACAAGTATACATGAAGGATGTTTACGTAGGTGGAGTTCCACAGATTGCCGGTACATTCGGAATCCGTTACTTCATCAAATACTGGTTCCTGGGAGCCAACCTGAACGGATTTGCACGCAACTACATCGAAGCTGCTCCCCTCCGCCGTCTGGCTTCAAGCTACACAGAAGTAACTCCGTATAACCAGTATTACGATGCCTTCAAGCAGTTGACCACACAAGAACGTTTCCCGGCAGCCTATACATTAGACTTGTCTATCGGAAAAATTTTCTACTTGCCTGGAAGACAATCTATCAACTTCAATCTTTCTCTGAACAATGTATTGAACAAGAAAGATATTTGTACCGGAGGATACGAACAGGGACGATTTGACCTTGACCATCCGGAACGCTTTGGAGGAAAATACTACTACATGCAGGGCATCAACTGCTTCCTGAATGTGAGCTACCGTTTTTAATCATTAACCTACATAAAACTCAGAATATATGAAACTTTTAAGAAATATCAGTCTGCCACTCATTGCCTCACTCGCTCTCTTTGCTTGTGAACGAGACTATGATGCTCCTCTCTTGACAGAACCTGAATACACAGGTCCGGCAGCCAATATCACGATTTCAGAATTGCGCACAGAAAATGCGGCAGCAGCTGAAGATGCGCCTATCATTATCACGAAAGACCAAGTGCTTAAAGCCGTTATCACTGGTAACGATGAATCAGGAAACATCTTCAAGAAAATCTATCTGCAAGATGAAACGGGTGCCATTGAAATGGAAGTAGACCAAAGCAGTGTGTACAACTATTATCCGGTAGGTCAGACTGTATATGTAGACCTGAACGGATTGAGCATTTCTGTATACGGTGACGAACAACAGCTAGGACATCCAGAAGGATATTTATTCCGCACACCGTGGGAAGATTTCAAAAAACATGTCAGCAAAGACGGATGGGCTAATCCAGAAAATGCCAAGCCTGTTGTAATTGATGACATCAGTACCATCAACGCTGCTCCCGATAACTATAAATTCAAATTAGTGCAATTTACCGGAGTTACTTTCCAGAACGGTGGTAAGGGTATCTTTGCTCCAGAAGATGGTTATGGTGAAGAAAACATTACCGACAGTCATGGAAATACTATCATGATTCGTACCAGCAATTATGCCAGCTTTGCAGGTAATAAACTTCCAGAAGGAAAAGGTAATGTAACAGGTATCTTAGGAAGATTCAGAGGTACTTGGCAGCTTACTTTACGCACTGCTAATGACGTAAGCGACTTTACCGGAAGCAATGAAGAAGGTGGAAATGAAGGTGGAGAAACTCCAAGTGGTGAAACCGTTTTATTCCAAGAATCTTTTGGAACTCCAGAGAAGAGCGGAACCTACTGGCCATATTTCAGTGATTATACTGGATTTGATAATCCTGCCAGCATGTTTGAGAACACATCTGAAGAAAAAGCATCTGTACGTATTGTAAGTAATCTTACGAATGTCTGGTTCCCTGGAACAAAAGATGTAGCAATTGCTATCAAAAATATCAATGCACAAGGTAATACATCTGCTACTTTAGAATATCAAGTAGGCTCCAATGTATACAAAGCAGGAGAAAAACAAGATTTAAAAACCTTGAGAGTAAAATGCAATGGACAAGAATTAAGTATTCCAAGCAAAGAAGTTACCGGTGATGCTCAACAAGGAAATACTCCTTTCAAAATGACGATTGAAAATGTAACAATATCCGACAATACAACTTTAGAGTTCTATTGTACAACCTCAGAAAACACTTATGGTTTACGCTTATACAGCGTCAAACTCTATGTTCCAGGAAGTGGAAGTGGCAGCACCAGTGGTGACGGAGGTACAACCATTGAACCCACTCCAAGCAATTAATGCACACATCAAACCATGAAAGTTATGAATAAACGATTGCTTATTTTCACTTTGTTCATTACTTGTGTATATACCACCAGTCTGTTTGCACAAGACAGACTGGGTGTTTATGCAGCCGCATTCTATAATTTAGAAAACCTTTGGGATACGGTGGACGACCCTAACAACGAAGGGGATGATGATTTCACTCCGGAAGGAAAGTATGAATGGACTCAGACCAAGTATGAACAAAAGTTACAGAATATTGCCAAGGTAATCTCTCAATTGGGAAGAGATTATTGTCCGGCAGGCCCTGCTATCATCGGTATCTCGGAAGTGGAAAACCGGAAAGTATTGGAAGACCTGACAAAAACAGCTCCCATCAGTGGAACGGGATATGAAATCGTACATTTTGAATCACCCGACCACAGAGGTATTGACGTAGCAGCCTTGTACAACCCGAAACTGTTCAAGCTGATTGATGCCAGAACCTATCCTTTCAACAAGCCGGATATGCCGCACTATAAAACCCGCGACATTCTGCTGGTAAGTGGTATACTGGCCGGAGAAGCGTTTCACCTGATTGTAAATCACTGGCCTTCACGCTACGGTGGCTCCGCTTCTTCTCCGCTGAGAGAATTTGCTGCCAGCATCGTAAAACACATTGGCGATTCTATCCATGCACAGAATCCGGAGGCAAAAGTACTCATTGTGGGTGACTTGAATGATGACCCGTTCAACAAGAGCTGTAGCGAGGTACTGGGCGCTAAAAAGAACATCAAGGAGGTAAAACCTGACGGATATTACAATGCTACCTGGAAATTGTACGATCAGGGTATCGGTTCCCTCTGCTACCAGAACCAATGGAATTTGTTCGACCAGCAGATTATATCGGGCAACCTGATTGGCAAAGACCGCAGCACATTGAAATTCTGGAAGAGCGAAGTATTCAACCGTCCATTCCTGCTTCAAAAGGAAGGAAAGTACAAAGGGTATCCACTTCGTACATTCTCGGGTACTACATTCCAGAATGGGTTCAGCGACCACCTGCCGACCCTCACTTATTTTGTCAAGGTAATGAAGTAAGAGAAAACATATCCCTTCATAAAGAAAGCCGTTCCGTCCACACAATCGGAACGGCTTTCTTATTTCATTTAAAACCTCTTCAAATACCCTTTAAACTACTACGTAGTAGTTCCTCCGTTACCTCGTAGTAACAGACCGACTACTACGTAGTAATTCATTCATTACTCCGTAGTAAAATTTCCTCCAAATCTTCCGGTACATAGACCTTACCGTTAAACTGCGAAGCTGCTTCTGCCGTATAGCGCTCTTTACGGGTCGCCAGTGTCTTGTCTTCCGTGTGATACAGCAGCAGATTCTTCACTCCGAGCTGAGCTGCTAACCGTCCGGCATCCAAAGCCGTGCTATGATGCTTCTCGTAGGGCTTGAACCGTTCCCGGTCTTCATACAAGCAGAACGCCTCACACAGCAGCCAGTCGGCTCCTTCCACATACATCTGGTTGCATGCGTTATAAGGTTCATCACCCAGGCAAACCAGCGATTGTCCATCAGGAAGACAGGTACGGAAACCAAACTGTTTCTCCTTTGTAGAAGCGATGTCAAAGCATTCCACTTCCAGGCCGATGGCCTGAAATTTTTCTCCGCTCTTCACCTCACACAACAGTATCTCTTCTCCTAGGCGTGCCACAATCTTCTTGGGTAAAGTCATCCGGCAAATCCAGTCGAGCACTTGTACCACTTTGTCATGCCCATATATGCGCAGTTCGCCCTGGTACTCTCCTTTCTGAATAGCCTGAGCCACCATGCGAATCATCCATATCACACCCAGTATATGGTCGGTGTGTGCATGCGTCACAAATATCTCATGAATGCCCGACAACGGGATATGTGCTTTCTGCAACTGCGACAAAATGCCATTGCCTCCTCCGGCATCCACTAAAAAGTATTTATCCTCCCGGCACAAGGCAAAACAGGTATTATAGCAGGCTACGGTGGCCGCATTTCCCGTACCTAACATGATAAGCTTCATCGAATTTTCCATACAATGTATCCTTTTAAACACGGCACAAAGATACAAATTTCCTGCTTTTATTTTTTTAACACATAAGGATTCTTACCACTATCCCCTTCTTTCCTCAAAATAAGGCACTGAGATTTCAACATAAACATAAAATACAATAAGCCCCTTGCAGGAGACTTTTCCTATTCCTCACGTAAGACATTGAAAATTCGATTTTTCGGGTTGTTGTACTTTTGCCAATAAGCCTGCACGGGAAATTACCTTTTATACATATTGTATGAACTACAAAAACGCCACATCACGATATTGTATCAAATAAGATACTTACCATATTGAACAATAAGGTTTTACAACCCACAAAAGCCCTATTGCATATATCAATAAAAAAAACGTCCTTTGCGGTGTAGACAGAAAAATGCTTATGGAATACACTGAACAATTAGCCAATAATCACATCTCAGTAGACTGCGTGGTCATCGGATTCGATGGAGAGAAACTAAAGGTGTTGCTCGTAAAAAGAATGGGGGAAGAAAGTGGAGAAGTTTTCCACGATATGAAACTCCCCGGGAGCCTTATCTATATGGATGAGGACTTGGATGATGCAGCCAAACGAGTGCTTCGTGATTTGACTGGACTCAAGAACGTAGACCTGATGCAGTTCAAGGCGTTCGGTTCAAAGGACCGTACCAAGAATCCCAAAGATGTTCACTGGCTGGAAAGAGCCGAAAAGGCCAAAGTGGAGCGGATCGTGACCATCGCCTACTTTGCCATGGTAAAAATAGACAAGACCCTCAACAAGAACTTGGATGAATACAAGGCAGAATGGGTGGCACTGGAAGAAGTGAAGGACCTGGCATTCGATCACAATCTGATTATTGCAGAAGCCATGAAGTTTATCCGGCAACACATCGAATTCAACCCGTCGTGCATCTTCGAACTGCTTCCACGGAAGTTTACCGCCCTGCAACTGCGCATGCTGTATGAGGTGATTTACGGCAAGGCATTGGATGTACGCAACTTCCATAAGAAGATTTCCATGATGGAATACATCGTGCCTACGGAAGAATACGAACAGGGAGTATCTCACCGGGCCGCAAGGTATTACCGATTTGACCGGAAAATCTACAACAAAACAAGAAGATAATTTTAAAAGACTATATAACGATGTACGTATTAGGTTATGACATAGGAAGCTCGTCAGTAAAGGCGAGTCTGGTCAATGTAGAAAGCGGAAAATGTGCCGCATCTGCCTTTTTCCCGAAAACAGAAGCGCCTATCCTCGCTGTCAAACAGGGATGGGCTGAACAGGACCCGCAGAGCTGGTGGAATAATTTGAAACTGGCTACACAAGCCGTTCTCACTGCTTCTGGTGCAAAAGCAGAAGAAATCAAGGCTATCGGTATTTCTTATCAGATGCACGGTCTGGTCTGCGTAGACAAGAACCAGCAGGTGCTCCGTCCTTCTATTATATGGTGTGACTCCAGAGCTGTACCTTACGGTCAGAAAGCATTTCAGACATTGGGAGAAGCGCAATGCTTGTCACACCTGCTGAACTCACCGGGCAACTTCACGGCTTCCAAACTGGCCTGGGTAAAAGAAAATGAGCCGGAGGTTTATGAACATATCTATAAGGTGATGCTTCCGGGTGACTATATCGCCATGCGACTGACAGGAGAAATCTGCACGACAGTTTCCGGATTGTCGGAAGGTATGTTCTGGGATTTCAAGGAAAACAAGGTAGCTGATTTCTTGCTGGATTATTACGGTATCGACGCATCCTTGCTGGCTGACATCCGTCCGACTTTCTCTGAACAGGGTAAAGTAACGGAAAAAGTAGCTGCCGAATTAGGATTGAAAGCCGGTACTCCGGTGACTTACCGCGCCGGTGACCAACCGAACAATGCTCTTTCTCTGAATGTATTCAATCCGGGTGAAATTGCTTCTACAGCTGGCACTTCCGGAGTAGTATACGGAGTGAACGGTAGTGTCAACTACGACCCGAAGTCACGCGTCAACACATTTGCACACGTCAACCACACTGCTTCACAGACTCGTCTGGGCGTATTGCTCTGCATCAACGGTACGGGTATCCTCAATTCGTGGATGAAACGCACATTAGCTTCCGACCTCAGCTATGCAGAAATGAACGAAGTTGCCGCTCAGGCTCCTATCGGTGCTGCCGGCATCAGTATCCTTCCGTTTGGTAACGGAGCTGAACGCATGCTGCAGAATCAGGAAATCGGATGTTCTATTCAGGGTGTCAACTTCAACCTGCATAACCGCAGCCACCTGCTTCGTGCCGCTCAAGAAGGTATTGTATTCTCCTTCCGCTACGGTATCGACATCATGAAGGGTATGGGAATGGATGTACGGAAGATTCACGCCGGACATGCCAACATGTTCCTGAGTCCGCTGTTCCGCGACACGCTGGCCGGAGTCACAGGTGCTACCATCGAACTCTATGACACAGACGGTTCAGTAGGAGCTGCCAAGGGAGCCGGAATGGGTGCAGGCATCTACCGCGACAATGTGGAAGCTTTTGCTACTCTCGACAAACTGGCTGTCATTGAACCGAAGGCTGCCGACGAAACCGCATACGCCGACGCATACGCACGTTGGAAAGAATGTCTCGAAAAATCAACAAACAATTAAATATAACAATTCATTAACTTATAAAACAAAGATATTATGGCAACAAAAGAGTACTTTCCGGGTATTGGAAAAATCAAATTTGAAGGTGTAGAGAGCAAAAACCCGATGGCTTTCCGTTATTATGATGCAGAAAAAGTCATCCTGGGCAAACCGATGAAAGAATGGTTGAAATTCGCTATGGCATGGTGGCACACATTGTGCGCTGAAGGTGGCGACCAGTTCGGTGGCGGAACAAAAAGCTTCCCATGGAAAGGAAATCCTGACAAAGTACAGGCTGCAAAAGATAAAGTAGATGCAGGTTTTGAATTCATGCAGAAAATCGGTATCGAATACTACTGCTTCCACGATGTAGACTTGTGCGACGAAGCAGCTACTATCGAAGAATACGAAGCTAACTTGAAAGAAGTAGTAGCTTACCTGAAACAGAAACAGGCTGAAACTGGCATCAAACTGTTGTGGGGTACTGCCAACGTATTCGGTCATGCACGTTATATGAACGGTGCAGCTACTAACCCTGACTTTGATGTAGTAGCTCGTGCTGCCGTACAGATTAAGAACGCCATCGATGCAACTATCGAACTGGGTGGTACAAACTACGTATTCTGGGGTGGCCGTGAAGGTTACATGTCACTGCTGAACACTGACCAGAAACGTGAAAAAGAACACTTGGCTCAGATGTTGAAACTGGCTCGTGACTATGCACGCAGCAAAGGTTTCCAGGGTACTTTCCTGATTGAACCGAAACCGATGGAACCAAGCAAGCACCAGTACGACGTAGATACTGAAACTGTTATCGGCTTCCTGAAAGCACACGGTCTGGACAAAGACTTCAAAGTAAATATCGAAGTTAACCACGCTACTCTGGCTGGTCACACATTTGAACACGAACTGGCAGTAGCTGTAGACAACAACATGCTGGGTTCTATCGATGCTAACCGTGGTGACTACCAGAACGGATGGGATACTGACCAGTTCCCTATTGACAACTATGAACTGATTCAGGCTATGATGCAGATTATCCGTGGTGGTGGTCTGGGCAACGGTGGTACAAACTTCGATGCGAAGACTCGTCGTAACTCTACTGACCTGGAGGACATCTTCATCGCTCACATCGCTGGTATGGATGCCATGGCACGTGCTTTGGAAAATGCAGCACGCCTGCTGGAAGAATCTCCTTACAAGAAAATGCTGGCTGACCGCTACGCTTCATTCGACAACGGAAAAGGTAAAGAATTTGAAGAAGGCAAGCTGACACTGGAAGATGTAGTAGCTTATGCGAAGACTGTAGGTGAACCGAAACAGACCAGTGGAAAACAAGAACTGTATGAGGCTATTGTAAATATGTATTGCTAATACGCTGATTTGTCAGTATCCGACCGGCATGTCCGTCGGCGAAAGTCTCTTTCCCGACCGGGTATGCCGGTTTTTTATTTCTCTAAAAACCTATTATCATGAATTACACAGAAAAAGGAAGCAGAAGTTATCTGTTTTCCATCGTACTGGTAGCCGTTTTAGGAGGATTGCTGTTCGGCTACGATACCGCTGTTATTTCAGGTGCGGAAAAAGGTCTTCAAGCCTTCTTCATGGGAGCAGATGACTTTGTTTACACTGACTCCTGGCATGGAATAACCTCTTCAAGCGCCCTTTTAGGCTGTATTATCGGTAGTGCTTTATCAGGCTTTTTTGCTTCCCGTTTCGGAAGAAAGCTTTCTTTACTGATGGCCGGCGTCATGTTCTTTTTATCTGCTTTAGGCTCATACTATCCGGAATTTTTGATATTTCCGTACGGAGAACCCTCCTATTCGCTTCTGTTAGCGTTCAATTTTTACCGCGTCATAGGCGGTGTAGGTGTGGGACTGGCTTCTGCCATCTGTCCGATGTATATCGCTGAAATCGCCCCGAGCAGTATCCGCGGTACCTTAGTTTCCTGGAACCAGTTTGCCATCATCTTCGGTCAGCTGGTAGTCTATTTTGTCAACTTCCTCATCTTGGGAGACCACCTGAATCCGGTAGTAGAAATAGTGGATGGTGTCAACCGCATCATGAATCCGGAAGCTGCTGCCTGGAGTATTGAAACCGGATGGCGACTGATGTTTGTCAGTGAGGCCGTTCCTGCCGGATTGTTTACCCTTTTAGTTTTGTTCGTTCCGGAAACTCCCCGCTACCTGGCCATGACCGGTCGTGACGAAAAAGCCCTGTTTGTATTAAGTCGTATCAACGGTCTGTCACAGGGAAAAGAAATCCTACAGGAAATCAAGGCTACTGCCCATGAAAAGACAGAAAAACTGTTCACTTACGGCTGGATGGTTATCTTTATCGGTATCATGCTGAGTGTATTCCAGCAGGCAGTGGGTATCAACGCCGTACTTTATTTTGCACCACGTATTTTCGAAAGTATGGGTATGGGCAATCCGATGGTACAAACGGTATTCATGGGAATTGTCAACATCCTGTTCACTTTGTTAGCTGTCTTTACTGTAGAAAAGTGGGGACGCAAGCCTCTGCTCATTTACGGTTCCATTGGTATGGCCATCGGTGCACTCGGAGTAGCCCTCAGCAATGCCGCAACTAGCATCAGCCCTATGGTACCCGTCATCAGCATCATGGTCTACAGTGCATCATTCATGTTCAGTTGGGGGCCTATCTGCTGGGTGCTCATCGCAGAGATATTCCCTAACACCATCCGTGGCGCAGCCGTAGCCATCGCTGTCGCTTTCCAGTGGATATTCAATTTCATCGTCTCATCTACCTTCCTGCCCATGTACAACATGAGTGCCGGAGATATGGGCGACAAGTTTGGCCACATGTTTGTATACGGACTCTACGGAGCTATCTGCATCATTGCAGCCATCTTTGTATGGAAATTAGTACCGGAAACAAAAGGTAAAACCCTAGAAGACATGACACGTTTGTGGAAAGAGCGGAAAAAATAAAGAGGATAACCCAAAAAGGCTTGCAGAAATTCTGAAAGCCTTTTTTATACTGATTCTCATTAGGGGTCAACGTAATAATCTGAGGGGTAAATCCGATAAATTTATATCTTTGCCGGAA
>OODL01002205.1_pt1 | contig 13063 bp, 9 predicted proteins | sample 1671181 | NCBI WGS metagenome assembly OODL01 (sample SAMN06348130, study PRJEB24527) | human gut metagenome | biome: human gut; feature: ankylosing spondylitis patient; material: feces | host: Homo sapiens | place: China | collected 2015-10 | reverse complement strand
TTGTAATTAGAATTTAAAAGCATAGAATTCATTGAATTGATACTAGAAATTTAGACTGGCTTTCGCCATTCGAAAATCAGAATATATGCTTTGTGTTGATTGTAACAAATAAGTTCTTTGAATACAAGTAAATTTTTTCCGGCAGACATAACCCAAAAACATAATCTACAGCAGTCTTGTGGAAGAGCAGAATTGATTTGCTTGAACAGAAAAAGACAGCCGCCCTGCCGGGCTGCTGCCTCTTTCTGTTTTTATGCTTATGCTCTTATTTCTTAATTTTATTCTGCTTTGTCATCTACTGTAACAGTGATTTTGTTCAGGTGCCAGATATCATCCACATATTCCTGAATCGTACGGTCAGATGAGAATTTGCCGGAAGCTGCAATATTTAAGATTGCTTTTCTAGCCCATTCTTTTTCATCTGCATATGCAGCATTAATCTTCTTCTGTGCTTCCACATAAGAACGGAAGTCTGCCAGAATAAAGTAAGTATCTGCGTACTGTGTGCACTGTGTATTCAGCAGTGAGTTGTAAAGGTCACGGAACAATTCCGGATCATTTGGTGAATAAAATCCGTTGATTAACTGCATCAGAACTTTACGGACATCCTGATCATTGTTGAAAATCTGCATTGGGTCATAATCGCGTTTCTGCTCATGAGCAATCACTTCGTCAGAGCTCATACCGAAGATAAACATGTTTTCTTTGCCGACTTCTTCTGCCATCTCAACGTTTGCACCATCCATGGTTCCGATAGTAAGCGCTCCATTCAGCATGAACTTCATATTACCGGTTCCGGAAGCTTCCTTACTTGCGGTAGAAATCTGCTCGCTGACATCTGCTGCTGCAAAAATAATCTCTGCATTGGATACCTTGTAGTCTTCGATAAATACAACCTTAATCTTTCCGTTGATAGACTTATCATTGTTGATGACATCTGCAACAGAGTTGATTAATTTGATGGTAAGTTTTGCATTGCGGTAGCCTGCTGCTGCTTTTGCTCCGAAAATGAAAGTTCTTGGAATAAATTCCATATCCGGATGCTCTTTTAATTCATTGTAAAGATACATTACATGAAGAATATTTAAGAGCTGGCGTTTGTACTCATGCAGACGTTTTACCTGTACATCAAAGATAGAACGTGGATTTACTTCAATACCATTGTGCTCTTCAATATAAGAAGCAAGGCGCAGCTTGTTCTTATATTTGATATTTAAAAATTCCTGCTGAACCTTTTCATCATCTGCATAGAATTCTAATCTCTTGATGCGGGAAAGGTCTGTAATCCAGTCTTTTCCAACATATTTGGTTACCCAGTCTGCAAGCAATGGATCACCATGCATTAAGAAACGACGCTGTGTAATACCATTGGTCTTATTATTAAATTTCTCCGGGAACATCTCGTAGAAATCTTTTAATTCCTGTTTCTTAAGGATTTCTGTATGAAGTGCCGCTACACCATTTACAGAATATCCTGCACAGATTGCCAGATGAGCCATTTTAACCTGACCATCATATACAATTGCCATCTTCTCAATCTTATGGTTGTCTCCAGGATATTTCTGCTGGATTTCCAGTACAAAACGACGGTTAATTTCTTCTACAATCTGGTAAATTCTAGGAAGCAGTCTTGAGAAAATCTCGATTGGCCATTTCTCTAATGCTTCTGCCATGATGGTATGGTTGGTATATGCACAGCATTTTGTTGTAATATTCCATGCATCCTCCCACTCTAAGCCTTCTTCATCCAGTAAGATACGCATTAACTCTGCAACTGCTACGGTTGGATGGGTATCATTCATCTGGAATACTGCTTTTTCAGGAAGCATATGGATGTCTGGATGATTCTTCTTAAATCTTGCAATAGCACGCTGCAAGCTGGCAGATACAAAGAAGTACTGCTGTTTTAAACGAAGCTCTTTTCCTGCGATATGGTTATCATTCGGATAAAGAACCTCTACTAAGTTCTTTGCTAAGTTCTGCTGTTCGATTGCACGATGATAATCACCTTTATCAAAGGAATCCAGTTCGAAACATTCCATTGGCTCTGCATCCCAGATCATCAAAGTGTTTACCACATTATTGTTATATCCTACGATTGGCATATCGTATGGAATTGCTTTTACAGACTGATAGCCTTCCTGTACGAATCTGGTTCTTCCATCTGACTGTGCCTCTGCACGTACATATCCACCAAATTTTACTTCGAAATTGTATTCCGGACGTTTTAATTCAAATGGATATCCATTCTGTAACCAGTTATCCGGCTCTTCTACCTGATAACCATTCTCTATTTTCTGACGGAACATTCCATAATGGTAACGGATTCCACAACCGTATGCCGGATAGCCCAGAGTTGCTAAAGATTCCATAAAGCATGCCGCAAGTCTTCCCAGTCCACCATTTCCAAGTGCCGGATCCGGCTCCTGGTCTTCTACTGCATTTAAGTTGATTCCCATTTCCTCTAAAGCTTCTTTCACTTCATTGTATACCGTTAAGTTAATCAGGTTATTGCCTAATGCACGACCCATTAAGAACTCCATGGACATATAGTATACAATCTTTGGATCTGCTTTATCAAATTCCTGCTGGGTTGCAAGCCACTGGTCAATAATTACATCCTTTACAACGTAGGATACTGCCTGAAAAATTTCCTGCTCGCTTGCTTCATCCATTGTCTTACGATAGAGGTGTTTTACGTTCTCAACTACCTCTTTTTTGAAGGTTTCCTTTTCAAACATTTTGCTTTTCATAATGTTCTCCTTTTGTTTCGATTCCGGTGTTTTTTGTGCAAAAAGGGAGCAGACCCCTGTCGGCTCCGCTCCCCTATCTTTATTCTGCTTATTTTTTTTCCACGCCAAGCACAACTGTTTCACCATTAATGTTCCATTCTTTCTGATATCCGTTCACCGTATCAGCCACAACGCTCTCAGCTAAAACTTCTTTTGCAATTTCATCTCCATATTTTGCGAAGATGTCTTTTACCTTCTGTTCTGCCTTATATGAAACAGTAATTTTATCCATTACTTCAAATCCTGCTTCCTTACGCATTGTCTGGATTTTGCTGATTAATTCTCTTACCATTCCTTCCTCTAAAAGTTCCGGAGTAAGGTTCGTATCAAGAACTACGGTCACTTCATTATCACCCTCTGTCATATAACCTTCCTGCTGTGTCATGGTGATAAGTAAATCCTCTTCATATAATACAACTTCGTCGCTTATACTGTCAAGTTTCAGTGCACCTGTGCTCTTAAGCTCAGCCATTGCCTTGTTGCCGTCTAATTCTGCAAGCGCTTTCTGAATCTGACCTAAATATTTACCGAATTTCGGTCCAACGGTACGAAGCTGTGGTTTGAAGGTATAGCTAGTATATGCACTGACATCCTCTGTAAATGTCACTTTCTTTACATTCAGCTCATCTTCGATAATCTCTGTAAAGTATTCGGATAATTCAAATGGTGCTTTTACAAACATATTTCCAATCGGCTGACGGTTCTTGATGTTTGCAGTATTTCTGCAGGCACGGCCCATAACAACGATTTTCAATACTTCGTCCATATTTTTCTCTAATTCACTGTCTATCCAGCTCTCGTTTGCCACCGGATAGTCGCAAAGATGGATGCTTTCCGGCGCACTCTTGTCGATGCTGCATACCAGGTTCTGGTAAATTTCTTCTGTCATGAAAGGAATCATCGGCGCTGCTACCTTGCATACAGTTACCAGTGCAGTATAAAGAGTCATATATGCATTGATTTTATCCTGCTCCATGCCCTTTGCCCAGAAACGCTCACGACAACGTCTTACATACCAGTTACTCATCTCATCTACAAATTCATCCAGTGCTCTTGCAGCTTCCGGAATACGATAATTACCCAGATTATTATCTACAGTCTTAATCAGTGTATTGAGTTTGGAGAGAAGCCATTTATCCATAACGGAAAGTTTCTCATAATCCAGTGTATATTTGGTTGCATCAAATTCATCAATATTTGCATACAACACGAAGAATGCATAAGTATTCCAAAGTGTTCCAAGGAATTTACGCTGTCCTTCCTGTACTGCCTTTCCATGGAAACGGTTTGGCAGCCATGGTGCAGAATTAATGTAGAAATACCAGCGGATTGCATCTGCTCCGTAAGTCTCTAATGCATCAAACGGGTCAACGGCATTTCCTTTGGACTTACTCATCTTCTGTCCATTTTCATCCTGTACATGTCCCAATACGATAACATTTTCATATGGTGCTTTATTAAATAATAAGGTAGACTCTGCCATCAGGGAATAGAACCATCCACGGGTCTGGTCTACAGCCTCGGAAATAAACTGTGCAGGGAACTGCTGTTTAAAGAGGTCTTCATTTTCAAATGGATAGTGATGCTGTGCAAAGGGCATTGCTCCTGAGTCAAACCAGCAGTCAATTACTTCCGGTACACGATGCATTTCGCCGCCACAATCCGGGCACTTGAAGGTTACAGCATCAATGTATGGACGATGTAATTCTACTTTGGCATCATCCGGATTGCCACTGCGCTCTGCTAATTCTGCACGGCTTCCGATACACTCCTGATGTCCACAGGAACACTCCCATACAGGAAGCGGAGTTCCCCAGTAACGGTTACGGGAAATTCCCCAGTCCTGAATATTTTCAAGCCAGTCACCGAAACGTCCTTTTCCGATAGATTCCGGAATCCAGTTTACGGTATTGTTATTGCGGATCAAATCCTCTTTTACAGCGGTCATCTTAATGAACCAGGATTCTCTTGCATAGTAAATCAGCGGAGTATCACAACGCCAGCAGTGTGGATATTCATGTTCAAATTTTGGTGCATCAAAGAGCAGTCCTTTTTCTTCCAGGTCTTTTAATACCATTGGGTCTGCTTTCTTTACAAATACACCGGCATATGGAGTTTCTTTGGTAAGTTCTCCTTTTCCGTCTACCAGCTGGACAAATGGAAGTTCGTATCTACGTCCAACCTGGGCATCGTCTTCACCAAATGCAGGTGCGATGTGAACGATACCGGTACCATCTGTCATGGTTACATAAGTATCACAGGTTACATAGTAGCCTTTCTTATGCTGTTTCTCACAGATTTCCTTTGCGCAGTCAAATAATGGCTCATATTCCTTGTACTCTAAGGACTTTCCTGGGAAAGTATCCAATACTTCATATGCTTTTACGCCATTTTCTTCATCCGCAAATTTGCCAAGTACCTTATCTAACAGTGCTTCTGCCATATAATAAGTATATCCGTCAGCAGCTTTTACTTTACAGTAAGTCTCGTCCGGGTTTACACAAAGTGCAACGTTAGATGGAAGTGTCCATGGAGTTGTGGTCCATGCCAGGAAATATGCATCTTCTCCGATTACTTTGAATCTTACGATTGCGGAACGTTCTTTTACCGTCTTATATCCCTGTGCTACTTCCTGGGAAGAAAGCGGAGTTCCACATCTCGGGCAGTAAGGAACAATCTTGAAACCTTTGTATAACAGCTTCTTATCCCAGATTTTCTTAAGAGCCCACCACTCAGATTCAATGAAATTATCATCATAGGTTACATATGGGTTTTCCATATCAGCCCAGAATCCAACGGTTCCTGAAAAATCTTCCCACATTCCTTTGTATTTCCATACGGATTCTTTACATTTCTTGATGAATGGCTCCATACCATATTCTTCAATCTGCTCTTTTCCGTTTAAGCCTAAAAGCTTTTCTACTTCCAGCTCTACCGGAAGTCCATGGGTATCCCATCCGGCTTTACGTGGGACATATTTGCCCTTCATGGTCTGGTATCTTGGAATCATATCCTTGATAACACGGGTTAATACGTGACCGATATGTGGCTTACCATTTGCAGTTGGCGGTCCATCATAGAAAGTATAGGTCTCGCCTTCTTTCCGGTTCTCCATACTTTTCTTAAAAATGTCATTTTCTTTCCAGAATTCTACAGTCTGCTTTTCTCTGTCCACAAAATTCAGATTTGGGGAAACTTTTTCGTACATGTTAGTCCTCCTTAAAATTTCAGTTTCTCGCTAGCCGCGTAAAAAAGAATGTGCCTTGGCACATTCTCGCGCCTGCGGCGGTCGCTTGCGACATCTACCTTATACGCCGCAGTGTGCATCCTCGCGGAGCGTTTTTTACTTTACAGGAAAGCAATTTCCTGTAAAGTAAAAAAGGCGCCGTCCTGTAATAAGGACGCGCGCCTGTCGTTTCTAACCACCTTGTTACAACATACTTGAAGCTTTCTACTTCGCATATACGTTCCCATAACGGGGGAAATCCGTCAGTTTCTACTAACGCAGCTTTGCCTGTTCGAACTGCAACTTGGAAGTGATTTTCATTTTCCATTTACTCATGCCGGTTTCCACCTGCCCCGGCTCTCTTTGACTTTCCATGGAAAACTACTCTCTTCGTCATCGTCTTTTCATATTCTTAATAAGTATAGAACCTGTATTTTTAAATGTCAATTCCTATTTTCAAATTTTCTATATCTACAGATGCTACCACCGGGAGTTCTTACAGATTTCTGGCAGCTTCTTACAAATACTGAGCAACACAAAACGAGGCGGCATCCTTCCGGATACCGCCTCTCGTTTATGTAAGAAACCCGCAATGCGTGTTTCTTATGTTTCATTTACAATATGTCTCTTACAGGATTCTCTTAATCCATCCTTCCGGAGCTTCAATACGTCCCATCTGGATTCCGGTCAGAGTATCATAAAGTTTCTTTGTTACAGGTCCCATTTCTTCCATTCCACTTGGAATTAAGATTTCTTTGCCGTGGTCAACAATCTTTCCGATTGGAGAAATAACTGCTGCTGTTCCGCAAAGTCCTGCCTCTGCGAAGTCTTTTACTTCATCGAAGTATACTTCTCTGTGTTCTACTTTCATTCCAAGATAATGTTCTGCAACATATACCAGTGAACGACGTGTAATGGATGGCAGAATAGAATCTGACTTCGGTGTAACCAGTTTATTATCCTTGGTAACGAAGATGAAGTTTGCTCCACCTGTCTCTTCTACCTTAGTTCTTGTCTTAGGGTCTAAGTACATATTCTCATCAAATCCGTCTGCATGTGCAGTTACGATTGCATGAAGACTCATTGCGTAATTCAGACCAGCTTTGATATTACCGGTTCCGCAAGGTGCTGCACGGTCATAGTCACTGACACGGATGGTAATTGGCTTTGCGCCACCCTTGAAATATGGTCCTACCGGTGTACAGAACATACGGAACTGATATTCATCCGCTGGTTTTACACCGATTACAGGATTTGTTCCCATCATGTATGGTCTGATGTAAAGTGTTGCACCGGAACCATATGGTGGAACATATGCTGCATTTGCTTCTACTACCTTCTGTACTGCATCTACAAAACGCTCTTCCGGGAATACCGGCATTTCCAGTCTGCGTGCTGAATCTGCAAGACGGCTTGCATTTAAGTCAGGTCGGAAAGTAACGATATGTCCATCCTCTGTTGTATATGCTTTCAATCCTTCAAATACGGTCTGTGCATACTGGAATACACCTGCGCATTCATTCAATACAATATCTGCATCATCGGTTAAAGCTCCCTCATCCCATGCTCCGTTTTTGAAATTTGATACATATCTCTTATCGGTCTTTACATAACCGAATCCAAGATTAGACCAGTCTAAGTCCTTCTTTTCCATAATAACATCCTCCATTCATTTGTCGCAAATAGATGTTATAACCTGGTGTTATAGCTTTCTATTGTTCTATGTTTTTTCATTATTTTAGTCCTATAAAAGCTATTTGTCTAGTATTTTTTTCTAGGAATACATAATTTTCTCACTGCCAAACATTTTCGCCAGTACCGTTGATAAAATACCGGTATAAATAAGGTTACTGACAAGACATGCCACAATATTGATTCCGCTGTAGGAGAAATCAAAAATTCCGGTCATGCCCTGCACACTGTTATAGAAAGGAATCAGATACCAGTAAAATTCCTTCGGTGCTCCGCTTCCAAGCATGGATGTAATGGAAATTACCATTACCACAACCATCAGCGGCATAATCATAGAACCGGCTTCCTTTACTGTCTTTGCAAATGCTGAAATTACAGCTAATGCTCCAACCAGTACCAGTACTGTGGTAAGAATCACCAGCAATAAAAGGATATAATCGGTGACGCTGTATACGCTGGCATCCATTGCATTGGATTCTGTTCCCATTAATTTTGGAAGGGATAACATGGTACCCACAAAACTGGAAATTCCACTTAAAAGTCCGATAATGCCAAGGCTGATGATTTTTCCCATAGCAAGCTGCCCACGTTTCATCGGTGTTACCAATAAGGTAGCAATGGTTCCTCTCTCCTTTTCCCCTGCTATGGATTCCGGTGCAATTGCCATACATCCTGAGAAGAGGAATATCATAAGCAGCATTGGAAGCATCATGGAGAAAATCTGTCCGGTGCTGTCTTCCTTGCTGGCAAGGTCATATTCTGTGTCCCCGCTGTTGACATCAAACTTGTTTGCCATAGAAGCTTCATATCCATCTAATACTGCAGTCATAATCTGGTAACATGCTGTGGATTCGGTATCTGCAGAATTATAATATAAGGCTACCTGCGGAGCCGGTGTAGCTGCTGTCATACTGTCATATGCCTGCACATCCGCTTCAAAATTCTCTGGAAATACCATCAGAAGTTCGGCATCTTTATCAGTTACTGCCTGCTTCATATCCTCTTCGCTAATGCCATCTCTGTCTAAATATTCCAATTTAATATCACTGCCCTTTATCATGGAAGAAACAGTAGATGGCATATTTTCTGCATAAATACGGTAAGTATAATCCTCATCTGCTTCGAATTTGGAGGTCAGTCCACTTCCCATGAAGCTGTACATGATATAAATCAGTAAGCCCGGCATTAAAATAGTCGTAAATACCATTCTCTTATCCCCGAAGAAGCGGGCAAGTTCTTTCTTTATAATTGTCATAAGATTGTTTCTCATTCTGCTTCACCTACCGTTTCTTCATAGATTTCAAAGAATCTGTCTTCTAATGATTTGCCATTTTTCACTGCCTCTAATGTATCGCAGATAATCATTTCTCCCTTGATGATAATTCCGACTCTGTCACAGATTTTCTCAATCAGGCTGAAAATGTGGGTAGAAACGATGATGCTCTTTCCTTCTTTCTTAAGCTCTAACAGGAAATCCGTTACTACTTTGGCTGTCAGAACATCAAGGCCGTTGGTCGGTTCATCAAAGATAATGATTTCCGGGTCATGGACTAAGGAAATAACCAAAGAAACCTTCTGTTTCATACCGGTAGACATATCCTTTACTTTCACTTCTGCAAACTGTGTGATGCCGAAGCGGTCAAAAAGTCTCTTCTTTCTTTCATCCCGGACAGCCGGCTCTACTCCATATAAATCCGAAAAGAAATTATATAAATAATTTGGTGTAAAAAAGCCCTCTAATTTCAGTTCACTGGTCAGAAAGCCGATCTTGCCACGTACTTCTTCCGGTGCATTAACAATACTGCTGCCATCTAAAACAGCATCTCCGGAATCCGGTTTAATCAGTGTTGCCAGCATACGAAGTGTGGTTGTCTTTCCGGCTCCGTTTGGTCCAAGCAGTCCAAACACCTCTCCCCGATAAGAAGTAAATGATAAATCATGCACTGCAATTCGCTTCTTCTCATTGGTTTTCTCAATCTTTTGTTGTTTCTGGGATAATGTAAAGGTCTTATTGAGACCCTTTACCTTCATAATCTCCTCCATAACTTCTCCTTTCAGTTATCGTCTTGATTGTACTATTGTATTATTACACTTGTGTGTCTGTGCGTCAAGCACTATTTTTTTCAACGGTTAGTGCTTTCCTTTTACTTTCCGGTATTTCCAGGTAAATGAAGTAAAAAGCACTGAACAGATTTGATTCTCCATTCAATGCTTCTTATGTTCTTCTTAAAAATTCTCAAAATTATGCTGCAGATAATCCTCTAAATCCTGATAGTCATCCGGTGCATTCATTTCACCATCAAACTGATATTCATAACGTCTTAGGAATTCATCCGGCCCACTGGTTCTGCCTGCTGCATGAATAATCAAAAGCCAGTACGTTACAAATGCAAGTATACCAACTACAGCTGTTACAATACCTGCAACTGCCATTCCAGGGTTCTGTTTTTGTTTCACCAGATGTATAATTCCAAAAACAATTGCCAGAATTGCAGTTATAATATTGATTCCGGTGCAAAATAATACCAGTGAAATCAGCCCCAACACCATGGATGCAACTGCGAAACCTTTTCCCGGCTCCTCTTTCCGGTTATCTGCCGGACGCTGATTGCAATTTGGCGGGTACGGATTCCCATACTGCGGATTCTGGTTCTGATTCGGCGGGTATGGATTCCCATACTGCGGATTCTGATTTTGATTCAACGGATATGGATTCCTGTTATCTGGATACATTCTGCTTCACCAATTCCTTTTTAATAATAGTAGCTATATCCCAAAGAACTTAATGATACTGCACCAACGATGTACAGGATAAGTACCAGCACCAGAAGTGCAATGGTAATAATACTGCAGACAATACCTGCTGTTGCCATTGGTGAATGCTCGTTTTTCTTATTATAAAGAATACCAAGGATTAATCCTACAATTGCACAAGGAAGTCCTACAATCCAGAAACAGATTGCCGGGATGGATACAATTCCCAGTACCATGGATGCAATTGCCATTCCTTTTCCGGATGAAGCCGGCTGGTTGTAACCATACTGTGTCTGGTCGAAGCTTCCATATGCCTGCTGCTGTGGCTGCTGATAAGTTCCATATCCCTGCTGGGACTGGTCATAACCATAGTTCTGCTGTGCATACTGCTGATTCTGGTTATAAGCCTGCTGGTCATAATTCTGCTGTGGCTGTTCATATGCCTGCTGTGGCTGGCTATATGTCTGCTGTGGCTGACTATATGTCTGCTGTGGCTGGCTATATGTCTGCTCATTCGTTCCATTTTCAGTGTTGAAATTTTCTTCACTCATTATAATACATCCTCCATTAGTATAAAATATTTTCTCCCATTTATTGTAACAAATGCCTACCCCCATTACAAGAAAAATAAATGAAATTATAAAATTTTTATAAAATCACACGGGTCTTATCATAGCTCTATTTTTTAAGCTTTGCAAGCATTTTTTATTATTTTAAAACTATTCCACAATACGGTTTTTACCGTTATTTTTAGCAATATATAATTTCCGGTCCACAGAAGTAAACAATAGATCCAGCTGTTTATCAGCCTCATAACGTTCCATTCCACCGCTGATGGTAATATCCGTCTGTCTGGTATTCTGGGAATATCTCCTTAAGCCTTCCTGGATATTCCGGAATGAATTTAACACCTGATCCCGATCATCCTGTTCAAACACCAGCATAAACTCCTCGCCGCCGAACCGGGCTGCGATTCCTTTTCCCATCATTTCTTCCAGCATCAGTCTGCCGGCTTCCCGCAGTACATCATCACCGTATCCATGCCCATAGGTATCATTGACTGCCTTGAATTCATCTACATCCATCAATACGATCCAGAAGCTCTTCTCCGGCTTGCATATCCATTCATTCACCTGATTTACAAGATAGCGCCGATTATACAGTCTGGTCAGAGGATCATGGTTCGCTGCAAAGTTCAGATCCTCACTCAGACTCAGCAATTGCTTTCGTTGTTCCTCGTAACTTCTGAGCAATTCAAATATCATGGCAAATACAGACACTCCCACAATAACAAAGGACCCAAGCGTAGTTCCTATTTTACCTGCCGCATCCATATTTCTCCATACGGAAGGCCGTTCAAAGCTGCTCATCATAATCACCAGATATTCCAGCAGTGTAACTGCAAAAGAAACGATCACCACATTTCTCGGAAAAAATATCGCAAGTCCAACAACCCCCAGGATCAGATATACGATAGATGCATCACCGTAGCAATAATACAAATAAGGAAATTCAAACCATACAAGTATTAATATGATCAAGGCCGCCGGTACTTGCACCTTTTTCGTAGTCCATCCAGCAATGCCGATGGTCACGATCATCAGCAGGCATATCCCGCAGAGTATGGTCGGTAGTTTCGTACCGTGAATGCAGAAATTGCAGATTGTTCCGATCAGATTTGCAGTACACGCCGTTATCGTCAGGATCTGATACATTTTCCAGGACATGTCCTGTTCCAGTTCTATTCTCTTTTTCTTCTCTTGTTCTCCCATTTCGATTCCCTTTTACAATTTATTCGTCTGTCATAATCATGACTGAACCATATGTCCCATATAATAAAATCCATGGCATTCATCCAGCGAAACATTCACAAGTTTTCCCACCAGCGATGCATCTCCCGGAAAATGTACCAGCGTATTATTTGACATTCTTCCGGTCACTAAAGAATTGTCATTTTCATTGATCTCTTCTACCAGCACATCGCAGGTCTGTCCCTGATACCTGGATACCTGTTCCCTGGCTGTCTCCTGCACAGTCTTAAGCACCCGGTCAAACTGCTCCTTTACCAGTTCTTCCGGCACCTGTTCCATGGCTGCCGCCGGTGTTCCTGTTCGTTTGGAATAGATAAAGGTAAAGGCATTGTCGTATTTTACGCGACGGATCACATCGATGGTCTCGTCTACGTCTTCCTTTGTCTCCCCGGGGAATCCTACGATAATATCTGTAGTGATCGCCATATCAGGAATCTCCTTACGGATCTTCTCCGCCAGCTCCAGATACTGCTCCTTGGTATAACGACGGTTCATTGCTTTTAATATCTTCGTGGACCCCGACTGCAAAGGAAGATGGAGGTGCCTGCAGATCTTCTTGGAATGCTTCATCACCTCGATCAGCTCATCCGACAGATCCTTGGGGTGGGAGGTCATGAAACGGATCCTCTCCAATCCCTCGACTCTTTCTACTTCCTGCAAAAGCTGTGCAAAGGTAATGGGCTCTTCCAGATTCTTACCGTAGGAATTTACATTCTGTCCCAGCAGCATGATCTCCACAACGCCGTCTGCCACCAGTCCCTCGATCTCCCGGATGATATCCTTCGGAT
>OODL01002204.1_pt1 | contig 13070 bp, 12 predicted proteins | sample 1671181 | NCBI WGS metagenome assembly OODL01 (sample SAMN06348130, study PRJEB24527) | human gut metagenome | biome: human gut; feature: ankylosing spondylitis patient; material: feces | host: Homo sapiens | place: China | collected 2015-10 | reverse complement strand
GTCAGGGAGAAGCTGTCCATAAAGGTCTCCAGAAAGTACGTCACTTCCGGCAGTTCATAGCCCTCCAGGGCTTTGCGGGTCTGCTCCGCCGCCTGACGGAACTCCAGGTTCCCCGCCTTGAGCTCCTCCAGACACTTGATGTGGGCAGAGAGCTTGTCCGCCGCCTTCACCAGCCGTCTTGTCTCCTCGTCCGGCACAGTGAGGATGGGGGCGTACACCGGCTGAAATTCCTCCGGCAGCATATGCAGCAGCTTTTCCTCCGCCACCGCTTCCACCTCCTTGTAGGCTTTGCGGATGGCGGGGTTGTCGTACTTGATGGGGGTGGGCATGTCGCCGGTCAGGATCTCGCTGGCGTCATGGTACAGCGCCGCCACCGCCACGGCGCCGGGGTCCAGGCGGCCGCCGAACTTCTCGTTGCGGATCACCGCCAGAGCGTGGGCCAGGACGGCCACCTGATGACTGTGCTCCTGGACGTTCTCCGGCGCGGTGTTGCGCATCAGGGCCCACCGCTGGATGAACCGCATCCGGGAGATGTAGGCAAAGAAATGGCTCTTCATGTCAGTCCTCCAAAAGCTCACCCAGCAGGGATGCTCCGTCAGTGCCGGTGACTTTCACATTCCGCACCTGGTTATGCAGGTCCGTCCCGTCCGCCAGCACCTCCATATAGTTGGGTGCGTGGCCGAAATACCTGCCGTCCTTGGGCTGTTCAAAGAGGACGGGATACACCGCTCCCACACAGGCCGCGAGATAGTTCCGGTGGAGCGCCTCCGCCACCGCCGCCGCCTGGCGGGCCCGCTCTTCCTTCACGGCCTTCGGCACCTGACGCATCTTGGCCGCCGGGGTGCCGGGCCGGACGGAGTAGGGGAAAATGTGCATCTGGGCAAAGCCGCACCGGCGGATGAAGTCCAGCGTCTGGGCAAATTCCTCCTCCGTCTCCTCCGGAAACCCGGTGATGAGGTCCGTGGTGACAGCGGGGTGGTCAAAATATTGATTTAAAAGTGCAACGGACTGCGCATATCGAGTGGTATCGTATTTCCGGTTCATTCGCTTCAGGGTGTCGTCGCATCCGGACTGCATAGACAAGTGGAACTGGGGGCAGAGGTTCGGCAGGGCGGCCGCCCGGCGGCAGAACTCCTCTGTGATGGTCCGGGGCTCCAGGCTCCCCAGCCGGATGCGGACAGCCGGTGCGGCGGTGCAGACAGCCTCCAGTAGGTCGATCAGGGTCTCTCCGTTCTTCAGGTCCTGGCCCCAGGAGGAGATCTCGATGCCCGTCACCACGATCTCCCGGTAGCCCTCTGCCGCCAGGGCCCGAGTCTGCTCCACGGCAGTGGGGACGGGCAGGGACCGCACCCGTCCCCGGGCGTATGGAATGATGCAGTAGGTACAGAAGTTGACGCACCCGTCCTCCACCTTCAGCATAGCCCGGGTGCGGCCCCCCAGGCCGCCGGCGGGCAGGACCTCGAACACCCGCCGCTCAAAAGGCTGGTCGATAGCCTCGATCTGCCGCTTCTCCGCCGCGGCCTCCTCCAGAAGGCGGATAAAACCCGTCCGGTCGCCGGTGCCGGAGATCAGGTCCACCCCCAGCTTCCGCACGTCGTCCGCGTGGGTCTGGGGATAGCAGCCGCACACCGCCACCACGGCGCCGGGGTGCTTCCGCTGGACGCCGTGGATCACCTGCCGGGACTTCTGGTCGCTGACTGCCGTGACGGAGCAGGTGTTCACGATATAGGCATCCGCCTCATCGGAAAACTCCGTGAGCGTGTGCCCCCTTGCCAGCAGCTCCTGCTCCATGGCCTGGGTCTCATATTGGTTCACCTTGCAGCCCAAGGTATAGATGGCAACTTTCATGGAATCTCCTTGCACTTTCCGCAAAACCTTTATATAATAACTTGATGCGTTTCGATTATACTGTAATTTTTACTGTTGGGCAAGGCCCAACTGCAAGGAGATCGTTTTTCATGATTTATCTGGACCACGCCGCCACTACGCCCGTTCCCCGGGCGGTGGCGGATGCCATGTATGAGGTGCTCACCGAACAGTTCGGCAACCCCAGCTCCCAGTACCCCATGGGGCTGGAGATGAAGCGCCGGGTGGAAGCCTGGCGGAAGACCGTGGCGGACGCACTGGGCTGCGGGGCCAAGCAGCTGTTCTTCACCTCCTGCGGCACGGAGGCGGACAACTGGGCTGTCACCGCCGCCTGCTGGCAGAACCGCCACCTGGGCCGCCACATCGTTACCACCGCAGTGGAGCACAGCGCCGTGCTGGAAGCCTGCCGCTGGATGGAGCGGCAGGGATACGAGGTGACGTATCTTGTCCCGGCTCAGGACGGCTCCCTCTCTGCGGAGCAGGTCCTCGCCGCCGTCCGGCAGGACACGGCGCTGGTGTCCTGCATGCTGGTGAACAACGAGCTGGGAAACATCTATCCCATCGCTGAGATCGCCCGGGGCCTGGCGGTGAAGAACCCACAGACGTTGCTGCACACCGACGCGGTCCAAGGCTTTTTGAAGGTCCCCTGCTCCGCAAAAACGCTGGGGGCGGACTTCCTCACCATCTCCGCCCACAAGATCGGCGGGCCCAAGGGCATCGGCGCTCTGTACATCGGTCCCAGGGTCCGAAATCCAAAGCCGCTGCTGGCCGGCGGCGGGCAGGAGGGCGGCCTCCGGGCCGGCACTGAAGCCACGGCCCAGATCGCGGGCTTTGCCAGGGCTGTGGAGCTGCGGCGGGAAAATTTGGAGGAGAAACTCCTCTGCATGGCGAAAATCCGGGACTATGCCGCAGAGCGGCTGTCCGCCATCCCCGACTTGAAAATCCTCTCCGCCCCCGGCGGCGCGCCCCATATCCTCTCCATCTCTCTCGTGGGCTGGCCCAGCCAAAATATTGTCAATGACCTGGGCAGCCAGGGCGTCTGCATCTCCGCCGGCTCCGCCTGCCATCAGGGCAAGCCCAGTCACGTGATCGCGGCCTTGAAGCTATCCAAGAAGGTCTCCGGCGGGGTGATCCGCCTGAGCTTCGGCCCGGAGACTGACAAGGGCGACATCGACGCCTGTGCGGACGCCCTGCGGCGCCACCACGACACGCGGATGCCCATGCTGTAAGGCAATTTTACTTTTCAGTTTCAAGAGGTTTCGTCTTTTATGTTTCGTCATCTTCATCGGGAGCCCGGCTTCTACAAGCGGCTGTTCTTGCTGGCTCTGCCGCTGATCCTGCAGAATCTCATCACCACTTCCCTGGGATTTGTGGACACCTTCATGGTAGGTATGCTGGGGCAGAATGAGCTGTCCGCTGTCACTGCCGCCAACACGCCCATCTACCTGCTCCAGATCATCATCCTGGGCCTGCTCAGCGGACTCTCCGTCCTGGCCAGCCAGTACTGGGGCAAGGGGGACACCGACAGCATCAACCGCTGTATGGGCGTCAGCCTTTACGCCGGGCTCATCATTGCGGTTTCCGTGGCCGCTGTGCTGTTCTTCTTCCCCCTCCATGTGATGGCTCTGGTGACCAACAACGACCTGCTCATTGAGTTGGGCGCCCCCTATCTCCGGATTGTTGGCCTCAGCTATATCTTCAACACCATCAGCTCCGTCTACATCGGCATGCAGCGCAGCACGGAGAATCCCGCCATGGGCATGATCGTCTTCGGCATCTCCATGCTGACCAACACGGGCTTGAACTACATTCTTATTTTCGGCAAGTTCGGCGCGCCTGCGCTGGGGATCACCGGTGCTGCCATTGCCACCCTGACCTCCCGGGTGCTGGAGTTCGTGATCGTCGCGGTCTATGCCCCCCGCTACCGCCGAGTGCCCCTGATGCTCCGCCTGCTGCTGCGGCCCGGCGGGGCCATGGCGCGGAGCTTCCTGAAATACGCCACCCCCGTTCTGGTGAACGAGGTGCTGTGGGGTCTGGGCGTCAGCGTTATGACCGCCGTCATGGGCCACATGGCCATCAGCACGGATATGCTGGCGGCCCACGCCATCATGGGCAACATCGACAAGTTCTCCACTGTGGCCTGCTTCGGCATCGCAGGCGCCACCGCCGTGATTGTGGGCAAGCGGATCGGTGAGGGCGCCGGCCGGGAGGAGGTCTACTCTCTGGGCTGCTGCCTGCTGACGGTCTCCTTCGGAGTGGGTTTCGTGGTGTCGGTGTGCCTGGCGGTCCTCCTGCCTACGGTGTTCATCCCCTATCTCTATCCTCTGTTCCATTTGGAGGGGCTGGCGCTGGAGATCGCCGTCACCATGTGCGTCGTATATCTCTTCATGCTGCCGCTGAAGGCCTTTGACATCACCAACATCACCGGCCTGCTTCGGGCGGGCGGCGACTCCCGCATGGCCTCCATCATCGACTTGAGCTGCCAGTGGGTCATCGCTGTACCTCTGACCTTCCTGACTGCCCTGGTGTTCAACGCCCCGGTAGCGGTGGTGTGCCTATGCATCCAGTCGGAAAATGTGTGCAAGTGCCCCTGGGGTATCCTGCGGCTGCGGAGCCGGAAGTGGATCAACGATGTGACGGGCGAGGACACGTGATGGAAAGTCTTTTCCGCTGCCCCGTCTGCGGGGCGCCGCTGGACCGCGGAGACCGGGCCTATCGCTGCCCGGCCGGACACAGTTATGACATCGCCCGGGAGGGCTACACCTATCTGCTGCCCCCCAATCAGAAGCACTCCGCCGATCCGGGAGATGACCGGGATATGGCCGCCGCACGGCGGGATTTCCTCTCCAAGGGGTATTATGATCCGCTTCTCAATACGCTCTGTTGTCAGATTTTGTCTCTTTCCGGCGAATCGCCGGTGATCTGGGACGTGGGCTGCGGCGAGGGATTCTACACCTCCGGTATCTTCCGGACCCTGGCCGCCGCGGGAAAATCCCCCCGGATGGCGGGAACCGACATTTCCAAGCCCATTCTCCGATCCGCCGCCAAGCGGGAGAAAGGCATTGCGTGGGCTGTGGCCTCCTCCTTCCACCTGCCGGCGGCGGACGGCGCGGCGGACATTCTGCTGGACTGCTTCTCCCCCCTGGCGCTGGAGGAATTCCGGCGAGTGCTGAGGCCGGGCGGGCACTTCCTCTACGTGGTGCCCGGACCGGACCACCTCTGGGAGCTGAAGCAGGTCCTCTACGACCGTCCCTATCCCAATGAGGAAAAGGAGACCCCCTATGAGGGGTTCGCCTATCAGTCTATCGTGCCGGTGGAGGGCACCATCACCCTCCCCTGCCAGGCAGACATCCGCGCCCTGTTCCAGATGACGCCCTATTACTGGAAGACCCCCAAGACAGGTGCAAAGCGTCTGGCGGACCTGGAGTCTCTCACCACCCGTATCTCCTTTCGCATTCATATTTTTCAAAAACTCTGACAGGAGGTTCTGCTGATGAAACCCAATCCCACCCGCTCCGCCCTGCTGGTCATCGATATGGAAAACGGCTTTGTTCATCCGGAGGGCGGACACTGGATCCGCTTCGCCCAGTCCATGGTCCCCAACTGCGTCCGGGCCGTGGAGCTGGCCCGGGCCAAGGGCATTCCGGTATTCTTTGTCAAGCGGCTCTACCGCGCTGACGGCAGCGATGTGGAGCTGACCCGTTACCCCGGCTGGGTCGCTGGCGGCCGGGCCTGCCGCCCCGCCTCCACCGGTCCCAACAGCGCCCAGGCACCGGAGGGCCTGCGCCCCCAGCCCGGGGACTACACCATCATCAAGCCCAGGTGGAGCGCCTTTTTCCAGACGGAGCTGGACCTGATCCTCCGGCGGCTGGACGTGCGGACGGTGATCCTCACCGGCACCACCACCCCCAACTGCATCCGCACCACCTGCTATGACGCCATCGCCCTGGAGTACAACACCGTGGTGCTGGTGAATCTGGAGGACATGGCCCGGGCGGGCGCCATTTTGATGGACTCGGCGTCCTTTGCCGACTACGGCCCCGGCACAGTGGAGGACCTCTCCGCCGCCATCCGGGCCCGGATGCTGGAAGAGGACACGGTGCCCGAGCCCTTCCGGTCGGAGGACGGCCAGGTATTCTGGCCCGACCTCTGGTAATCACAAAGGAAAACGGACGCCCTCCGCACAACTGCGGAGGGCGTCTTCTTGTTTCGAGTCATTCCCTCTGGATCCGGATGCGCCGGGTGGCGATCTCGTCGCAGAAGCGGGCGTCGTGCTCCACGAACAGCAGGGTCGGCCGACAGGCCAGCAGCAGATCCTCCACCTGCATCCGGGAGATGACGTCGATAAAGTTCAGCGGCTCATCCCACACGTACAGGTGTGCCTGTGTGCAGAGGCTTGCGGCCAGCAGCACCTTTTTCTTCTGGCCGCTGCTGTAATCTGCCAGGTCCTTCTCAAACTGCTCCCGTGGAACATCCAGCTTCCGCAGGATGGTCCGGAACCGGCTGCCGTCCAGGCCCTGGGTCCGGACAAACTCCGTCAGGCTGCCCCGCAGGTGGTCCGTATTCTGGCTGACATAGGACACCACCAGGCCGCTCATGGTCTCCACCGTGCCGCTGTGGGGGATCTCCTCCCCCAGCAGCAGCTTCAGCAGGCTGGACTTGCCGCAGCCGTTTGCGCCCTGGAGGGCGATCCGCTCCCCCGCCAGCACCTCGAAGGTGATCTCCCGGCAGACCCTGCGACCGTTGTAGCACACGGCTACGTCCCGGAACTCCGCCAGCCGCGCACCCGTCCGGCAGGGCAGGGGCGTAACCGCCAGCGCCTCCTGCCGCTCCAGGTTCTGCAGCAGCTGCTTCTTCTCCTCCACTGCCTCCTCCCGGCGGCGCTGGATGGATTTGGACCGCTGCATCAGCTTGGCCGCCTTGTGGCCCACAAAGCCCCGGTCCGCTGCCTTGGCCCCGGTCTTGTCCACACCGAACTTGCTCTTCTCCGTCCGGTCCGACCAGCCGGAGGCACGGCGGGCGGACTCCGTCAGCCGCCCGATGTCCTTCTGCAGCTTCTCCTGCCGGGCCAGTTCAAAGGCGTCCTGCCTCCGGCGGTTCTCCCACCAGGAGGAGAAATTCCCCCGCTGGATCTCAATATTGGTCCGGTTGATGGCCAGAATATGGTCCACACACTGGTCCAGGAACGCCCGGTCATGGGATACCAGCAGAAATCCCCGCTTCCGGGCCAGATAGCTCCCCAGCTTCCGCCGTCCCTCCAGGTCCAGATGGTTGGTGGGCTCGTCGATCAGCAAGAAGGCATTCTCCTTCAAAAACATGGCCGCCAGCAGCACCTTGGTCCGCTCCCCGTTGGAGAGGCTGGAAAAGGGCAGCTCCAGTGATCTCTCTGCCAGGTCCAGAAGCCCCAGCTCCCGCTGGATCTCCCAGTCCTCCGCCTCCGGCGCGATCTCCCGCACCACCTCCAGGCCCGTCCGGGACAGGTTCGCCACCTCGTAGGGGAAGTACTCAAATTCCACAGAGGCGGAGATGGTGCCGCTGTACGGGTACTCCCCCTGGAGCAGCCGCAGGAAGGTGGTCTTTCCCCGGCCGTTCCGCCCGGTAAAGCCCAATTTCCAGCCGCTATCGATCTGAAAGCCCACATGGTCAAAGATGAGCTCCGGACTGCCCTCGTATCCAAATGTCAGATTCGAGACGTCGATCATGGACATATCGCATTCCTCCTTTGCGCAGACCCTCATGTGCGGTCTGGCGCACCGCAGACTTCGGCAAATGCCGCGCACATGAGCGTCTCATCCGTCATTTCCGATTCGCCGTGCTTTTGCGCAGCAAAAAACGGCCGCGGGAGAGCAGACCTCTCCCGCGGCCGGGCATACGGCATTCACCCCGCATCCGGGGCTGTGCGATACCTGGGTGAGATCAGCGGTCTGCCTTCCCTGCAATGGCATGGAAAAAGACGCTGCGTCTTCGCCGCAGCAACCCTCTATGCCAAAACACGAAGGTCAGATCCGCATCTTCACACCCCTCCAATCATTCATCAATCTCCGGTTATCCTAGCACACTTCCGCCGGGATTGCAAGCCCCCCCTCATGCTCCCGCCTTCGGAAAGGTAAGCGTAAAGGTGCTGCCGTGGCCCGGTTCGCTGTGGAGCTCCACCTGGGCACCCAGATAGGCCGCCCCGTGCTTGACGATGGAGAGCCCCAGTCCCGTGCCGCCGATGGCCCGGGAATGGCTCTTGTCCACCCGGTAAAACCGCTCGAATACCCGGCCCTGGGCCTCCCGGGGAATGCCGATGCCGGTGTCCGCCACCGTGATCCGGGGGCCGAAGGCGGTATTTTCCACTGTGACGGTGACGCTGCCGTTCGCCCGGTTGTAGGCGATGGCGTTGTCGCAGAGGTTGTAGACGATCTCCTCCACGATCTGGGGTACGCCCCGCACCAGAGCCTCGCCGCCCTGGAGCCGGGTGGTCACCTGTTTCCGCTGGGCCGCCGGAGCCAGCTGCTCCAGGACGGCTCGCGCCTCCTCGTACAGATCCACGGTCTCCCACTGGCCCAGGCCGCCGCCCTCGTCCAGGCGGGACAACTTGATGATGTCGTTCACCAGCCCGATGAGCCGCTCCGTCTCCCGGTGGATGTTCCCGGCGAAGTGGGGGACGTCCTCCGGCTTCACCAAACCGTTCTGCAGGATCTCCGCCGTACCCAGGATGGAGGTCAAGGGCGTCTTCAGCTCGTGGGAGACGTTGGCGGTGAACTCCCGCCGCAGCCGCTCCCGCTGCTCCTTCTCCGTCACATCCAGGATCACCAGCACCGCACCCGCGATCTGGCCGTCCTGTTCCACAGGACTGGCGATGATCTGGCGGCAATCATCGTCCTTTTCCAGCAGCTGCTCACACCGCCGACCGGCCAGAGCCTCCTCCACGCAGCGGCGGAAGCCCGCCTCCCGGTTCAGGGCGTAGACGCTCTCTCCCTCCTCTGTGGGGACCTGCGCGTAGAGCAGCCGCAGCACGGCGGAATTGTAAGTCAGCACCCGCGTCTCCTGGTCGATCACCAGGAAGCCCTCGCTCATGTTCTCCGTGATGGCGGTGAACTCCTCCTGCCGGCGCTTTAAATCCCGCATCTGCCGCTGGATCTGCCTCTGCTGGCTGCGGAGCTTGGACAGCAGGGGCGTCAGCTCCTCATAGGTCTCGCTGCCGGCGGGGTCATTGAGGTCGATGGCGTTGATGGGCTCCACCAGCTGCCGCGCCACCCGGGAAGCCAGCGCCATGGCCAGGATGAAGGCCAGCAGCATCATCAGCGCCACCGGCTGCAGCGCCTGCAGTACCAGGACCCAGACGGAATACTGGGCGCTGGACACCCGCAGCACCGTTCCGTCGGCAAGCCGCTGGGCCGCATACAGCGTCTGCTGGGAAAGCGTGTCCGAATAGCGGACCGCATGTCCCTTCCCCAGGATCAGCGCCTCCCGGATCTCCTCCCGCTGGGCGTGGTTCCCCATCTCCTCCGGGTCCTGCCGGTTGTCGAAGAGCACGGTGCCGTCCGCATCCACCCAGGTAATCCGGTAGCTGCCGGGCAGATCCTCTGTGAGATAGTCCGTGCCATTCTCCTCTACCCCATGGGCGATGTACTCTGCCAGACTCTCCAGCTCACCGGAGACCCGATCCTGGAAATAACCGTGGAGCACGCCCACGATCAGCACCAGGCTGGCCAGCAGCACTGCCAGGGACACGCCCAGGATGGAGCGAAAGATCCGTTTCGTCATGTCTCTCCAGCCCTCCTGTCAGTTCACAGGGCTGATCTTGTAGCCATAGCCCCGGACCGTCTCGATGTAAGCGCCCGCCTCCCCCAGCTTCTGGCGGAGGGTCCGCACGTGGACGTCCACGGTCCGGCTCTCGCCGGTAAAGGCGTAGCCCCAGACGTTCTCGATCAGCTGCTCCCGGGAAAGCACCTGGCCGGGGTTGCGCAGCAGCAGGCACAGCACTTCAAACTCCTTCTGGGTCAGGATGGTCTCCTGTCCCCGGACCCGGACGATGTGCTGCCCCGGATCCACCTCCAGAATGCCGCAGCGGAGGGTGCCGTTCTCCGTCTCCGTCCGCCGCAGCAGCGCCCGGATGCGGGAGAGCAGCTCCATCATGCCGAAGGGCTTGGCCACATAGTCATCGGCGCCGCCGTCCAGACCCACCACCTTGTCGTACTCCGTGCCCTTGGCCGTCAGCATGATGACCGGCAGCTTGGCCGTGCGGGGCGTGGCCCGGAGCTTTTTCAGGACGCTGAGTCCATCCTCCTCCGGCAGCATGATATCCAGCAGCACCAGGGCAGGCATCTGCTCTCCCACGGCCTGCCAGAACAGGGAGGGCAGCGGAAAGCCCCTGGCCTCCATACCCTGGCTGTTCAATGTATAGATCACAAAATCCCGGATACTGTCGTCATCCTCCAGCAGATAGATCACAGATATCCCTCCCCATTCAATCTCTCCGCCCCGCTGGAGGGACGGAGGGTGTCTCCCTCCGGCGGCCGGTCAGATCAGCTGCTGCTCGTTAATCATCAGCTTGAACTGCAGGCCCAGCTTCTCCGCTGCCTTTCGACAGAGGAGCATCCGGCCCATGAAGATCTCAAAATAGTCCATGACAGAGCCGTACTTCGTGTCCACGGACAGCTTCAGCTTGATGAGCGTGTGCTCCTCGTTGATCTTCAGGACGGACTTCTTCACCGAGTAGTTCACCCGGTCATGGATGTCGAAGCTGGCCATATCCGGATTCCGGACCCGGCTGCGGCGGACGTCGGACTTGTCCGCCAGGATCAGTGCCGCCGCCACGGCGTTCACCGGCATGCCGGTGCCCTCGTCGTGGTTGCCGATGGCGGTGACGATGGTGGCGATCTCCTCCGGAGGACAATCCATGTTGTCCAGAATGCGGAAGGCCATGACCGCACCGGACTGGGAGTGATCCACCCGGTTCACCAGGTTGCCGATGTCGTGAAGAAACCCGGCGATCTTTGCCAGCTCCACCGTCCGCTCCGGATACCCCAGGGTGGAGAGGATATAGGCGGCGTTTTCCGCCACCGCCGTCACGTGGGCAAAGCTGTGCTCCGTATAGCCCAGAGCGGTCAGAGACTCGTCCGCCCTCTGGATATAGGTCCGGACCGCAGAATTGTTTTTCACATCCTCATAGGTAAGCATGGCCCCTCCCCCTTTTCAATATCGGCGCCGCGCCTGTGCGCAGGCCGCTCAGTTGTTGGAGGGGTGATTCCCCGTAATGGAGTACTCCACCCACTCCGCCACGTTGGTGGCGTGATCGCCGATCCGCTCCAGATACTTGGCCACCATGATGAGATCCAGCCACAGCTCGCCGGAGTCGGCGTCTGCGGCGATCAGCCCGATCAGCTCCTTTTTCACCTGGTTGAACAGGTCGTCCACCTGGTCGTCTTCCCGGCAGACCTCCCGGGCCAGCTCCAGATCCCGCTTTACAAAGGAGTCCACACTGTCTGTCACCATCCGGATGACGGCCTTGGACATCTCCTCGATCCGCTGGCGGCCGGGGCCGTCCGGCAGACGCACGAACCGGGTCAGCTCCGCGATGTCCGCCGCCTGGTCCCCGATCCGTTCCAGATCGGAAATCATCTTCAGCGCAGAGGAGATCTCCCGCAGGTCCCGTGCCACGGGCTGCTGCTGCAGCAGCAGCTTCAGGCAGAGGTTCTCCACCTCCCGCTCCTTCTGGTCGATCTCCCGCTCCGCCTCCCCGGCGGCGCGTGCCAGGTCCTCGTCACCCTTCATCAGGGCCTGGGCCGCGGCAGAGATGGCATCCTCACACAGGGCGCCCATCTGGATCATTTCCACGTGCAGCCGCTCCAGCTGCTCGCCAAATCTGTTTCTCACCTTACGTCCCTCCTTAGCCGAACCGGCCGGTGATGTAGTCTTCTGTGCGCTTGTCCGTGGGGGTGGAGAACAGTGTCTCCGTCCTGCCGAACTCCACCAGATCCCCCAGCAGGAAAAACGCCGTGTTGTCGGAGACACGGGCGGCCTGCTGCATATTGTGGGTCACCATGATGACAGTATACTTGCTTTTCAGTTCCACTGCAAGGTCTTCGATCTTGGAGGTGGAGATGGGGTCCAGGGCGCTGGTGGACTCATCCATCAGCAGGATCTCCGGCTCCACTGCCAAGGCACGGGCAATGCACAGCCGCTGCTGCTGGCCGCCGGAGAGGCCCAGGGCGGACTTTTTCAGCCGGTCCTTCACCTCGTCAAAAATGGCAGCCCCCCGGAGGCTCTCCTCCACGATCTCGTCCAGTCTTGCCTTATTGCAAATGCCGTGAACTCTGGGGCCGTAGGCCACATTGTCATAGATGCTCATCGGAAATGGATTCGGTTTCTGAAATACCATTCCGATCTCTTTGCGCAGTTCATTTACATTCGCATTAGAAGAAAATATATCCTTTCCATCGTATTTTACTTCTCCTGTAATGCGCACATTCTCTACAAGGTCATTCATTCGGTTTAGTGTTTTCAAAAACGTGGATTTACCACAACCACTCGGTCCAATCAATGCAGTAATCTGATGTTCCGGGATATCCATTGTAATTCCCTTTAACACCTGATGATCTCCATACCATAATTTCAGATCTTTAGTTTCTATAATTGAGTTCATTCCTGTCTCCTTTTTGTCAATTCTATATTACAACGTGATACCCAAACTCTTCCATATTCCGTGTATCATGTACTTATATTCATAGCAAAATCTACGCTATACACGCTATGCACATGCCCTAAGTGTACTATAATTTTCGTCCATTAGAAGAACTTCCGGTTCAACCGCAAGCGCTCGCGCTATGCAAAGTCTTTGCTGCTGTCCTCCGGACATTCCAAGAGCGCTCTTTTTCAGCCTGTCTTTACATTCATCCCAAATCGCCGCATTTCTAAGAGAACGCTCCACAATATCATCCAACTTAGACTTGGAACGGATTCCATGCGTTCTCGGTCCAAACGCAATATTATCGTAAATGCTCATCGGAAACGGATTCGGCTTCTGAAATACCATTCCGACACGCTTTCTCAGAAGATTAACGTCCATCCCTTTAAAAATATTTTGTCCGTCCAACGCAATTTCGCCTTCTATACGGCAGCCCTCTACAAGATCATTCATTCGGTTGATCGACTTTAGCAGCGTTGATTTTCCGCAGCCGGACGGTCCGATAAACGCAGTGATCTTATTTTCTTCG
>OODL01002198.1_pt1 | contig 13091 bp, 16 predicted proteins | sample 1671181 | NCBI WGS metagenome assembly OODL01 (sample SAMN06348130, study PRJEB24527) | human gut metagenome | biome: human gut; feature: ankylosing spondylitis patient; material: feces | host: Homo sapiens | place: China | collected 2015-10 | reverse complement strand
GCTTTGCCAGATGGAACGGACGGGTCATTGCCAAGAATCGCAACAGGCTCTCCGGGGCGAATTTTCGACGTATCAAAATCGGCGTACATACCGCGCCGGAATTGTATTGTATATGTATCGGCCATATTAGACTTACCTCCTTATGAAAGGAAATTATTTTTTATGTAATCCTTTACGGAATCAAGATTTTTTTGCACATTGTCATCCATTACAAGGAAATTGCCCTTATTGTTCTGGCTAATGATACTTCCTGTGTTTTCGTCTACTTCTGAATAGGTATAAGCAATTCGACTTCCTTCTCCAGTGCTAAGATTCATAAAACTTGTTAAAATCTTCTTCATGATATTACCTCCATTTGATTGATAATGTTTAATCTGTCGTTAATAAGCTCTGATTCATAATCTGGTTCCGAGACCTCTGCTTCTTCTGACTCATAATTTGGTTCCGGGATTTCTATATCTCTTGCGTCTGTATAAGCCGTATCTCCCGGATCGGTAAATCGCATATGCTCATATTCAGCTTGTCTTGCTTTGATTTCGAACGAAAATTTAAGTCCCGGAGTTCCTTTTACGATAAAATAATTTTGCTCTTTCTCAGCTATCCAGCAGTTGCCCTCTCCTTCTCTTTGCAAGAACACATAATATTTAATGCCGACATTTGCAGATTCCTGAAAGATATCATCTATGTCAATCATGCAAGTCCCGTCATCCGATATTACAGATTCACCGATATCTCCAAAGAATGGGGTTGGCATTTCATAGCAGTAAAAGAGCTGTTCATCATAGTCTACCGTCGAAACTGATCTTGATTTTGTCCCGTTTACTTTCAGCTTCCCTCTGATAGAAGCATCTGCAAGGTCTGTCCCCGTACCGATGCTATAGAAATGACCACTGGCTTCTACGTGTGTGCCTGCTTTAACTTTTCCTGATGCTGAAACACTGCTCGCTGAAATGCTGCTCGCCGAAACGCTAGTATTAAACGAGGCTGAGCTTGCGTGTACAGTTCCTGTATAAAGATTAATTCCTCTGATTCGTGTTCCGTACAGTGTCCCGTACCCCGGTACATATACTCCTGTATTCGTCTCTGAATAAATCTCTCCAGATGAAGCGTCTAGTATTACTTCTCCATACGTGCCACTTGCTGAAAGCTTTTTATGTCCAACTTCCCATCCTGCTAATTCACCTGTGTTAATATAATCGGCATTCATGTACACATTGCCATTTGATAGATACAGGCCTTTATTGCTGCTGTTATCGCTTAGCACATTAATAATCTCTTGCTTGGACATTTTTCCTATGTCGAGATCACTGAGCGCTTTATCTGTATAGCTGTTTGCACTTGATAGCGCTGTCGAAGCTTTGTCTTCCGCAACACTATATATTGTATCACCATTTGTTAATACAAATGTATCAGGTCTGAGCGTAACATTTCCGTAGTTATCAATCGCAAATGTTGATACTCCAGAACTGTTTGTAACATTAATGTTTTTCAAGCTAATTAAATCAGCTGAAATCTGGCCGGACTTAATATAGGAAGCATTTATATACAGATGTCCGTTCTGCATATAAATTCCCTCTTGCTTACCGTTATCCGTTAAAGCGTTAAAAACTCTTTCAAAATTGACAATTTTTTCAGCGTCCAGTTCCCGCCAAGCGCCATCAGTCCCAGAAAACATATATACCCGGCTCGTAGAAAAGTTCATGAAAATCGAGCCGTCATGTTTTTTATATTCTTCACTTTTCCACTCAGATGCCGGATAATTCTGCAATGTTGGTGTATACGTGCCATAATAGTTCGGGATAGTCACATTACGAACTGACCCATCCACAACGTCCTTGGCAATCTGTTCAATAGTTCTACTTTTCAGTGTAAAGTTTTCAACCTCTAATGTGACAGCGCCTGTGTTGGCATCTATTCTTAATGTCGTATTCCCATTATTGTCTTTTGCTGTAAAACCTCTCGTGTTAATCCATTCTGATTGAATACCGATGGCATAGAGAATATTCAGAACGGCATCTCCATTACTATCAAAGCCGGCTTTCCATGTCTGACCCCCATCTACTGACAAAAAGAATCCATCGACACCTGTCTTATAAATTACTTTAGAATCAGCAAGTGTAGGTTTATCATGCCGGTACGTAATTACGGAATCATCTTCTTGTATTTCCTCTGTATAGAAGAAACCTAGCGTGTTTGCTGCAAGCTCGTTCATTTGTTTGAGCTTTACGTCATAGGCAGATAGTTTCTTTTCTATATCTTTTTTTGACTGCTCTACCGCTGTTTGCTGATCACCAATAAACTCGCTTGCATCTTCTTCAGCACTCTTTGCGCTACAACTCCATGATGTTGAACCGCCGAACACGAACTCTATATCTGTCACAAACGATCTAAAGACACGATTCTTTGTATCAATAAATTCAACTGGATCGCCAAAAGTGGCGTATCCGTTGGCAATTCCGTCACATGAGAAAGGACGCATTCGCAAACCGATTAATTGATTTCCAATAGCTTCGACTCCTGCCTGTGCATTGCCCGACAATAGCTGATTGTCAATAGTAATCACATAGCCGTCCTGACCTGACATATATTCGGTCTCATCTTCTACATATTTGACACCTGTTACAATAACATCGTCTACGTCATATTGTAGATTCTGAATTGAAAATAACGCGTGATAATCGTTATTGCTTAACGTACCACCATCAATCACAGTCCCCATTGTCCATGGATTAAGCGTGCCGCCATCCAGATCATCACCATTTGTCCAGTTCTTTACTGCTCCACCATCGTAAATAGTCGTATTGGTAAATGTCTTATCAAACGTAATAATCCTGAGTAAGTCATTTTCGTCGATTCTTGCATTTCCACCGGCTATCCCGGCACACATTCCGATTACTGTACGATACGTCACATTAGATGGCGCTTTCTGAATCTGAAAGTTTGAATTCGGGAACGTCGCATCGCCGAGCACAATATTGCACTGCCGACAGCATTCTGAAAGTAGTTCTCTGACAGTACAAGGAAAAGGCAGATTAGAATCATATGTCTTATCGGCGTTGTGCATTTTATCTAAGAGAGAAAGACTTATTTCGCTCGCTGTTGCAGGCTTTTTCGATACAATATAAGTACCTCTTTTTATAGTTTCTATCCTGTCGGATAACTGCACATTGAGAAATATGACAAACCTTGCAGCGTTAAAATTATATCCGTCAAAACGTCCATCATCGTTTACTAATGATAAACTTGCTGTTTTTTCGATTGCCACACCCACTGGGAAGTCCCCAGAGTCTGCTGAATCTACAAGACTATTTCCAGACAAGTAAAAGTCTTTTTTGCCTAATTTAAGAGTTGTGCCATTTGACAATGTAACATTTGCTGTCACGTAATAATTTCTGTTTGTAAGAGATTCTTTCTTTAACTGAGTAGATACATTTATCAAATCGGCTCAATCCTCCTTACATTGATAGACAAATCTGTCCACTTTTCTTCCCCGTCTTTCAGAGTTTGCGCAGCCATGTTAAAATTTGATGCGTAGAATGTTCTGTCTATCCATCTTCCCGGAACAGTTGGATCTTTATGGTGGAATGTGAATTGGCTTTTGTTAAGTACAGTATTTAGTATGGCTGCTATTTCATCCCACGTGAGTTCGCCCCATTGCATGTCATACCCACCAATTGTTCCCATTGGTGTATTGTGCATAATCAAATCTTGACTTCTTTTAGAGTCTTCCGTAGAAGTGGTTGCGAACACCGGTTTGTAACTATCCGGTGCTCTTATAACAACGTTGTCTATTTTGAATTGTTCCTGTTTCATATCTTCTCCTTTATGCTAACTCAAATGGGTTCTTCCCGTTTCGATTTCTTCTCATTTCAGCTTCACTGATAATAATATCTAACAATTTTCTGCCAGATGCATTAACTGTAACATTATAGGTATTTCCATCTCCCTGTCCTTTTCCTGATTCTTCCCGGACAATCTGACGCAACAGGCTCTCCGGTGCTTCCAGGTTATTGCCTTTTTTCTGGTCACCTAATACCGCAAGAAATTCACTCCGCGGTGGAATAACTGCACCACTGGCCAGATATGGGATAGTTCCGATACGTGGAAATGTTGCATGAAATCCGATAGTCTTTGAACCAAACGGTGTTGGAACAGTCCAAGGCCCGAAAGAGAAAGCAGATTCAATTCCGCCAATTGCATTATTAATCATTCCAACTGCATTATTAACAATGCTGATTGCCTGATTAATCGGAGCTTTAATGAAATCCACGATGCCTTCAAATGCAGATTTGACTGCATCTCTGGCAGCATTAAACTTATTAGTGATAGCATTTTTTATCGCTTCTACTTTATTAGAAACAAATGTAGTTACGTTTTCCCATACTTGAGATGTTTTATTCTTTACGCTATCCCACACGCTCGCAACTTTTGTTTTAATTGCATTAAATACTGTGCTGGCTGTGGATTTAAGAGAGTTCCAAAGGCCAGAAAGTGTCTTTTTGATTGCGTTCCAGATTGTTGAAGTTAATGCTTTAATCGCATTCCAAGCAGTGCTGATGATGCTCTTTATTATGTTCAACGCGCCTTTTGTTACGGTTTTAATTATCTCCCACGCACCTGACACAACATCTTTGATAAAACTCCATGCTCCATCCGCAATCTCTTTTATTCCAAGCCAGTTCCCAGTCTCCTGTGAAAACGCCTACAAGGAAATCAATGATTCCGCTCAGAGTGTCTGCTACATCACCAATTATTTTAATTAATGATTTCATAACTTTTATTGCTACGGTGCCTACAACGTTAATTATTTCTGCCACGACCGGAAGCAAATTCGCGATTATCCAGTTAATCAAAGGCACTAACACTGACTCCCACAGAAGTTTCAGAGAATCAATGAGTTTTCCGAGGAATGTTTCTATCTTTAAAATCGCATCCCCTAACGGTCCCTCTAATAGCCCTTTGAACTGTTCTGCCAGTCCTTGCAAAACAGGAAGAACGTACGTGTTATATCCAGTTATCAGAGTTCCAAATATGCTTGATAGTCCATTTGCTATAGAATCAAAGAGCGGCTTTACGTGTTCATCGTATAACCTTGATATTGCGTCGCTAAGGTTTTGAACAACTGTTAAGACCCCACTTGTTACAGTTTCTATTACTCCGAGGCTACCTTCGATTGCTGACTTTAAAATGTCCTTGTTGTCGATAAAAGGCTGTGCAATCATGTTTAGGATATCTCTGCCAAGTTTTGCAGCCGTTTCTGTAAGAACCATTCCGATTTCAGCAAAGATTCCGATTAAATCCGCTGTAATCTGCTGTGCGGTTTCTCCACCAAAAACTGAGAAAACATCAGCGAAAGCAACTGCAAGATTTCCCGCGATTTGTGAAATTTCGGCACCGATGTTGAACATATCTATCAGATAGTTCTTTATTCTTTGCGTGTTCTGCTTTAAAAACTTTTCAATTCCGCCTATAATGTTTTGCGCAATTGTTAATCCGATTCTGGCAAATGAGCCAGCAACTTGTCCAATTGCATATGCAAATGAATCTAAAAAATTATTTGCTGCTTTGGTAACTTCTGGGTCAGTGAAGATATCCTTTAAAGATTTCCATATGGAATCGAGATCTTTCTTTATTTCGTCAAAAATTGGCTCGTAATCTCCTAATCCATCCCAGAATCCTTTTGCGATTAACTTGGCCAGCTGTTTAAACCTGTCAATTATCTTCTTTAGTGGTTTTGACATTTTGTCAAGAACTGTCTCGCCCTCTGCTATCTTTCCATAATCAACATTTTGAACAGCGCCTTTCATTTGATCTAAAAGCCCGCCAGTTGCGCTCGGCGTTTTTGACGATGAATCCGTACTTTTGTCCGTTGAATAATTATTTATTTCATCCAAAGGACTAAGGTATCCCTTTGCCGCCTTAGTGGCTTTCTTAGTTGCATCCGCTGTATTATTTGTCGCATCTGCCAGTTTTTCAGCATTATCGGCAGCTTCTCCGTATTGATCGGCTGTGTCGGCTATTGCATCCGTTCCGGCAAGACCTGCGCCACTCGCACCTGTTTGACCTGATGACTTCTTTCCGGTAATCAATTCCGTAAATGACTTAAAAGCATTTGCCAGAGTTGCAAGCTTTCCAAGCAAGATATTGATAACTTTCAGAACAGGAGTAAAGAGGTTGATTAATCCCTGTCCGACTGTTGCTTTGAGAGATTGCAGCTGTAACTGCATCACTCGCACCTGGTTCGCCCAACTGTCAGATGTTCGGATGAAATCGCCAGATGCGGCAGACAACTGTTTCTGTACAAAAGCCAGACGAAGAGCCACTTTCTCCTGCTCTGTCATTTCAGATGTAGTCTTGCCATAGCCATTAGCCAGTGCGTACTGGTCAAGTGCCGACTGGGTCATTACCACGCCGAGGTCCTTGAGCGTTTCTGTTTCACCTGTAAAGACTGATTTCAGCTTAATATAAGCCAAGTCTTGACTGATATTATAGAATGATGCTACATCGCCAGTCAGCTGTGTCAGAGCTGTTGACATGTCATAAGCCTGCGACTCTGAGAATCCGAACGACTTAGACATTGCCCCGAACGTACCGACATACCTTTTTGCCATTGTCTCTGACAGTCCGGCTGAAGTCATAGCGTTCTTTGCAAATTCATTTACTTTGTCTGACATGGTTGTAAATGTAACATCAACCACGTTCTGCACTTCTGCCAGATTAGAACCAAGTTCTATGCACTCTTTCCCAAACTGGGACAGTTTCCCAATCGCGAACGCTCCGCCAATCAGTACGCCTATTTTTTTTACTGCGCTGCCAAGTCCATTAAATGACTGTTTGATTGCTGACACGCCGTTCTGGACACCGGTTGTATCCATTCTGGTATCAATAATGACTGAGCCATCAGCAGCCATGTGTCCACCTCCTAACTATTTGAGGTTCAACATCTCATTCAGCTTATCTTTATAAGCTTGCTCCTCGTCGCTGAGACGTGTTTTTATATCAATAATATTCTTGTTCTCTTGATAGAATTTCTTCTCCCATTTATCGAGCTTTTCGCCCTTTACCTTTTTTGAACGAATTCCAACTACGGTATTAAAAAGACATTCGCCAGATTCCATGAAGTACCCGAAGAACGTCCACCAGTGCATATAAGGTATGGATCTGATTTCTTTACCGGCAACCTTGTTTACTGCCGGAACGATCATGTCTCCGTCCTGTTCCCAGTCCATCAAACGGGGTTTTGGCCTGCTCGGGTTGTCATCAGCCTGTCCGCAGTCAATAAATTCACACGCTTTCTGACAGGCTTCAGATAAGTGCTCTGGCGGTATACTCTGCCAATCCTCGAACAGAATCTGCAACATAACAACTGCTTTTGCCTGCTCATCCAGTTCCGGGTCGTTCATAGCAATGAGAATGTCAATGATTGCTCGAAAATCCGTTCTGATAGAAAAATCCACCCCACTGATATTTAGTGAGGTGGGTAACTCATAGGCGGTCATTTTGTGTATTTCTCCGTATACTTATTGACCGCTTCCTGCATTTTTTTCTTTCTCTTTTCAATTTCCGGAGTAAGTGCTTCATTGATTTTGTCCAGAACGATATAGGCGAACACCTGACCATTTCCAAAAACAGTTGTTGCTGTGATTGGTTCTTTAAATAAATCCTTAGCTGCTTCGTATCCGAGCATATAATTGATTTTATCCTCAATCTGTCTATTAATCTCCGCCATCTCTTTGCTAGAAGAAACATTTTTAACAGATTCCTGAGCCTGTTCAAAGAAAGTTTCCAATTCTTCCGCTCTTGCTGCAACGTTAATGTCGGTAGGGTTCAGTTTGAATGAGGAGAACACTTCGCCCTGCTTGTTTGTGAATGTGAAAAGAAGAAATCCATCATCAATATTTGTGTTAATTGTTTTTGCCATTTTCTACGTCCTCCTAAAAATTATTCGCTGTCAGCTGTAAATGAGCCGGAAGTAATGTCAAATTTACCTTTGACGCGCTCTCCAACGTAATTAACTGTGAACGGAATCTGATAGCCGGATGTATCACCGCCGTAGGAAGTCGGCACAACATGGCAATCCTGCTTGTATGCTTCGTATTTACCGGCTGTTGCTTCTTTCCAGAGATGTACTTCAACTGCACTTGTTTTCAGATTATCATCTTTAAGACGTTCGTCCACAATCTGCTGAAGCTTTTCGAACAGATCAGACGTGGTATCTGCATAGAATGGATCGGCATCAGAAGAAGCTTCGTAGCCATTATGCTTAAATGTGGATTCTCCAAGAATATTCTTAGATGTTTCAGTATCCGGATTGAGGTCAATATTGTACTCTTCCAGATCTTTTCCAAGGCGCTCATATTTTGGTGTCAGTCCTCCACAAAGAGAACCAGAATCAATGTAATGAGCCATATATTTACGGTCTATTTTTCCTGTAACTGGCATAGAAATGTCCTTTCTGCCTATAACTTTTAAAAGGCTGTGTAGGTTAGCGACTATCTCCAATTGATAGCCGGTTGTTACGTTACATTACTTCATAAATATTTTCGTAGCGTACCGATAATGGCAATAACCAGTCCTGTACGCCACTCTCCTGTGGCTCTAAGCCATAAGAATTATCACGGGTTATACGTTTTATCACTCGTCCCTGTGAAAGCTCTGGAAAAGCAGATAAACGTGTCTCAGCGCTATTTATAATAACTGGTTCTCGACATATCCATTTACCGAGATTATCTAGGAACTTCTGAACAGATAACTTCTGCCGTTCCTTATCGGATGCTGTGCGGTAAACCACATAAAATGGATACTGGCATATCTGATGCATTGTTCCGCATATATCTTCCTTTTCCGAATAGATTAAAGCTCCGTTATCTGCTGAGAACGCAATTCCGGATTCTTTGCCGAGTTCCTCAAATTTGATTGTTTCATTTTCATATAGTCCTGGATACTGGTTCAGAAGTACTTTCATGGCATCTGTCAGAATCTCATATCCAGTTGCATCTTTTCCAATAGGCTTATCCGCCATGTCTGCCACCTCCTGCCTGTGCTTTTACTTTACGAATCCATGTAGCTCCGTATTGCCGTTTAGCGGCATCAAACCATTTAGCTTGTACCTGAGTATGCGGTGATTTTGTATATTGAAGATTCTCCTTTGCGTTCGTCTTGCCAGAATACTGACTCACAAGAACCTTTTCCGCATCGTGTCTTGCCCATGTGCTACCTGTTGCGGGGTCGACCATGGTTTTTCCAAAATAAAGAAAACGTCCATATGGTTCTGCCGCCGCACATACAAATCCAGTCCCTTGCATCGATGTACTTTTGACTCTTGTTCGGTCAATAAAATCTCCCGAAATCATTGGCATAAACTCTATCATACTGTCCATAACCATTCCATCAAGGAGATACTGAGCTTCTTGATACTGTCTGGAGAATCTGTCCATATTCAGCTTGATTTTCATATCTCCATCAACTACGGAGAATCCTTTGAAATGATGAATTTTACTCATATTACTTACCTAGAATTTCAAAGTGCGGAATCAGTGTATATGGGCCACCTACACTGGTAATCTTGAACACGTTATCCTTATTCTCATTCATGTACTGGTAGAATCCATTTCGATAATCACTGTCAGTTATCGTTCTGCCAGTCCACTCACCCTCCCAGAAGAACGATTCATCTGAGAATGTGATAGTGTCTTCCAGAGCGTTGTTAATCTGTCTTTTCCACTCCTTAGGCGGTACATATGGGAGAATCTTACCATCCTTGTCAGTAATGGTTATATCGCCATTCTGGACAGTATAGCGGATGTGTAACTGCGCGTTGTCTGTTGCGTCTGGCCCGTACTTCTTAAGGATTGCTCCCTTGTCCGTAATCAGGTCAACGCCGGATAAAACATGAGGATACCAGTACGCATCTCTAGTTGTGGCACTTTCGTAATAGTTGAAAAGTGTAATTTTAGACGAATACATGATACCCTCTCCTTAATTATTCTTTCTGCGTTGTCTGCTTAATAACCTGATTCACGCCAGTAGCCGATAATCCGTTAAACATACCGACCGCAACCGCTGTGATATAATCCGTTGCCGGGAAGTCCGGGATAACTCCCATCCCGACAGCTCCGAGAATGCCACCAATAACCGCCATGATTACTGGAATCCATTCATCAGAGATTCTTTTTGATGCTTTACAGCCCATTCCTACAATGTAGCAAATCATAACGATTGCTATACATGAGCCTAATGTTGAAATGTCCATCATTTATCACCCCTTAACGCCTGAACAGCATTCATAAAATTAGCTGTATTTTTAGCCATTTTCTCAATATTTTCAGGCTTTTTAAGTTCTTCAATGGTTTCGTGGAACGCCTGCTTTATTTCTGAGTTTTCTCTGAATATCTTTTTCATGTTTTCTCTTGAACACTCAAGACAAATGTCGGTACTCCAATGCGATTTAAGCTCTTTTCCACACTGTCTGCATTTCATGCTCACACCCCCGCATAAAGAATTGGTATTCCATCATCTGTCCTTACTCCCATCAGAAGCGGTAAAGCTGTCTTTAAGAGCAAGTCGTTCGTTTTCTGCGCATCTCCGGCGGCGGCATATACTGCGCTCCATTCTTTTGCACTCGCCCCAATCTGTTGAGGTGTTGCGTAAGAGATGGATTCACTGCCAGAAGATACAGATGTTACAATGCCTGTTGAGATGTTCCCGACATTTATGTCGGTTACATTTGCCGATGCCTGATTGATAGCATTCTTTTCAGCAAGCTCAATCTGATACATTAATTCAGCCAATGAACAGACCGCCTTTTTGATGCGCTTCTGTGAGCGTTCATTTTCTGGCAGTCCATCCACCAACCTGTCAAATGTCATTGTGTCCACAAAATCACTGGCTCTTTCTGCCAGCCGTGGAAAGTCGGATTCTGGCACGACATTGCCGAATGATTCTGTATAGAATTTATAATCTGCATAAGCCATGCCAGTTACCTCCTACATTTATGATTTCGCTGTTACGCTTGCACTTCCGGCGTTCAGTGCTTTGTATGTTCCATCACACTCAACCACTGTAATCTTCTGTCCGGTTGCTGCCTTAATATCAGCTTTTCCGTCCCATGTAGTCCAGTTTCTGAGATTCTGTCCATATCCAACAGTTACTGCGTCTGTTGCAACTTTGTATTTATATACGTTGTTGGTATTTTCTTTAGCCGGATTTACAGTGATTTTTGTATCGCCACTTGCTGTTCCAGCCACGGAATTTACTGTCAGAGTGCCAAGTGTTGGCGTCTCATCAATGGTGATTACTGCGATTGCATCAATGTACTCCGCAAAAAGAGTAAGTCCCATTACTGCAAACGCTTCAGACACTGCTGTGTGGTAGTTACCCTGAGTGTGGAATCCGATCAGGTTTGTCTCGCCAGATACAGTGTATACAAGACCTGCTCTTGCAAAGTCAGATTCGTTCGGGTCAACATAGTACATAACGATGTTCTCAACAGGTGTCGCAATAACCTGTCCTCTTGGAATCTCACTGTCAGATAACAGGAAGATTGTGTTGAATCCCATGAAATCTTTCATATACTGGAAACCGAACTGATTCTGAATAGTAATCTCAGCCGCGCCGAGGTATTCATATACGTCCAGAATATTGACAAATCCAGCGACGCCAGTCACATTTCTGTGCATTTGCTTGAATTTGTTCTCAACACGACCTTTAGCCATTGCCAGAGCCATCTGGAATGTAGTTTCTGTGGAAGTAAGTGTACCGGTTTTCAGATAGTCATAGAATCTGCCGGTAACATCAGTCTGAAGCTGGAAAAGGAACTCGTCGTCAGTCATCTGAACAGCGTTCTCATAACCGTGATCCTTGATTGCTTCGATAGATACAGCTTTTGCGTACTTCTCAATAGTCATTTCCGCATAGTTCTTTTCTTTTACAGTAAACTTGCTGTAAGGGATTTCCTCACCCTCACCAACATTTCCGCTCTGCAAAGTACCCTCTGCGTATTTGGACTTGAGTACAGCACCCGGCTGTTTTTTGATAGGTCTCATGATGCCCAGAATATCACGTAAGTGCTGCCAGTTTCTTTCGAATCTGGTTACAAAGTCAATCTCACGCGCTGTGACCTGAATATCATTACTCATAATAAGATTAGCTTTTGCTGCCATAAAAAATCCTTTCTACCCATAATTGTTAAGGTATTGAGTTAGCGGCTATACTCTGGCGTATAGTCGGTGTAAAAAATCACTGGAATAACTGGATATTCTGAGCGATTGCAGCCTGTCTCTCGGACGGGTCTTTGATCGCTTCGATATCTTTCTTGGTCATGCTTCCCGGTGTCTGCTGCTGTCCAACATGAGTTGTAAATCTTGCCTGATTCTGCTGAGCCTGCTGCTGAGATTCATCTACAAAAGCGGATGCGTCAGACTGCTTCATCTGTTCGATCAGGTCATTTAATCCGAGAATTTTACCGTCTTTCAGTTTTAATCCGGCTTCTTTGATGTCCACCATAACAGACTTCTTTGCCGCCTCACTGGAAAACTTAACATCATCAAGTGCCGCTTTCAGAGCATCTGAGAAATCACGGTCGTAGATTTTTGCATTGAATTCTTTCTCTGCATCTGCCGCTTTCTGTTTCCAAGTCTCTAACTCGGTCTTAACATTTGCCGGGTCGATACCGTCAAAACTTTTTAAGGTTTCTTCTGCTGTCTCGGCACGTTCTTTCCAGTTATCTCGTTCTCCCTCGACTTTTAACAGGGTTTTTGCTACTTCCTTTGCATTCTTGTAATGCTCAGAGAGCGCCTTTTTCACATCTGCCTGTTTATCCTCCGGGATTTCAATTCCAAACGATTTTAATGTGTCAATAAGTTTCTGCATAACATCCTCCTGGTCGTGTTTATTGACCTGCCGCCGCAGGTAAATGGATTAAGCCAGTTAGACCACTGGCAGGGTAATCGGAATGGCAGGAATCGAACCTGCGGCGCATAGTTTATACATTGCTCTGCCACTGAGCTACATTCCGTGCCGCTTACCACGGCTGATCACCTCGGTAAATGAATGAGATGATTTCCTTTTTGCACAACATATATGATGATGTT
>OODL01002176.1_pt1 | contig 13273 bp, 10 predicted proteins | sample 1671181 | NCBI WGS metagenome assembly OODL01 (sample SAMN06348130, study PRJEB24527) | human gut metagenome | biome: human gut; feature: ankylosing spondylitis patient; material: feces | host: Homo sapiens | place: China | collected 2015-10 | reverse complement strand
TGGTTTTCCACGGTCCGCTCTATTTGGCGTGGGAAAGATCACCGACGGCGCCGGGAGCGGTGCGCCGGCCGGGGTCTGCGGGGAGCGCGGCGGCGCTTTGCCAGCCGCTCCCGGCGGCGGTCCAGGGCCGTGGTGCAGCGGTCAAAGCACCACTCCAGGCCCATCTGGATGGGCACCACCAGCAGCACCAGCACGATCAGCACCAGCCAGGCTGCAAAGGACAGGGAGGAGAGAGAGAAGAACGCCCCATAGAACACCACCGCCACGAACATGGCCGCACTCATGGCCACCAGCAGCACCAGCCGCTTGGCATCCAGGGGTCGGGCAGCGTAGTAGATCACCATGAGACCGTTTACCGCCATCAGGATCACGCAGATGGTGGAGAGCTCTGCCAGCGTCAGGTCGAAGGTGTAGACGAACAGCTCCGCAAAGAGGATGACGAAGATGGCTGTGAGACCGCCGGGAAAAGCCCGCCGCAGCACATTGTGGAGGAACTTGCCCTTCACCAGGTCGTGGTTGGGCTCCAGCGCCAGGAAGAAGGAGGGCACGCCGATGGTCAGGGCGGAGATCAGCGTCAGCTGGATGGGAACAAAGGGATAGGGGAAGGCGGCGAACAGGGTGATGAGGGCCAGAAAGAAGGACAGAATGTTCTTCACCAGGTACAATGCCGAGGCCCGCTGGATATTGTTGATGACCCGGCGGCCCTCCGCCACCACCTTGGGCATGGCGGCAAAGTCACTGTCCAGCAGCACCAGCTGGGCCACCTGGCAGGCGGCATCCGCGCCGGAGGCCATGGCCACGCCGCAGTCGGCGTCCTTGAGGGCCAGCACATCGTTGACACCGTCGCCGGTCATGGCCACCGTGTGGCCCTGGCTCTGGAGGGCCCGGACGATCTTCCGCTTCTGGTTGGGGACCACTCGGCCAAACACAGTGTACTCCCGCACGGCCGCGGCGATGTCTTGATCCGTCTGGAGCTCCCGGGCGTCCACCCACTGCTCTGCGTTCCGGATGCCTGCCTGGGCCGCCACAGCGGAGACGGTCACCGGGTTGTCGCCGGAGATGACCTTCACATCCACGCCCTGGGTGTGGAAGTAATCGAAGACTTTGGGAGCGTTGGGGCGGATGGGATTCTCCAGCACCAGCAGGGCCAGGGGGATCACCACGCCGTGGAGGCGCCCGATCTCCGCCCCGTCGCACTGGGCCAGCAGCAGTACCCGGCAGCCCTGGGCGGCGTAGGGGGCAGTACGCTTTTCCAGGGCGGCGAAGTCCTGCCCCAGGATATACTCCGGTGCGCCCACCACATAAGCCCCCCGGTCCAGGAAATTCACGGCGCTCCACTTGGTGGCGGAGGTGAAGGGCACGGCTCCCCGGTCCGGCCAGCCGGGCCCCCGGGGAAACTTGTCCGCGATGGCCTTCGCCGTGTCGTTATCCGGATCCAGCACCCGGTAAAAGGCACCCAGAATGTCGGTGATGTCCGTGTCGGAACAGGACTCCGGGTCCAGGGGCACCACCTCCCGCACTTGCATTTGAGGACTGGTGACGGTGCCGGTCTTGTCCACGCACAGCACGTCCACCCGGGCCAGGGTCTCGATGGCGTTCATCTCGTGGATCAGCGTCCGATTCTGGGCCAGCCGCACCACGCTGACCGCCAGGGCCACGGAAGTCAGCAGGAACAGCCCCTCCGGGATCATGCCGATCAGGGCCGCCACCGTGCTGACCACGGACTGCTGCAGGCCCAGATCCTGATTGATGAACTGGTTGTAGAACAACGCTGCGCCGATGGGGATCAACACGATACCGATGAAGCGGATCAGGCTGTCCAGGGAGCGCATCATCTCGCTTTTGCCGGGGCCGCCATCTTTCTTGGCCGCCAGCGTCAGCTTGGAGGCGTAGGAGTCTGCTCCCACCTGGTCCATCCGGGCCCGGCACTTGCCGGAGATGACGAAGCTGCCGGACAGCAGCTGGTCCCCAGGCTCCTTGGTGACGGCGTCCGCCTCGCCGGTGATGAGGGCCTCGTTCACCTGCACCTGCCCGGTGAGGACCGGTCCGTCCGCAGGGATCTGGCAGCCGGCGGTGAGCTCTACCACGTCCTCCCGCACCAGCTGGTCCACCGGCAGCTCCCGGACCTTTCCGTCCCGAATGATCCGCACCTTCGCGGCGGAGAGGAGGGACAGCTTCTCAATGGTGCGTTTGGAGCGCAGCTGCTGGACGATGCCGATGACGGCATTGGCTGCCACGATGAGGAGGAAGGTCATGTCCTTCCAGTCCCCTACCAGCAGCAGGCACACCGCCAGAACCACGAAAATCAGGTTGAAGTAGGTGAAGATATTCTCCCGGATGATCTGCTTATCGCTTTTGGTGGGAGACTCCACCGGGCGGTTGTCCCAGCCGGCCTCCGCCAGGGCCTGAGCCTGGGCGGAGGAGAGGCCGCTGTCCGCCTTGGGGGCACAGCGGGGCATCTCCTGGCGGCCAGCGGCCGCGGCCTCCGCGGGGGCCGCTTTCCGGTGCGGTTTCACGGACACTCCTCCTTCGACAAAATTTGATTCATTATAGCAATTTTCGGAAGATTTGTATAGAGATGAATTGAAAACTTTCCGTGCCGCAGCAGGCGGAGGAACGCCTTGCTGCCCGCGGAGAGAATATGGATGTCCTTTGTGTAAAGACAAACTGTAAAAACGATGTCATTGGATGAAAAACATTGGAGGAGTTGTGCATTGTATTCTGCCGGGCACGCCGATATAATGAAGCATAAGAAAGACGTGGGAGGGGAGTCCATGCTGACTTTGGATATGGTCCGGGAGGCCCAGGAGGCCCTGCGGGGCATCGCCCGGCGGACACCGCTGGACAGGGCCCCGAAATTTGGGGAGAACGTGTACATCAAGGCGGAAAACCTGCAGCTGACCGGGGCCTTCAAGCTCCGGGGCGCCTACAACAAGATCCGCAGCCTGACGCCGGAGGAGGCGGCCCGGGGCGTCATCGCCTGCTCTGCGGGGAACCACGCCCAGGGCATTGCCCTGTCCGCATCCCGGCTGGGGATCAAGGCGGTGATCTGCATGCCCGCCGGGGCGCCCATCAGCAAGGTGGAGGCCACCCGTGGCTACGGCGCAGAGGTGGTGCTGGTGCCCGGCGTCTATGACGACGCGGCGGCGGAGGCGGAGCGGCTGACAAAGGAGCAGGGCTACACCTTCGCCCACCCTTTCAACGACCCGCTGGTGATCGCCGGCCAGGGCACCATCGGCCTGGAGATCCTGGAGCAGCTGCCGGACGTGGAGCAGATCGTGGTGCCCATCGGGGGCGGCGGCCTCATCGGCGGCATCGCCTTTGCGGTGAAGCAGCTGAAGCCGGACTGCCGGATCGTGGGCGTTCAGGCGGCGGGCGCGGCGTCCATGTACCTGTCCCGCCACGCCGGGGGCCCCACGGAGCTGCGGAGCGTGTCCACCATTGCGGACGGCATCGCGGTGAAGAAGCCGGGTGATCTGACCTTTGCCCTGTGCCAGCAGTATGTGGATGAGGTGGTCACTGTCAGCGAGGACGAGATCGCCTCCGCCATCCTGGCGCTGATGGAGAACCAGAAGCTGGTGGCCGAGGGGGCCGGTGCCACGCCGGTGGCGGCCGCACTGTTCAACAAGCTGCCGCTGGCAGGCAAAAAGACCGTCTGCCTGATCTCCGGCGGCAACATCGATGTGAACATCCTGTCCCGCGTTATCACCCGCGGTATGGTCATGAGTGGCCGCAAGACCAACCTGATGATCGCCCTGGAGGACAAGCCTGGCCAGCTGAGCCTGGTCAGCGACATTGTCTCGGCCTGCGGCGCCAATGTGGTCAGCGTCAACTACGATAGTACGGATTTGGATATGAATATTACCGACTGTTTCTTAAAACTGGGGATTGAGACACGGGACAACGCCCACATTGAGTCGATCAAACAGGCATTGACAAGCGCAGGCTTTGAGGTCTGCAGCTGAGATAAAGGAGAATGATTATGGAATATGTAAGCACCAACAACGCCCCCGGCGCCATCGGTCCGTACAGCCAGGCGGTGAAAACCGGCGATTTGCTGTTTACCAGCGGCCAGATCGCCATTAATCCGGCCACCGGCAATGTGGAGGCCACCACCATTGAGGCCCAGACTCGCCAGGTGTGTGAGAACCTGAAAGCCGTGGTTGAGGCTGCCGGTACTTCTCTGGATAAGACAGTAAAGACCGTTTGTTTCCTGGCAGATATTGCGGATTTTGCCAAGTTCAATGAGGTGTATGGCACTTACTTTACCGCCAAGCCTGCCCGCTCCTGCGTGGCCGTTAAGGACCTGCCCAAGGGTGTGCTGTGCGAGGTGGAAGTGATCGCCGAGCTGTAAGCAATCAATAATAAAAAGGAAGTGCCGAACCGTTACGGTTCGGCACTTCTTTTTTTATGCGCGGTTAATTGCCTTTGCTTTCAATCAGCTTGCAGTCTACCTTAAAGGTCTTGATCTGGTTGCCCTCAATGCGGGCAATGGTCAGCTTGATGGTGTCGCCGGGCTTGCTATCGGAAAGCACCTGCGTCATCACATCGGTGGAGGTCATGGTCTTGCCATTGACGGCTACGATCATATCGTACTGCTTTACCTGTTTGCCGGCCAGGTCAGAGTCGCTGCTTACTTGACTGATTACCATGGTGCCCTTGGCGTTCTTAAAGCCCTTTTCTGTCAGGGCAGAGAGGATGGCATCAGCGTTGTTGTAGCTGGTAATGGTGTTGTAGGTGACGCCGATCTTGGCGCGACCGGCTACATAGCCGTTTTTAATCAGGCTGTTGGCGGTATCCACAGCGGTGGAACTGGGCACTGCAAAGCCCATACCCTCGTATTCGGTGGAGGCAATCTTAGAGGAATTGATACCGATCACCTGACCCTGCATATTAAACAGCGCGCCGCCGGAGTTGCCCGGATTGATGGCTGCGTCTGTTTGGATACACTCGTTGTCGTAGCCGATGGAGCTTTCCACCGGGCGATCCAAAGCGGAAATATAGCCGCTGGTGACGCTGTTTTTGAATTCCAGACCGCCGGGACAGCCGATGGCCACTACTTGCTCGCCGACGGTCAGGCTTTTGCTGTCGGCAAAGGTGGCTGCTTGCAGCCCGGTGGCTTCAATGGAAAGCACGCCGATGTCCGTTTGGCTGTCGGCACCCACCATTGTGGCGGTGTATTCTTTACCGTTATTCAGGGTCACCTTAAAGCTGCTGCCGTCGGCGATCACATGGGCACAGGTCATAATATAGGTCTTGCCGTTCGCTTCCTTCATAATCACGCCGGAGCCCTCGCCGCTGGCTTGCTGGTTGTCACTGCTGTCGGAGCTGCTATTGGAGCCGTAGCCGTAGAAGTTGCTGTAGGAATTCTGCTTGGAATAGACGGTAATACCCACGCAGGAGTCCATGGCTTTTTTTGCTACGCCGGCAACAGTCAGGTTGCCGCTGTCGTCCTTGGTTGCCACGCTGCCGCCGCTGACGGTCTGGGTGTCAGATCCGCTGTCCTGAGAGGTGGAGGTGCCGTCTGTTTTTTCTTCCTTATCCCCGGAGAGTACGCCGGTGGCTGCCAGTACAATGCCGGTAACGGCGATCACTACACACACCACCAGCACGCTTACCACGATGGTAATGGTCTTTTTGTTCTTCTTTTTTTCCGCCTTGCCCGGTTCCGGCGGCTCTGTGGGAGTGCCGTAAGTCTGGCCGGTGGGCTGTGCCTGGGCGGTATGGTCAGCGGCACCGGCCTGCTGGCCGTTATAGGCTGCGCCGGGCTGGTTGCCGCTGTGGTAGGCGTAGTGATAGGTGGTGCCGTTGTCGCCGGTGGGCGGCGTTTGGGGCTGCTCCGGCTGGGGCGGGGTGTAATAGGTGCCCGGTTGTTGATATGGTGTATAGCCGGTGTTCGGTTGGCTGTCCCCCTGCGGAGGCTGGCCGCCGTTTATCGGGTTTTGTTCATAGTCGCTCATGCTTCTTTTGCTCCTTTTTTATTGACGGGGGTGAATGCCTTGGGTAGGGTGAATACGAATTCCGCGGTGTTTTCGTCTTCACTCTTGGCATAAATTCTGCCGGAGTGCATTTCCACCATCATTTTTACGATATATAATCCCAGTCCGGCGCCCTTGGCGTCCAGGCTGCGGGATTTGTCCACTTTATAGAAGCGCTCAAACACGCGGGACAGCTCCTCGGCCTTAATGCCGGCGCCGCTGTTCTTAATACTTACACGAATTTGGCTGCCCAAATCCTCCAGCGTGACCTTGATAAAGCCGTCCTCGTTGGTAAACTTCACTGCGTTGTCAAACAGGTTGTAGATCACCTGGTAGATCATATCCGGGTCTGCCACAATGTACTGGGGCTGCAGGTCCTCCAGCCCGATGATCTCAATATTCTTCTTCTCGATCTTTTGCTCAAAGGTCAAAAGAATACGAATGATTTGGTCAGAGATGTCATAGTTATTGGGCTTCATTTGGAATTCGCCGGACTCGATCTTGCTCATATTCAGCATGGCCACCACTAAGCGGCTCAGTCGGCGCACCTCGGTGCTTACCAGTCCCAGGTAATAGTTTTGCTTCTCTTTGGGAATGGTGCCGTCCAAAATGCCGTCGATAAACCCGGCAATGGAGGTCATAGGCGTTTTTAATTCGTGGGATACATTGGCCACAAAGCTGGCGCGGGAACTTTCTGTTTTATCCAGTGCGTCCGCCATATCGTTAAAGGCAATGCCCAGATCCGCCAGCTCATCGCAGCCTCGCACCTTGCCTCGGTAAGAGAAGTCGCCGATGGCAAATTGCTTGGCGGCAGCGCTCATTTGTTGCAAAGGGGTCACCATCTTTTTGGTCAGGTGCCAAATGCAGATGAAGGCCAGCATCAAACAGGCCAGCGCGCTGAGCAGGAAAATGCGGATTACCGCCAGTGCCAGGGACTGCACGCCGGTTTGGGTCTGCGCAAAGGTGTAGCCGATCACATCGCCGTCGCTAACGATGGTGGTGCCTACAATATAATTGGTTTGACCGCGTACGGTAATACGCCCGGTTACGGTGCCGGTCTCGTACACCCGTTGCAGCAGTGCGGAACTGATGGAATAGCTGTCGTGCAGGGCGCAGGTGGTAAACTCCCCAAAATACGGGGTGGAATAGGCCCGCTCCTTACACAGAATAATATTACCCTCCACATCACAGACGAATACATCTGCGTCGATAGAGTTGGAAATAATATACAGGGATTCGCACATCAGCTCTTTTTCCACGCTGTAGCGACTGTTAATGTCCTGCATGATCAGTGAGGAACTGATGGTACCGGATACGCTTTGCACATTCTCTTTCAGCAGATTGGTGCGTTCATTTTGAGAATAGGCATTGACCATCAGGGTCAGGGCGGTGCCCAGCACGGTCAGAGTGACCAAAAAGATAGCGGCAAACAGCAGGAAGTATTTGGCAAAGATATTGCTTTTGACCGGCTTTTTACCGACGAGTACATCCTTAAATGCCATTACTTATTCCTTGGTCTCAAACTTGTAGCCGACGCCCCAAACGGTTTTCAGCTCCCATTTGTCGCTGACGCCCTCTAACTTTTCACGCAGGCGCTTTACATGCACATCTACTGTGCGGGAGTCACCGTAAAACTCAAAGCCCCATACCTCGTCCAGCAGCTGGTCGCGGGTAAAGACTCGGTTGGGGTTGGAAGCAAAGTGGTAGATCAGCTCCAGCTCTTTAGGCGGCGTGTCAATCTGCACGCCGTTGACTTTCAATTCATAGTTGGCAATGTTGATCTCCAGCTTGTCATAGGTGACCACTTTCTTGCTTTCCTCGGCGTTGTCATTTTTGCCTTGGGTGCGGCGCAGCACGGCCTTCACCCGGGCCACCACCTCTTTGGCGTCAAAGGGCTTGACCACATAGTCGTCGGCGCCCAGCTCCAGTCCCAGCACCTTGTCAAAGGTCTCGCCATCTTGGGCAACGTAATGTCCAGCAGTACCAAATCCGGTGCCTTCTGCTGGAAGGCGGTCACGGCGGCTTGGCCGTCGTTGGCGGTAAACACCGTGTAGCCCTCATTCTCTAAGTATAGTTTCAGTAATTCACAGATGTTTAATTCATCATCCACTACCAGAATTTTGCTCATTGTTTTCGCTCCTTTTCTTTGATACTGCTATCATAGCAGGTTTTTTTGTTCATAATTTTAGAATTCGGTAAACAAAAAATGAAATTTTTTAATAATTTGCGAACGAATTTTTACCATTCTTTGCCCCGGCGCAGAGCGCTCTCCACATGATCGATAAACTGGCGGGCGCACCGGGGAGAACGACCGCCTCGGCGCACGGCCCACTGCTCGGCGGCAGCGTCCAGTCGCTGGGCGTCCACTTGCAGGCCACGATCGGCGGCAATCTTTTCCACAATGTCCAGATAATCCTTTTTGTCCGGGTTAATAAAGGTAATGGTCAGCCCAAACCGATCGGACAGAGACAGCTGTTCCTGGCGGGTGTCATTTTTGTTTACATCGTCCTCCCGGTCGGAGAAGTTCTCTTTGATCAGGTGGCGCCGGTTGGAGGTGGCATAGATCAGCGTATTGGGCTGGCAGGCAGACAGGCCGCCCTCCAGCGCCGCTTTCAGCTCTGTAAAAGCGTTGTCCTGGCTGTCAAAGCTTAGGTCATCAATATAGATGATAAATTTCATTGGGCTGTCCGCCAGGTACTCCCGAATCAGGGACAACTCCTCCACCGCGCTTTTGGGAATCTCGATCATGCGCAGGCCCTGTTCTTTGTACGCATTCAGGATGGCGTGAATGGTGGAGCTTTTGCCGGTGCCCCGGTCACCGTACAGCAGCACGTTGTTGGCGGGCAGTCCGCAAACAAAGCTCTCTGTATTGTCCACCACTTGGCTCCGCTGCAATTCATAGTTCTTTAGATCGGACAGCTGGATCGGGTCTGTGGCGGAGATGGGGGAGAGGGCGTGATCCCGCCACTCAAAGGCGGCGTACTTGGCAAACAGACCGTAGCCGTTTCTTTTATGGAATGCAGCCAGTACCTCCGTTTGCTCCGCCCAGTTTTGGCTCAGGGGCGGCAGCGCTTCGCCGTTCTCCCATCGGGGCAGGGTGCCCAGCACTTCCCGCAGGTCCTTATTTTCTACTGCATTCAGAATATCTTCCGGGGTCAGGTCGGCAATAGCCTCCAGCTTGGCAAGGTCGCTTTTTACGCCATCCAGAATCGCCGGGCGCAGACGGTCTACCGCGTCGCCGGCGGCGGCTTTGCTGAATACATTGTCGTCGGTGAGGATCAACTTGGAAATATACCGGCGCAGCGTGTCTCGAGGAGCCAGTGTGCTGAAAAAGGCACTTTGCGCCTCCAGCACAGCCTCGCCGTCTTCAATGCTGCGCAGCAGGTGCAGTAGACTGCGCATCACCGGGTCTGTCTTGAATTGATAGATGCATAGGGACTCTATATTGTATCGTAATTGGGTTGCTTTGTTCATTTTTACGCTCCATTATATATATTCTCTTATCTATATCCTTATCATATAGCATTTGTTCACAATTTACAACCCCCGCAGGGCAAATTCGTGCAGGGTGAACAAAGAACAGCAGAAAATCAGATCTATAATTGTAAGATGTCAGACAACGCCTTGACTTTTGCATACAACTTGTGTTATGATGTGAGCAGAGGTGAGGAATATGCCAAGATCGGCAATGCTACCGGAGAGTACGGCGCAGCAGATTTTGAATATGATCGAGACTCAACACCGCTTTACGGTGGGAGATAAGCTGCCTAATGAGAATGACCTGGCGGCGGAATTGGGCGTTAGTCGTTCCACCTTGCGGGAGGCCATTCGAATTTTGACCACCAGCGGTGTGTTGGAGATTCGGCGGGGCAAGGGCACCTTTGTCAGTGCCAATACGGTGATCGACTCGGCGGATCTGAGCGATATTGCTTCCGGCTTGGACGATCTGTTTGAGATGCGGCTGATGTTTGAACCGGATTGCGCTTTTTTGGCCGCACAGCGGGCAACGCAGGAAGAAATTGACGCTATTTGCTACTACGGCGAGCAGGTGGAAAAGAAGATCTTAAGCGGCGAGGACCGCACGGCAGAGGAGCAAAAGTTCCATGAGAGTATTGCCAATGCCACGCACAATGCGTTTGTGAAGCAGTTTATGCCGGTGATTTTCAATGCCATCAAAAAAGGCGTGATCGTCATGACCCGGGACAAGGATGTAAGCGCTGATAATCTAAACGACGATCGGCTGATTATGGACTTTATTAAGAAGCGCAATGCCGAGGGCGCCCGCACCGCCATGCGGCTGCACATTCTCCACGCCATGGAGCATCTATAAAAATTTTAAATTGCCTATTGACAACAGACATCATACAGGATATAATGTGAATTGTTAAGAAACCACAGCGACATCATACAACACTGTGACTTCAATTAAACTTATTTTTTAGGAGGAAACTACAATGGCAGAAGCAAGACTTTTCCATCAAGAAGATTGTAATCTGGATTACCTGAAAGGCAAGACCGTTGCTGTGATCGGCTTTGGTTCTCAGGGTCACGCCCATGCGCTGAACTTGAAAGAGAGCGGTGTGGACGTAGTTGTTGGTTTGTACGATGGCTCCAAGTCCTGGAAGCATGCAGAGAGCGTTGGCCTGAAGGTTATGACCACCGCTGAGGCTGCAAAGGCCGCTGATATTATCATGATCCTGACCCCGGATGAGAAGCAGGCTTCCATCTATAAGAAGGACATTGAACCGAACCTGACCGCCGGCAAGGCTTTGGCTTTTGCCCACGGCTTTAACATTCACTTTAAGCAGATCGTGCCTCCCAGCGATGTAGATGTGTTCATGATCGCTCCCAAGGCTCCGGGCCACACCGTTCGCTCCGAGTACAAAGAGGGCAAGGGTACGCCCTGTCTGGTAGCTGTATATCAGGACGCTACCGGTCATTGTGAGGATATCGCTCTGGCTTACGGCGCCGGTATCGGCGGTGCTCGTGCCGGTATTCTGGAGACCACCTTTAAGTGCGAGACCGAGACCGATCTGTTTGGTGAGCAGGCTGTGCTGTGCGGCGGCGTAACCGCTCTGATGAAGGCCGGTTTTGAGACCCTGGTTGAGGCCGGTTATGACCCGAGAAATGCTTACTTTGAGTGCATTCATGAGATGAAGCTGATTGTTGACCTGATTTACAACGGCGGCTTTGCCAAGATGCGTTACTCCATCTCCAACACCGCTGAATTCGGTGATTACGAGACCGGTAAGCGTCTGATCACCGATGAGACCAAGAAGGAAATGAAGAAGGTTCTGGAAGAGATTCAGGACGGCACCTTCGCTTCCAAGTTCATCACCGAGAGCAACAACGGTTGGGCACACTTTAAGGCCAAGAGAGAGATGGAAGCCAACCATCAGCTGGAGAAAGTCGGCGCCGAGATCCGCAAGCTGTATTCCTGGAACGGCGAGGACAAGTACGCAGAGAAATAATTCCTGTTTGCTTCATAAATATCAAACGAACAGCCATCACCTTTACGGTGATGGCTGTTTTTTTGCGTGTGTTCGTTATGCTTATCGCCCAACCGGCATGGGATCGGACCGTTCCGATTGTCATGGAGGTGGATCTTGTTTGCGCCGCTTGATCGCAGATGCTTGCCGCGCAACCTGCGCAGCGTAGAGTTTAGAAAAGCGAATACAGCTCGCAGTCAACGGCTATTGATGGCTTTTACAAACATTCTGGATAAAAGCGCCCATTTCGTCCAGCAGGTCCTCGGCTTGGGGAAAGACGCCCATGGCGTTTAAGAAGCCGTGGCCCATGCCGTTATACATGACCAGGCGGGTGGGCACGCCGGCGTCGTGCAGTTTGTGGGCCCAAGCCACCGTGTCGTTGCGCAGGTAGTCCAGCGCACCCACGGAGAGAAAAGTAGGCGGGTTCCCTGCTGGGTCGGAGGTGTAGGGATTGCACAGATCGTCCGGCTTCGGAATACCTAAAAAGGACTTGCCGGAGCGAGAGAGCAGCTCCATTTGCCGCACCAGTCCCATAGCCAGCTTTTGCTGTCCCGGCGCCGGGTGGTAGTCTGTTTCTTTTGGGTGATAGTAGCGGTCTGTGGTGCCAAACAGGTTTAGGGTGGGGTAGAGCAGCAGCTGCCCCCGCACCCGGTGGGTGCCTTTGTAGCGGGTGGCGCAGCCTTGGGCCAAGTTGCCGCCGGCGCTGTCACCTACCACAAAAACGGCCCTTGGGTCAATGTGTAGCTCCCGGGCACCGTCGCCGCCCAGCCATTCCAGTACGCGGCAGCAGTCATCGTACAGCGTGGGATATGGGTGCTCCGGCAGCAGTCGGTAATCCACCGCTACCACGGGTATGCGGAACTTTTCTACAAACAGCTTCCACCCCTCGTCATAGGGGCGCAGGGTGCCGCCTACAAAGGCACCGCCGTGGATAAAATACAGGCAAGGGCTGCCCGGCGCACATTGGGCACTGTTGTACATGCGAATGGGAATGGGATAACCGTCTGTCGCCGGTACGGTGCTGTCCCGCACTTCAATCTGCGCCTGTACGCATTTGGCGTAGGAAACACGGTCACACCCGGCACGGAAGCCGGCCAAGATCTTCGGTGTTACCGGAATTTTGACCCGGTCCAGAATGAAATTTGGCACCAGCCCCGTGGACCGCGCCATTTTGCCCATGGGTCCGCCCAACAGCCGCGGGTCAATCCCATTTGGCGAACCGGCGTCCGGTGCATATTTGGTGATGTAGGGCAGATCGCCGTCCATCTCCACCGCCGCCGTTGCCTTTAGTTGTTGCAAAAATTCCTCCGTGTACCATTTGTGATCCCATTGTTTTTTCGGTTTCATTCCCGTACCCCCGTATATCGATCGCGTCTCCAAACCCGACCGCTTTCTGCTTTCATCATACCAAAACCCTTGCCAAATTGCAAATATCGCTGTTCTTGACTTTTGGCAGCGCTGCTACAAATTGACAGGATTGGCAGGATAGAGTATAATGCGGATAGACATTTTAGGGGGAATGGGTATGAAAACAAAAGAAAAGGCTGTGCAGGCGCAGACCGGTGCGGCGAAGGGGAAAAAGAGCAGAAAGAAGGTATGGGCTGTGGTGATCGGCGTTTTGCTGGCGGTGATTGTGGTGGCTATTGCGTTTATTGAATTGAGCACTTTGCCCCGCAAGGACACGGCGGGAAGCCTCACGCTGGTGGCCTTCCATACCGGTTCCGAGGTTCCCGCGGCGGCCCTGCGTGACCATCTCGCCAAACGGCTGCCCGAATACATGATCCCGGCCCACTTCGAGCTGCTCGG
>OODL01002175.1_pt1 | contig 13273 bp, 9 predicted proteins | sample 1671181 | NCBI WGS metagenome assembly OODL01 (sample SAMN06348130, study PRJEB24527) | human gut metagenome | biome: human gut; feature: ankylosing spondylitis patient; material: feces | host: Homo sapiens | place: China | collected 2015-10 | reverse complement strand
TCAATTAACTAATTTATTTTCAACGGATTAATTACAAACTTAACGAAGTATTAATCATGATATTGTTATTTTATTATTCGTTTTTGATTACTTCTGCCGGATTCTGTCGCGCCGCTTTCCACACTCGTCCAATGATACAAAGTAAAATGATGACTGCTACGACAACAAAAATACTTATATATATCCAACCATCCATTGTTGTCCGTCTTACATAACTCTCGATCCAATGACTCATCACCACATATCCTATCGGAAATGCAACAACGGCAGATATGGTCATCAACAACAAATACTCTTGGAAAAACATACGCAGGATATGACAGACCTGTGCTCCGTTCACTTTACGTATAGCAATTTCCTTTTGACGTTGTTCACACGATAAAGTAACCAATGAAAAGACTCCGAATATGGAGATGATAACACATGTCAATGATACGATACTCAATAATTTCATCAATGCATCTTCGGAGCGGAGATACTTATCATATTCCTTTTCTTCATTAAACAATCGCATATAAGCATTTGGAAATTCGTCTTTATACAGTTTCTCTATTGCTTCACGGCATTCATTCCAGGCACCTTCTCTAAATTTAAAAAGGATACTGGCTCGATTCAGCAGATACTCCTGTGCCTTGGGATGTTGAAATGCAATAAGCCCCGGTTTACTTGTAGGAGAGCGATAACTAAAGTTCTTTACCACTCCGACAACTTTATAGGCACTACGCTGACCGTTCCACTCATAATAGAAACTTTTTCCCAAGGCCTGTTTCCAACCAAATCTCCGGCATGTATTTTCATCTATCACGACATCATTCCCTTGATTCTTATCTGATATAAACTCACCTTCCAATAACTTCAAGCCGTAAAATTCAAAAAAATCTTCTTTGGCAGGCATCATACCGATAGTGAGAGATTCCTCCGATATTTTGAGAAGATCATCCCAATTATTTATTTCGATATACATCATCGGACCTGTAGGAATAATCGGGAAATATGAGGGAGGCAACGTTTCTGTTACCATGGGTAAAGCTTTTATTTTCTCTTCCCATTGTTTGATGTCTCCATTCCATAAGGCAACGTTACCTATATTATGACGCTCCATACCTAAATCAGTATTCTTCAGGAAGTAAAGTTGCTTCATAATCATTACTGTGCAAAAGATAAAAACAAGGCTGACTATTAACTGTATCACAATGCCTGTCTTACGAAACAAGTAAGGTCTCGCAGATCCCCCCTTTCCTTTTATTGCTTCCTGCAATGTCCGGCGACGAAAGTAAGACAATGGTATTTGTGCAAACAGGAAAGACAGAATGATTACAATCAGAAGATATAGAATGATTTCCCCATAATACGAATCAGCTTCTATTTGAGTGAAATTCAAGAAATAAGGCATGCTTATCTCTATCATCAATAATCCACCCGCCAAAGCTATGCACAAAATCATCAACAGTTCAATGGCAAATTGAACGGACAAAGCGTTATTACTGGCACCATTCACTTTACGAAGTGCCATTTCATGACTGCGCATATAAAGCCGGCTGATATAAAGAGTCAGGTAATTGAATAGTGAACAGATGATAACTAATCCACCAGCTAAGGAAAAATAGAAAATATAGCTGAAGGAAATGACAACATCGATTTTGGAAACATAATCAGAATAACGCAAAGCTGAAATCCGGGTTATCAGAAGATCCGAAAGTTCACTCTCTTTTTGAATATCTGAAAGATCCATGGTACTTATTTTTTTCCAGAATGTATCCATATCCATCCCTGCACGAACACGAATAAATAATTGTTCAGGACCACTTTTCCATCGAGGACTGTGCCTGGCTGCGACTAATACACTATACGGAATATTGGAATGGCGGGACCATCCACTCACAATTGCCCCTATTTGACGGGAACGTCCGTTTACCTCCATTTCTTTTCCCAAAGCATCATCCTCACTACCAAAAAGCTTTTTAGCAAACTCTTCCGTTACTGCAATTTCAGGATTATTTTCTTTCAAGAAGTTGACAGTTCCTTTCAGTAACTGTATATGAAAGAAGTTCATAAAAGCAGAATCTGCCGCAGCCATTACTACTTCATACTCATCATTTTCCATGCGGATTTTCACATTCTGATGTATAGAAGTAGTAGCCTTTGCTTCTATTTCCGGCATTTTTTCCTGAAGATAGGCTGCCAAAGGGTAAGGAGTTGAATTGGATATATGTTCCGGAATATCAGTATAATGTGCACGTACCATATAAATACGTTCAGCCCCTTTATGGAAAGTATCATAAGTCATCTCATAACGAATCCATAATACCGATAGCGCAAAACAGGTGAAGCCGACTGCCAGTCCAATGATACTGACAAGGCTTTGTGTCTTGTATTTCATCAGATTGCGAAAGGCTACTTTCAGATAGTGTTTTATCATGATATATTCTTTATTGATAGCTTGTGTTTACATACTAACTTCAGTCACCACCTGTCCGTCAAACAGGTTTATGATACGGTCGGCATAACCGGCATCATGTTGTGAATGGGTCACCATGACGATGGTGGTTCCCTCATTATTCAGTTCGCTCAACAGTCCCATCACTTCTTTACCGTTTTTGGAGTCCAGATTACCGGTCGGTTCATCAGCCAGAATCAGTTTAGGGTTTGCCACGACGGCACGGGCAATAGCGACGCGTTGCTGCTGACCACCGGAGAGTTGTTGCGGAAAATGCTTGCTACGATGGGTGATAGCCATTCTCTCCATAGCTGCCTCTACCCTCCTTTTCCGTTCGGAAGCGGAAATACCCATATAGAGTAAAGGTAGTTCGATGTTTTCGTATACATTCAACTCGTCTATCAGATTAAAGCTCTGAAACACAAACCCTATCACACCTTTGCGAAGACTGGTACGTTGCGATTCGGTATACCGAGAGACTTCCGTTCCATTCAGGTAATACTCCCCTCCTGTCGGGTTATCGAGCAGCCCCAAAATGTTGAGCAATGTTGACTTACCACAGCCGGAGGGCCCCATGATGGCTACAAATTCGCCTTGTTTCACTTCGATACTGACGTTATTCAACGCCCAAGTTTCTACTTCTTCCGTTTTGAAAATCTTCTGTAAGTTAATGGTCTTAATCATAACTGTATTGTTTTAGAATTATATTTTTATTCGTTTTTGATTACTTCTGCGGGATTGATACGTGCAATCTTCAGTATTTTAAAAATAATGGTGATTACTGTTAATAAGGTTACTCCCCCAAATATGCTTCCCCAGTATAATATTCCATCATTAAAGAATACGGTGTACATTTGTTTCCACAGTTGCAATACCACGTAAATGAGCGGAAAAGCGATGGCGGCAGTCGCTACCAGCAAAATCAGGTACAAACGTGCAAATAACCAGATGATAGAACATATTCCAGCTCCGTTCACTTTGCGAATGGCAACTTCTTTCTGGCGCCATTCTGTATCAAGCGTAATACTGGAATACACTCCCAACAGGGTAATGATAATACTTACAATTGCAAAAAATGAAATGATGTCTTTCAGGATATATTCCAGTGCCTGCACTTCGTACAAATCATCCTGAAATGTACGTACCTGGGAGGGAATATTCTCCGGCAGCACTTCACGACGGATAGTCTCAATCCATTTAATTACTTCTTTTTGCTGTTCGGGATAACATTTCACATAGCAGTGCCCTACGTATTCGGAAGAATCATAAAGCGTGAAAGCAAATCCGCCATTATGATTATGTACATCTGTCTGAAAGGGGGCGCATACTCCACAAACGGTAAAATCATTGGTCCAGTCGTAGAAGTTCATTCCGATGATATCTCTCTTTTGTCTTTTCTGCCAAACTTCATCCATTACGAGATCCTTTTTTGTCCGGATCGTCCTACCCTCCGTCATCGGAATGTTCATGAAGGTGAAGAAATTCAATGGTACACACATTACATTGATATCAATCCAAGAGTTATCATTTCCCTTCTCCGTCATTAATAAGTTTCCGGATACTCCGTGAGTATAGGATATGTCAGATAACAAAATATCTTTCACACCGGCATGCTGCCTGAAACGTTCCACCATTTCTAGTTTCTCTTTATTCTCTAGGAATGAATAGTCCAGCGATATACTAAGAATCGCTTCTTTATCTTCCTGACTTAACGTATGGAATAAGGTTTCAGTCATCTTTCCCGATTGTAGGAACAGGCTGGCGGTCAGCGCTACGAATACCCAACAAATTAAAAATTGGATGCCAAGCATAAAGTTACGTCCCCATTGTTTCCCACGACGCTTTTGGCCTCCATATATACCTGTTTGTATGGAAAATCTGCGAATACGGACAGAGACGAGCAAGCAGACTGCCACACAAAGTAACACAAGCAAAACAATGTATTGCAGAATATGCTTTAGAAGTGTTTCAGAAGGGAAATTCATTGTGAGACCTGGTAAAGAAAAATCCATTCTATCACCAATCAGCTCCACACCCCATACAACCAGAAACGAGGATGCAAATACGACAATCAAAGATTGTATTAATAACAGGCAGAACAGCCGTTTCCAGTCAGCGCCAAGCATTTTCATTATAGCGTATTCCTTAGTGCGATTCAGGAAAGAGCCGATGAGAAAATGAAAGAAATTAATCAATCCGACCAGCAATATCAATGTGCCGACGATTCCGGTGACCCATCCCAGAATATAAGCACCTTTCTCCTGCGATAGGTCTCCTATATAGCGGGCAACAACGGTATAAGTCTGGTTATATAAGGTATAAGTATAGTCGCGCTTGGAAAATTGTTTTTCCAAACCGGTAATGCCAGCCTGCGGAGATAACAAAACGTATGTCCGGGCCCCCGTTATATCATTACGTTTCGGACTCTGAAAAAGTCCTTCACTGTCGTTGATAACCAATGCATCGATATGACACATAAAACTAAAACCATTGTTCAGCGGAATATCTTCCATCACAGCTTGCACTGTGTACACAATACCTCCTACCTTCGGGGTACTGTCCGGAGAAGTATAAAGCCGTTCTGTTAGAGTCAGGTGTTTGCCAATGGCAGTCTCCACCTGACCAAATATCTTTATGGCAGTGGACCGGCTTATAATAACAGCATTCGGCATCCGACTTGCTGTCTGCCAGCTACCAACTACTATTTGTGGAGTAAAGACTTTATCGTATAGAATATCTACTTCCATGATTTCAAGATCGTATGGCAATGATTTATCCGAAGATAGTTCAACCAGAAAAGAACGCTCACGGGAATATGCCATACAGGAAATCGCTTCCACTTCGCCCATAGCCCAAGTACGAAGTTCTTCGGATAACGCTACTTGTGTACCGGAAAAATAATCCCCAGTCTGTTCATTATAAAAATTTAGTTCTGCTATGCGGGAATAATTATCAAAACAATGATTGGTGGATTCTACAAAACGGCTGCAATACATACATACGCTGAAACACAGTAGTCCTACTGCCAATCCGATGACAGAGATTATATTCTGCGCCTTGTACTTCCACAAGTTTCTAAATGCTACTTTTATATAATGTAAAGTCATAAATTATATGTGTTTATTTCAAAATCAACTCTTCTGCATCCCCAAAGGTATCATATCCGGTTGTAATTACCCAATCTCCCGGCTGTAAACCTTCTACTATTTCATATTGCTGCGGATTTTGGCGACCAATACTCAATGGCACACGGACTGCTTTTGTCTTTGATGTATTTACTTTGTAAATCCATTGTCCGCCTGTAGACTGGTAGAAGTTGCCTCGCGGAATAATGAGTGCTTGCTCCGGCTGTCCCAATTCAATCTGCACACGGAAGCTCTTGCCAACTCGTACATTATCGGGCATATCTCCTGTAAAGACAAGATCGACATCAAACATACGGTCTTTCACTTCGGGAACCACTTTTGTTATTTTCAGCGGATATTTGTTTCCCTGATAATTCACTGTAGCCGGTAATCCGGTGGTGATCCTGTCAATGTAATATTCACTAAGTGAAGTGTGGATTTTGTATTGGTCTAATACTTTTATTTCAGCAATACTTTCACCAGAGGAAACCTGTTGCCCCGGAGTGACCTTTACAAAACTAAGCTGGCCTTTCAAGGGAGCTGTAATCACCAAACTATTCAACCGTTCGCAAGTACGTTCATACTTCTTCCGTTCCCGCTCCCGGTCGTTACGGATCAGTTCCTTGCGTATCATCGTAACGGCAGAATCATGCCGCAGACTCTCTTGCTGCAGGGCTGCATTTTTCAGTTTGTAGCCGTATTCATCTTCTGCTACCTGCAATTGAGCCTTACTCTTCACGCCCATCTGGAATTCTTCGCGGTCGAGAGCGATGCTTTTTTTCAGGCGTTCCAATTCGTAGTTGTTGGTAAGGGCTTGCTGTTTCAGGTTCAGACTTTTTTGTTCCATTTCAATCTCCTGCTCCTGATAGGTAATCATTTGCTTTTCCCACTCGTCGCGCTGGTCTTCAATACTACGAAGCAAATCGGGATTGGAAAGAACAAGAATAGTGTCTCCCTGTTGAAGCAAACTTCCCTCTTCACCGACAATTCTTTCCACACTTCCTGCTTCACGGGTATTGATCTTGATGGTTAGTATAGGCTGAATGAGCCCTTCCACGTCCACATATTCCATGAAATTAGACACTTTTACTTCTGCAATCTGTATATCTTCGGCATCTATCCGCAGTTTTCTGGGACCTAAAGACAAAGTAATCACATAAATCAGGAAGGCGACAAACAATATCCCTCCTATCAGATAGTATCTGTAACGAATGTACCACGGTTTCTTTTCTAATTTTATATCCATGAAATTATCTGGTGTTTTACAAGTTTCTACTAGCTATGGTTCAATTTCTATTCTTTACTGACTTTTCGTTGTTCTCTATTCAATCAGCAGATGATAGTCTTCTGTCAGCATCGTATTTCGCTCAAAATCATATAGTGTCATGCTACGGAGTGTGTAATATAAACTCCAATAATTATATAAAGCCGAAATATAGTTACGGCGAGCACTGTCTTTCTCTGAAATAGAGGCATTCAAATCAAGAATAGTAGATTTACCTAATAGGTAGAGTTTGCGTGCCACTTCGCTTCTTCGTTGGGCTGTTTCATCTGTACGGACAGCGATGCGGACACGTTGCGTTTGCAGATTGAATTGTTTGACGAGTTTACGGACGTTCAGTTCAAAGTCTGTCCGGCTCTGTTCTACTTGTGTGTACACCAAATCACGATTGGAACGGGCTACTCGTACCTGTCCTTTTCCACGCCCCCAGTCCAGGATAGGAAGAGAAATGCCGATGCTCACGTATTGCTGGTCCAACAAATTTCGATAAGCTTCGGGCAGTTTGTCAGCAGTCTGCGTCAATCCGAAACGGAGATAGATATCTGCTTTCAGGCCAGCATTGGCACGGGCTTTCGCAACTGCACTCTCACTTTCCAGTTTGCGTCTTTCCATCGTCTGTATGTCCGGACTGTTTTCGTAAGCTAAAACCAGTGCTTCATTCAGGTTCACACTGAAATCCGGAACTTGGGGACTGACAAGAACACGCAGATCCCGGTCTTCGTGAATACCGAGATAAGAACGGAGTTCCTGCATACAATTATCCATTTCAATACGGGCATTCATGCGATTCGTCTCTTCCGTCAGACGGTTGAGTTCCAGTTGTAGCATTTCATTTTCTGTGATGGTACCTATATTATAGCGGCCTTGTGCATAGCGGTAAAGTGTATCGGCATTGGCATAATTAAAGGAAGCAATATCGTAATCGCTTTGGGCAGTAGCCAAGGCAAAAAATTTATGAATCGCATTGGCTGATACGAGTTCGAGTGTCTCTACGTAGCTTTTCTTTGCCTCCTGATAGCGTACAGGTTCTATCCGTCTATCCCATTTCAGGCTATTGTAACCAAAAAGAGACTGGCGATAACCCATCATAATAGGGGAAGTCTGCCATGAGTATTTATGTTCGCTGAATAAATCCATACGTTGAGCAGAGGTTTCAAGAAAGAAAGAACCACCAGTCCAGGATAAATTCTGTGAAAGATTCAAGGTTAAATCCGTATTCAATAAATTTTGTTCGACAAACTTTACCGAACCGTCCCCCATCGTTATCTTATTAATGGCACGGTTCAGATTCGGATCGGATGTCAAACTTAAAGACGGTAGATAATTGGCACGATAATATTTATAGTTCCAATATGCAGAACGGAAACTGTGACGTGCCGTTTGTGCATCGGGAGATTCCATACGGGCCATTTCTACGACTTGCTTCAATGATAACTCTGTAATTTGATTTTGAGCAATCAATAATTCTGTCGACAATAGTCCGAGATATATGAAGATTAATTTCTGATTCATTCGTTGGCTTTATTTGTTATTCATCATTCAAAAGATATGCCATTTACATAAACCACTATCATTCAACAATTTATCAATCTCCATTCAGTTGATTGTGTGTGCATATACGCACAAAATTAGTGCGCAATCGCACACACAACACATGAGATTTATCCATATCTTTGCTCCCGGAATCTAATAGATTATAAGATATGGAAGAAGTGAACAAATTAGGAAAGATACTTATAGTAGATGATAACGAGGACGTGCTCTTTGCTCTCAACCTGTTACTGGAACCTTATACGGAAAAAATAAAAGTAGCTACTACCCCTGACCGTATCGAGTATTTCATGACCACCTTTCATCCTGATCTTATCTTATTAGACATGAATTTCAGTCGGGATGCCATCAGCGGACAAGAGGGATTTGAAAGTCTAAAGCAGATATTGCAGATTGACCCACAGGCTATTGTTATTTTCATGACTGCCTATGCAGATACAGACAAAGCTGTTCGGGCCATCAAAGCTGGTGCTACTGATTTTATTCCCAAGCCTTGGGAAAAGGATAAATTGCTGGCTACGCTTACTTCAGGAATGCGATTGCGTCAGTCACAACAGGAAGTCAGCATTTTGAAAGAACAAGTGGAAGTTCTTAGCGGTCAGAATACTTCGGAGAATGATATTATTGGAGAATCATCTGTTATGCAGGAAGTGTTTACCACGATAAATAAACTAAGTAATACAGATGCCAATATACTAATTCTCGGAGAAAACGGTACAGGCAAGGACGTGATTGCCCGACTAATATATCGTTGTTCTCCACGATACGGCAAACCTTTTGTCACGATCGACCTGGGAAGTATCCCCGAACAATTGTTTGAAAGTGAGCTGTTCGGCTTCGAAAAAGGCGCTTTCACCGATGCCAAGAAATCGAAAGCGGGACGAATGGAAGTAGCAACCAACGGGACTTTATTTCTGGATGAAATTGGCAATCTATCACTTCCTATGCAATCCAAATTACTGACTGCCATCGAAAAAAGGCAAATCAGTCGTTTGGGAAGTACGCAAACCGTTCCCATTGACGTCCGTTTAATCTGCGCCACTAATGCTGATATCCGTCAGATGGTGGAAGACGGGAATTTCCGTCAGGACTTATTATATCGTATCAACACGATTGAAATACATATACCTCCACTCCGTGAACGTGGCAATGACATCATCTTGCTTGCAGATCACTTTCTGGACCGTTATACCCGTAAATATAAAAAGGAAATACACGGACTGACCCGGGAAGCCAAAAACAAACTGCTGAAATATGTATGGCCCGGAAATGTAAGGGAACTTCAACATACGATAGAACGTGCCGTAATTTTAGGAGACGGCTCCATGCTGAAACCTGAAAACTTTCTTTTTCACACCACGTCCAAACAGAAAAAAGAGGAAGAAGTGGTACTGAATCTCGAACAACTAGAACGACAGGCCATTGAGAAAGCACTCCGAATCAGCAACGGAAACATCTCCCGTGCTGCCGAATATTTAGGAATTACCCGTTATGCATTATATCGCAAACTTGAAAAATTAGGTTTATGAAACGATTTGAGTTTAAAGTAATTCTGCACATCATAGTTATCTTTCTACTTTCCATTAGCAGTTGTCTGCTGTATCAAAGGCAGTTATGGTTCAGTACTACCGTCTGTATTCTCCTTCTAATAGGCGTCGGCATACATCTCTACCGAATACAGTTCAAACAAATCGCCTTATTACGGCAATTAACGGATGGACTCCGATACAACGATATAACGCAGAATCTTCATCCTCCTTTTAAAAATAAAATGATGGATGAGTGGGCACAGGAACTATCTAATGCATTAAAGGACTTTCGGGGAAAGCTATTGGCAGAAGAAATCAAGCATCAATATTACGAGAATTTATTGAATAAAGTAGATACCGCCGTACTCGTAACCGATGTAACCGGGCATATCGAATGGATGAATCAGGCAGCAGTCACTCATCTGGGGCAACTATCACAACTTCCGGAAGTTCTTCAGGAGGCTTCTACCAGTAATGACATATCCATTATTCGCATCGAGCAAAATGGCATCGTTCTGGAAATGGCAATTTCCTGCACCACATTTGTCACACAAGGTGCGTTCGCCACACAAAGCAAAAAGCAACGGCTAATTAGTTTAAAGAATATCCATTCCGTACTGGAACGAAATGAAATGGAAGCCTGGCAAAAGCTGATTCGTGTATTGACACATGAGATCATGAATTCCATCACTCCTATTATCTCTCTTTCGGAAACATTAAGTGAAAGAGGAATCCCCGAATCACTCGGAGAAAAGGAGTATTCTATCATGTTGCAAGCCATGCAGACTATTCACAGAAGAAGTAAAGGATTATTGGGATTTGTGGAGAATTACCGGCGACTGACACGTATTCCGACACCTGTCCGCACCAAAGTATCTGTTGCCGAATTGTTTACGGACTTAAAGAAATTATTTCCGGAAGAGTATATTCATTTCGAAATGCCCGCATCCGATTTATATTTATATGCAGACCGTGCACAGATAGAGCAAGTGCTTATCAACTTATTAAAAAATGCCCGCGAAACGTGCGAGCGGAAAGCAGATAAAGAAATACAAATAAAGTTTTTCTCTAAAGGCAACCCGACATTAGCAATATCTGATAATGGTGAGGGAATTCTACCAACTGTTTTGGATAAGATTTTCGTTCCTTTCTTCACTACCAAAACATCCGGTTCGGGTATCGGATTGAGCCTGTGCAAACAGATCATGGCTTTGCATGACGGAAGTATCAACGTAAAATCAGAATTAGGGAAAGGAAGCTGTTTTGTTCTTACTTTCCCTAAATGAGAACCACCGAAAGTCTTCCGGATCCTTTAATACGATGGATTAATCTGGGCAGTAGAGGATAAATCATCCTCTGCTGCCCAGACTATTTGTATCCGGATTTAACTCCTTAACAGCTTCTTTGACTGCTTTATGAGTCGGCTTGCGATATACTTCCGCCTGTTGAACGGGAACAATCTCATTCACCATTTTTTCATATCCTTTTTGCTCTAACAAGTGGACTTCTTTTTCACCTGTTTCTTTTTGTTTTCTTGTTTTCATAAGGCTTTTCATTTTAAAATTCTTATTTATAGAACAGAAAACATCGATAGATAGTTCATACTCACAAATTATTCGTGTACAAAGAAACCACACCCCAATATACCACACTATGGACTTGTTCATGCCGATACAAGATTTAAATTGAATAGCTACATAGTGAAAAAATATCTATCATGCTATCATTCATTTTAATAGAATTCTAATTATCAAAAGAATAAGTATGATAGATCGTTTTTAAAAAAGGTATCTATCATACTTTTATTGCAAAAAACAGCTATCTATCATGCCTATACTTTGTCTATTTTAGTGTAGTATTAGGTGAGATTACCCATTTAAAGGCATAGGGATGCACGTTTTATAGGATGATAACCTGTATTTGACAGCTTAATAATCTATTGGGAACGGTGGTATTTATATAGCCCACGTATGCAGGCTGTACAGCCCACACCTGCAAACCGTACAGCCTACAGATGCGGGCTGCACGGTTTACAGGTGTGGGCTATAAACTTATCGCCATTAAAGTTGGATTATTAAGCCGTGATCATCGGATTTATACGGATTCATTGCAACAAAAACAAGCTATCTTATGCATATAGGGCCTTTATTCGACTATTCTATTGATGATAGATAACCTGTTTTTGCTGGTAAAAGTATGATAGATACATTTTTTTAAAGCTATCTATCATACTTATTCTTTTGATAATGAGAATACTATTAAAATGAATGATACTTATGATAGATGTTTTTCACTACGTAGCATTTAATTCAAATCTGTGCTCTAATGAAACAAACTTTTGAGACGGTTACCCTGATTTATGTATACCTTTTCTATAAATATATAAATTAAATCATATATTTGTGCTTTCATTCAACTCATCCTCTTATTAAATTATGAAAGAAAACAAATACGACAATAGCGATTTCTTCAGTCAATATTCTCAAATGTCCCGCTCGGTGGAAGGCTTGAAAGGAGCCGGAGAATGGCATGTATTGCAGAAAATGCTCCCCGATTTTGCAGGGAAAAGAGTTTTAGACTTAGGCTGCGGATTCGGTTGGCATTGTGTCTATGCGATAGAACACGGAGCAACACACGTTACCGGAATTGATATTTCGGAGAAAATGCTCGAAGAAGCCCAGAAAAGGAATCCTTCTCCACTCATTGAATACCAATGCATGGCTATCGAAGACTTTGATTTCCAGCCGGATACTTATGATATTGTCATCAGTTCGCTAACCTTCCATTATCTCGAATCTTTTACGGATATATGCAGGAAAATCAATAACTGCCTAACTCCGGGAGGCGCCTTCGTCTTCTCCGTAGAACATCCGGTATTTACAGCCTATGGCAATCAGGAATGGTATTACGACCAAGACGGGAAGCCTATCCATTGGCCGGTAGATCGCTATTTTACGGAAGGCAGGCGCACAGCAATCTTTCTGGGCGAAGAAGTTGTCAAATACCACAAAACGCTGACTACGTATATAAACGGACTCCTTCAAACCGGATTTGAGATATGCGAACTTATAGAGCCACAACCGGACGAAAGATTGCTGGATACCATCCCGGGCATGAAAGATGAATTACGGCGTCCGATGATGCTTTTGATCTCTGCCAAGAAAAAAAGTAAAGACGCAAAGCTATGAGATTCAAGGCATTGAAAAATAATAGATAAAAAACATTCGTTTAGCTATTGTTAATTAAAAAATACTCCCTATCTTTGCACCGCTTTTGAAAAGAACAACCCTTCAAAAAAGTAGCGGGGTGTAGCGCAGTCCGGTTAGCGCACCTGCTTTGGGAGCAGGGG
>OODL01002168.1_pt1 | contig 13298 bp, 10 predicted proteins | sample 1671181 | NCBI WGS metagenome assembly OODL01 (sample SAMN06348130, study PRJEB24527) | human gut metagenome | biome: human gut; feature: ankylosing spondylitis patient; material: feces | host: Homo sapiens | place: China | collected 2015-10 | reverse complement strand
GGGGGCACTCCGCAACAAAGGGCAGGGCGGCCCACAGGCCGCCCTGCCCTTTGTATTGAGTTCTCTTACGCTCACGCCCAGTTCTTCCGGCCGTAGCGGGTGGTCAGCTGGCAGATCTCTTTTTGGAGCTTCTTGGTCAGCTGGGTCTTTTTCAGCCGCCAGCGCCAGTTCTGGCCTACGGTGGAGGGCTTATTGATGCGGGCGGCGTTATCCAGCCCCAGCCAGTCCTGCATGGGGATGGTCAGCATGTGGTGCAGACCGAAGGGCAGCAGCAGACGCTCCATCGTACCATAGATGAACGGAGCCAGAATGGGAGAAGTCTCGGAAGAGTTGGCGATCCAGATGCCGAAGTTATTGATGCCGGTCTGCACCACAGGCCAGAACAGCGACAGCACGATGGAAATGACCACCGAGTAGACAGCGTAAAAAACGCTGCATCCTCCGGGGGTATTTTGATGCCCCAAAAGGCACAAAAGAATGCCCGCCCACCTGTGGAAAACCACGGTGAGCGGGCATTTTGCGTTTTATTGTTTGTGCCGCTGTAAAAGCGTTCAGAGGGCGGTGGTCTGGGGTACCAGCCGGAAGAGCATTACGGGCAGCTCGCTGTTTGCAAAATCCAGCGTATAGATGAGCTTTCCGCGCTCCGTTTCAAACGGCATCTCCGTCTGTGTGCCGTCCGGGGCAATGCGCACAAGCGTTTTGCCTTCCAGCAGTCCGGCGGGCAGCGCGAGCCTTACCCGGCCGGTGGGCTGCGTCAGGCTGCCTGCGGTTTCAAAGGCCACACTCAGGTATTCCCCGTTCGTCCGTGCGGTCACATCCTCCGCAGAAAGACTGCCGCTGTTAGCCCACGCCGTTGCGGCTTCGATCTTTTCCAGCTGCGCGGCGTTTTCTGCCTGCCCGCACACGGGGCAGAAGGTCAGAGCTTCGCCTTCCGCAGTGCGGAAAGTAAACTTCCGGCAATCCGTGCTGCCAGTGTGCGCGCAGCCCTGCCGCAGACAATCGGCGCTCTGAGAGCCGGTTCCGTTCGGGGACCATGCACCGAACTGGTGTCCCAGCTTATCGGTCGGGTCTGCGGTGTAGCTGTCTTTGCAGCGGGAGCAGGTAAAAACAGTATAGCCGTCTGCTTCACAGGTAGGCTCTACGGTAACAGCCTGATAATCGTGGTTCAGCGCGGGCAGTTCCGCATAGGTGGTATAGTCACAACGAGAGCAGGTTTTGTAAGCATCCCAGCCGATTTCCGTACAGGTGGGGGCTTTTGCTTCGTGATGCACCAGATCATGGTTCAGTGCGGACAGCTCCACATAGGTGGTATAGTCGCAGCGGGAGCAGGTTTCGTAGGCATCCCAGCCGATTTCCGTACAGGTGGGGGCTTTTGCTGCGTGCTGCTCCAAATCATGATTCAGTGCGGGCAGTTCCGCGTAGGTGGTATAGTCGCAGCGGGAGCAGGTTTCGTAGGCATCCCAGCCCTTTTCCGTACAGGTGGGAGCTTGCGCGTCGTGCTGCACCAGAGCATGGTTCAGCGCGGGCCGCTCCACATAGGTGGTATAGTCGCAGTTGTTGCAGGTGTCGTAAGCGTTCCAGCCGGGTTCCGTACAGGTGGGAGCTTGCGCATCGTGATGCACCAGAGCATGGTTCAGCGCGGGCAGCTCCTGATAGGTGGTATAGTCGCAGCGGTAGCAGGTTTCGTAAGCGTTCCAGCCCTTTTCCGTACAGGTAGGGGCTTTTGCTGCGTGCTGCTTCAAATCATGGTTCAGTGCGGGCAGCAACGGAGTGGCGAAATAGTCGCAGCGGTAGCAGGTTTCGTAAGCCCAGCCCATTTCCGTACAGGTGGGGGCTTTTATCACGCGCTGCCTCAGATAATGTTTCAGCGCGGGCCGCTCCACATAGGTGGTATAGTCACAACGAGAGCAGGTTTCGTAAGCATCACAGCCGGGTTCCGTACAAGTGGGGTCTTTTGCTTTGTAGTACACCAAATCATGTTTCAGTGCGGGCAGCTCCACATAGGTGGTATAGTCGCAGTTGTTGCAGGTATCGTAGGCATCCCAGCCGATTTCCGTGCAGGTGGGGGCTTGCGCATCGTGATGCACCAAATCATGCTGTGCGGGCAGCTCCACATAGGTGGTATAGTCGCAGCGGGAGCAGGTATCGTAAGCATCCCAGCCGATTTCCGTGCAGGTGGGGGCTTGCGCATCGTGATGCACCGGAGCATGATTCAGCGCGGGCAGTTCCGTGCGGGTGGTATAGTCGCAGCGGGAACAGGTGTCGTAAGCATCCCAGCCGATTTCCGTGCAGGTGGGGGCTTGCGCATCATTGTGCACTAAATCATGGTTCAGCGCGGGCAGCTCCTGATAGGTGGTGGTATAGTCACAACGGGAGCAGGTTTCGTAAGCATCCCAGCCCTTTTCCGTACAGGTGGGGGCTTTTGCTGCGTGCTGCTCCAGAGCATGGTTGTTTGAGTCTTTTTCGCCGTATTCTGCACCACACGTCACACAGACCGCTTTGGCGCTGCAGGTTGCTGTGCCACCGGTACAGCTTGCAGTATCAACCGCGTCGCAGTTGCTGCGCGTGCAGCTGCGGATGTGTGTGCCGTTGCCGGCGGATGACCACTCGCCCCATGCGTGACCGAGAATGCCATATTCCGACCAGCATAAGCGACAGATTTTGCCTGTGGTGCAGGTGGGGGTTTCGGTGCCGCCGGTATGATACGAAAACGGTTTATAAATGATCTCGTTCTCCGTGCGGCAGGTCCTGCATTTTATACGGATCTTATGATAGATTGGATCAGCATTTGATTGCCATACGTATCCGAGGATATCACAGGTTTTATCAGCCTTACATTGGATGCAGTACGTGAAGGCATTAGCTACTGCTTTAGCGTTTAACGCGATCCCCGGTATCAGGCACACCATTGCCAGCACCGTCAAACACCGGATCAGCCATTTTTTCATGTTGCTCCCTCCTTATCATCAAACCTTGTTATCCTTTCAGATCAAACTGCACGGACAGCGATGCAAGCACGGCATCTACCACCTTCCGCGCCTGGGCAAGCATATCGATCTCCGCCACAAAAGCGATGACCTGCTCGCGCTCCTGCGCGGGGACCTGCAGCGCACTCAGGCTCATGCTCAGGAACCTCCGTATTTTGCGCTCCAGCGTAAAGTAGGGGTCGCACCGCCGTGCCATGTAGCCGCGCATCATGCCAGCCGTGCCCAGCTCCATCTCGTAGAAATCGCACTCGGCGCACCCGGGCAGATACGCGCTGAACGCCGCCTGCAGCTCGGCCGTGGTGCTGCGGTGGATGATCTCCGCCGTGGCGGGGAAGGTGTACGCTTCCACATAGATATCCCGCAGATTCTCGCTCAGCTCGGTCATCGCCAGCTGCAAAGCCGTTTCCACCGCGTAGAGGTACACCGGCGAGGGGGCGTTTGCCGCCAGCGGCCTTACCGCGCCGAACTGCCTGCTGAACATCATGCCGATCAGCTCGGTCAGCACACCGTCCTTGGTGCGGAAAATATTCTGGAACGACCCGGCGGAAACATCTGCTTCCTTTAAAATTTCTGCAACCTTGGTGTTCGTGTAGCCTTTTTCCAGAAAAAGCCGGACACAGGCGGTCAGGATCCGCCGTTTTGCTTCCTTGCTGTCGTATCTGCGCGCCATTGGAAATCATCCTTTTCTACAATTGGTTTCTGACCCAATTATATATTGATTTGAAAATTGCGTCAAGTAAACTTTTAAGGGCGTATTTTGGGCAGTTTGACGAGGGAGAGCTTTCTGCGGGTGCGCATCCGGGCAAAACAAAGCGCAATGGACATTGCTGTTATCCGCTGCCGCAGCCAGACAGTTCGCGGCAGCAAAAAAGAGGCCACCGATCGGGGTGACCTCTTTTCAGCGTATTTTCAGCGTAAATCCCGCAGCAGGCGAACCCACCATCTCCATGACGGCTCTTTTGGAGTTGCTCTTTGCGTAAGATAGCAAAATAAATCTTATTTCTGACAGAAAGAGCCGAACCCGTGCAACGAGTCCGGCCCTTTCTGTGCTTTGGTTGGATCTTGAGCAAAGTTATGGTAAATGAAGAAGTTGGCTTTGGGAGTTTACAGCAGGCTCAGTGCTTCCTCGTCTGCCACAAGGATGCAGTCCGGATGCAGCTGCAGGATGCTGCCGGGGCAGGCAGGGGTCACAGGGCCGGTCACGGCGTCCTTGACGGCCTGTGCCTTGGCTTTACCGTTGGCTACCACCAGCACCTTGCGTGCCTGCATGATGGTCTTGATGCCCATGGTGTATGCCTGTTTGGGGACAAGGTTCTCGTTGCCGTCAAAGAAGCGCTTGTTGGCTTCGATGGTGGTGGGAGCAAGGTCGATGCAGTGGGTCTCCAGCTCAAAGGCTTCGCCCGGCTCATTGAAACCGATATGACCATTGGGGCCGATGCCCAGCAGCTGCAGGTCGATGCCGCCCAGCTTGTGGATGATACCGTTGTAACGGGCACACTCGGCGGCGGTGTCCAGATTGGTGCCGTCCGGCAGGTTGGTCTTGGCCGGGTCGATATTCACCTTGCTGAACAGGTTCTCATTCATGAAATACCAGTAGCTCTGGGGGTGCTCCTTGGGCAGGCCGCGGTACTCGTCCAGATTGACAGTAGTGACCTCGGAGAAATCCAAATCGCCTTTGTTGTACCAGTCCACCAGTTGGGCATAAGTGCCCACCGGGGTGCCGCCGGTGGCAAGACCCAGTACACAGTCCGGCTTCATGATGACCTGTGCGGAGATGATGTTGGCCGCTTTGCGGGACATATCCTGATAATCTTTTGCGCGGATGATCTTCATAATAATACTCCTTTTATAGTACCGTTACGCCTGCGTTCCGGCAGGCCTGTAAAAATTCTACGGGCAGCTTTCCGTCCGAGATCACAATATCAATATCGGACAGCTCGCAGATGTGGAACGTGCTTTTCAGTCCGATCTTGGAGGAATCCAGCAGCACGGCTTTCTGCTCACAGCGGCGGAGCACGGTCTGCTTGAGCCGTGCTTCATCCTCCACGCCGCAGGTAAAACCGGTTTCCGGGCTGTAACTGGTCACGCCCAGCAGCAGCAAATCAAAGTTGATGCCCTCCATCGTCTGGATGCTCTGTGCACCGCAGACGCTCATGCTGAACCGGTTCAGGCTGCCGCCCGGCAGGGATACATGGGGCTTTTCCAGCTTTGCCAGCTCCATGGCGCAGCTCAGGCCGCTGGTGTAGATGAGCATGGGCTGATCCGGGATGCACCGGGCCACTGCTGTGGCGGTGCTGCCGGAATCCAGAAACAGGGTGGTGTTGGGGCGCAGCAGAGCAATGGCTTTTTCGGCAATGATCTGCTTTGCTTCGGCATTGCGGGCGGCACGGCGGCTCAGCAGGTCGTCTGTACCTACCACCTGCTCCACCGACTTGACACCGCCATGCACCCGCACCACACGGCGGGCTTCATCCAGTGCTTTCAGGTCGGTGCGCAGGGTCATTTCCGAAACGGAAGGGAAAGCTTCCTTGAGCTGGGCAAAGCTAATGCTGCCTTTGCGGTTCACCAGCTCCACGATTTGATTGCGGCGTTGTTCCATGGGGGATTCCTCCTGTCTGCGTTTGTCCTGTCCCATAGCACGTTCTGCTTAGTCCTCCGGGTTGAAGTTTGCCAGCAGATATTCCTCTGCTTCCGGGCACCACAGGCCGTTGTGGGCATCCACGATGTCAGCCAGTGCGGTATAGCGGGGGTCGTTGTCCTGTTCGCCCTTGGCACGCAGATCGGTCAGGGCGATGAGGGGCATGGTCAGGTGGGTGTAGATCAGCTTTTTGCCGCCGGGGATCTTGGGCAGGTTGAGGGTGGTCTCGGCAGCGGCGTTCAGACCGCCGATGTGGGTGACCATCACAGCCGGATCGATGCGCTTAGCGGCGGTCAGTTCCAGCGACTCGATCATGTCGGCGGTATTACCGCCGGTGGTGCCCATGACATGGGTAGAATTGTAGTGCACATCGTAGAAGTTCATCTTGGCGCTGAACTGCTTGTCGGTGGGGCCTGCAAAGAAGTTCAGGCAGCCGTCACGACCCAGTACAGCACTGGACAGCTCCACCACCGGCGCGATGGGGGCGTAGCAGAACACATCATCAAAGCCGGTACCGCCGGTCAGCTCCCGCAGCTCGGCAGCGGGGTCTGCCATGTTGGCGGTGTTGACGAAGTACAGGTCGATGCCGTCCTTCTCCTTGACCTCCTTCGGGGGGAAGAGGGACTCCGCACGGGCCAGACGATCCTCGTTGATATCGGTGACCACCACCATGCCGGGGCGCACATCACGGTGCAGTGCGTAGGTCAGAGCACCCAGACCCATGGGGCCTGCACCGGCCAGAATCGCCAGCTTGCCACCCTTCTTGATGCCCATATCGTGATGGTATACCCCCATCTTGGTGTGGTAGGCGGCGTTGAAAGCACCGATGGAGCAGCTCATAGGCTCGGCCAGAGAAGCCTCGTAGTAAGCACGGCCCTTGTACTCCAGCAGGCAGCCCAGTTCCATGACCTCGGCAGGGATGATGCAGTAGGTGGCGTCGCCGCCGAAGAACTCGTAGGAGTAGCCGGGGCTCCACATGGTGCCCTTGTAGTTCAGGGCGGGCTGCAGGGTGAACTTCATGCCGGGCTTGAACTTGTCCTGATGCGCCTTGCCCACCTTGACGATATCACCGGCGAACTCGTGACCCATGATGGCGGGGTGCTCGGCTACATCCGGATGCACACGCTTGTGAGCAGTACCGAGGATGGCGCACTTGTAAGTAGACATGCAGATGCTATCGGAAACGACCTTGACCAAGATCTCATCGTCCTTGATCTCCGGCAGTTCAAAAGTATCCAGACGCAGGTCGTTGGCGGCGTGCAGACGAACAGCTTTGACTTTCATAATGAAACTCTCCTTTTATTATAACAGTTACCGTTGTGTTTTCAAGAAGTTTTACAGATGCTGGAAGGTGACCAGCGGCAGCAGTTCTTCGATCTGGCTGCGCTCTGCGGCCTGTGTGCCGCTGCACATCACATTGGCGGCTCCTGTGGCGATGGACAGGCGAACGGTGTTTTCTTCGCTAAGCCCTTCCGCTTCGGCGTAGGCGAGAGCGGCGACCACGCTGTCGCCGGCACCCACCGTGCTGCCCACTTTGACCTTCAGTGCCGGAGCGTAGATCACGCTGTCCTTGCGGAGATACAGCGCACCCCGACCGCCCATGGACACCACCACATGTTCGATGCCCCTGCGGATGAGCGCCTGACCGGCATCGGCCAGTTCATCCAGCGTTTTCAGCTCCCGGCCCATCATGCGGGAAAGCTCGTCGTTGTTGGGTTTGACCAGATAGGGAGCAGCCTTCAGCCCCTCTGCCAGCAGCTCGCCGTCTGCATCCAGAAAGACCTTTGCCCCTGCCTTTTTGCAGGATTCCACCCATGTGTAGTAGGTGTCCTTGGGGGCACCCTTCGGCAGGCTGCCTGCCAGCACCACGATATCCCCCCGCTTCAGTTCCTTCAGCAGGTCGTACAGCAGGGCGGTCAGCTCCGGGGCATCTACCTCGATGCCCGGCTCGTTGATGTCGGTGTTGGTGTGGTTTTCCGGGTCGATGACCTTCAGGTTCGTGCGGGTCTCGCCGGGCACGAAACGGAAGTTGTGGGCAAGCCCTTCACTGTCCAATGCGTCCTGAATGGCTTTGCCGCTGTTACCGGCCAGAATGCCGATAGCCTTGCTGGTCCCACCCAGCTTTGCGATCACCTTGCTGACGTTGATGCCCTTGCCACCGGGATCGGTACGCATCTTAGTGATCCGGTTTACGGTGTCCAGCGCAAGGTTCGGGATCTCAACGGTCTTGTCCAGCGCCGGATTCAATGTTACGGTGTAGATCATGGGAACAACAGCCTCCTTCACGATTGTTGCTATGAAACTCGAAACTGTTGAAACGAAAGCTCTGGCATTATAATACCAACAGTTCTCGCCCCTGTCAAGCTGTTGTTTCAACAAATCGCACTGCGTGTTTTTGGTGCTTTTCGCCAACTTTCTGGGATACATGATTTTTGATTCAAAAGTTCTCTAATAGGTATCTTGTTACAACAACAAAAAACTCCCGGCTCTGCCCAAAAAGGCAAAAGCCGGGAGTTCGTTTTCAGTTCATTTTGTGTGCGGCGGTTTGCAGTCCGCAAAAAAGCCACGGTCAAAGCCCTGTTCCAACAGGTCTGCAGCTTCCTGCTGCTGGCCGGTGCGCAGTGCCTCCATCAGCCGGGGCGCTTCGATCAGCTGCCCGCTGACATTCTGCATGACCTCCACCGGGACGCCGTTCCCGTCATCCGGGGCCAGCAGCACCAGTGCCCCCAGCACGATGCGCCCCGGCTCATAGACCGGCGGCTGTGCTTGCAAATAACCCAAGCGGCAGTCCTTTACCGCACTTGTCCTGCAATGGAGCAGCAGGGCATACAGGGGTTTGATGTAGGTATCGCCCAGCGTTTCACGGCGGCGAAGCTGCTGCTCCACCAGCCGGGCGTCCGCTTCCTGCGGGCAGAACAGCTGCGCCGCTGCATGGATGAGGGCAGCGCGGCTGCCGGGAGCCTTGACGGGCTGGATAGTCAGATGTTCCAGCAGCCCGGTCATGGACCGGGTCAAGCGTGCATAATACTGCAGCTTGGAGCCTGCGTGCGGTGCATCCTGCACAGGCTGCACCGCCGGTTCCGGTTCTGCGCGGTTCTGGCTGTACCGCGTGATAGCGTCCTTCAGCACGGCACGGTCTGGCTCCAGCAGGGAAGGGCTGATGCACACCGCCGGGTAATCCAGTTCCAGCGGCACGGTGGAGATAATGAAGTCGATTTTTCTCCGACGCAGGTCGGCAGTGTTCAGCTCCCGCACCGAGCAGCACCCCTCCACCTGCAAAGAGGGAAACTCGTTTCCCAGCCGGGAAGCCAGAAAGCGGCTGGAACCCATGCCCAGCGGACAGGCCACTACCACCCGCAGCCGCAGCCGGAACATGGCATTCTGTTCCAGCACTGCGCCAAAGTGCATGGCAAGGTAGGCCGCTTCGTCGTCCGAGATGGCGGGCAGAACGAATTGCTGCTGCACCGCATCACAGGCGGCGCGGGTGGCTTTCCACAGGCCGGGGTAGTCGGTGCGGATGGTGTCCAGCTGGGGGTTTTCGGTACGAATGTTCTGCTCCACCCGCAGCAGCATGGGGCGCAGGTGGCAGTACAGGTCATCCCGCAGGGAGGTGTAACCGGAAAGGTCTGTGTGCAGCGCCTTTTCCATTTCCCGGATAAGGGCGGCTTCCAGATTCCGCAACTCCATCTCCTGCGCACTGCCCCAAGGGTCCTCTGCACCCAGATAAGCAGCGAGATACAGTTCCAGATACTGCGCTTCCTCAGGCGGCAGGGTCAGCCCGAAGGCGCGGTTCAGCGCCGCCACCAGCCGGGCAGCATGATTGCCCGCCGGGCGCAGCCCTCTGGGGGCACTGCCCTTGTCGCCGCCCTGCCGCAGCTGCTGAATGGTCAGGGTGCAATGGATAGCCAGCGCCAGAAAGCCTGCATCCGGCAGATGGAGCTGCTCTTCCTGTTCAAACTGCTGCAAAGCCGCCCAGACCTTTTCGGCCGTTTTTGTATCCAGCAGGGTCGAGAAGATCTCGTTTTCCGGCATCCGTCCGCAGAGCACCTCTGCCAGTTCCTTTTCCGGCATACTGCTGCGCAGCAGGGCAGACACCACCCTCCGGTAGGAAGAAGCATCCCCCTGCAGCCAGACCCCCACGCCGGGGCGGCGGAACATCTCCACCCGGTAGGGGTGTAGCTTGGTCTCAAGCTCATCCAAGTCCGCAGACAGCGTGCTTTCCGAAACGCCAAGCGCCCGTGCCAGTACCGCTGTTTTGCAGGGCTCCTGCTCGCTGAGCAGCCTTGTCAAAAGCTGCTGCCGCCGCTCTGCGCGGGAAAGTTCTTTCCTGTCGCCGCTGTTCAGCTGGGTGCGCAGTGCGTCTCGCCGCTCCGGCGCTTCATCCAGCAGCAGACCCTTGCCGGGATTCCGCACAAAATGCGCCCCGGCAGCCTGCATCCACTGCTCCACAGCGGGCAGCTCCCGCAGCACGGTGCGGCGGCTGACCCCGATGCTTTCAGCCAGCGCCGCCGCCGTCACCCAGCCCTGCGGAAGGCTGAGCAGCTGCTCGATCAGCTTCCGTGCATTTGCCGACAGTTCCTCACGATACACCGCACCCATGTTGCTTCTCTCCTTTTCCCAAAAGTTACCCATTGCTTCTATTGTAGCATAGTGCCACCCCGTCTGCCAGCCCCCAACGCAGAAAAGAAGTTGTGTGTTTTTTGTCACCATTGCCCGGTGACAAAAGCTTCCTTGTTCCCGTCTTGTATCCCGGCGCATCAGCAAATATGCACAAATCACCCGCGCATCCATTGGAAATGTTGCCGTATCAGCCCACTGGTGTCACCATCCTCCGGTGACAACCCCACCGCTTGTCACCATTGAAATCCGGCGCAGTATCGGCTAGAATAGTGCCAGAACGAAACGAAAGCTCCTCCGAACAACCGTCCGCAGGCCGCAGCTCCCATGCCACAGGAGCTGCACCGCCTGCCTTTCAAGTGAAAAAGGAGAGCTACAAATGAAAAACGCTGTTTCCCGCTTTGGCAAGTTCCTCAGCGGCATGGTCATGCCGAATATCGGCGCATTCATCGCGTGGGGCTTCCTCACTGCTCTGTTCATTGAAGTGGGCTGGTTCCCCAACGAAAAGCTGGCCAGCATGGTATCCCCGATGCTGACCTACCTGCTGCCCATCCTCATTGCAGGGCAGGGCGGCAAAATGATTGCAGGCGACCGCGGCCGTGTCATCGCTGCCATCGCCGTGGTGGGCTGCATCTGCGGCTCGGACTACACCATGCTGATGGGTGCTATGGTCATGGGTCCTCTGGCCGGCTGGGTCATCAAGCAATTCGATAAGAAGGTGGAAGGCCATATCCCCGCCGGTTTCGAGATGCTGGTCAACAACTTCTCCGTCGGCATTCTGGGTATGCTGCTGGCCATCCTCGGCTACTACGTCATCGGCCCGTTCATGACCGCCATCCTCACCGTGCTGACCGCCGGTGTGGACTTCCTTGTGGCGCACAGCCTGCTGCCGCTGGTGTCCATCTTCATTGAGCCTGCAAAGGTATTGTTCCTGAACAACGCCATCAACCACGGCATCTTCAGCCCCATCGGTGCAAGTCAGGCTGCTGAGACCGGTCGTTCCATCATGTATATGCTGGAAGCCAACCCCGGTCCCGGTCTTGGTGTCCTGCTGGCCTACTGCTTCTTCTGCAAGGACGACACCACCCGCCAGTCCGCTCCCGGTGCTGTGATCATCCACCTGCTGGGCGGCATCCACGAGATCTACTTTCCCTACATCCTGATGAACCCCGTGATCATCATCGCCCCCATCGTGGGCAACTTCTGTGCCATCCTGTTCTACTCTATGACCGGTGCAGGTCTGTCCGGTCCTGCTTCTCCCGGTTCCATCATCGCCTACATGGCAATGGCTCCCCGGGATTCCATTCTCACCGTTCTGCTGGGCGTTGTCATCGCCGGTGCAGTCTCCTTTATCCTGTCCTCGGTCATTCTGAAAGCGACCTCCGGTCACACCAAGAGCCTGACCGACGCCCAGAACGAAATGAAGGAGATGAAGGCACAGGCCAAGGGCGAGATCCCCGAGCCTACTGCCGTGAATGTCGGCCAGATCCGCAAGATCGTCTTTGCCTGCGATGCCGGTATGGGTTCCAGCGCCATGGGTGCTACCAAGTTCCACAACCGCATTAAGGCGGAGCGCCCCGACTTGACCGTGACCAACTCCAGCGTGGATACCATCCCCGCCGACGCGGACGTGGTGGTCTGCCAGCGCGTTCTGGCTGACCGCGCCGCCAAGTGCGCCCCGCAGGCACAGCTTGTTACATTGGATAACTTCCTTGCAGATCCGCATCTGGACGCATTGTACAACGCACTGACCTCCACTACCCCGGCACTGGATGCCAAGGCCGAAGCTGCCGCCAATGAGGAGATCGTATCCGACCTGCGCAATGCAGCCGTAGCCCCTCTGGCGGCTGCCGTGACCGAGGCTTCCAAAGCCAACGATTCCGTGATGAAGATCCAGGCGGAGGACATCCAGCTGGGTCTGCCCTCCGTCACCAAGGAGGAGGCCATCCGTGCCGCCGGTGCGCTGCTGGCAAAGCGGGGCTATGTGGATGACAGTTACGCCGATGCCATGGTGGAGCGCGAAAAGCTGGTGAGCACCTATATGGGCATGGGCGTAGCCATTCCCCACGGCACCAGCCAGAAGAAGGGCACCGTTAAAAAGTCCGGCGTTGTTCTGCTGCAATATCCGCAGGGCGTGGACTTCGGTGATGAAAAAGCCTACCTCGTGTTCGGCATTGCCGGTGTCGGCAACGACCATCTCGACCTGCTGGGCAATGTCTGCGAGATCCTTGAAGACGAGGATGCGCTGGAACAGCTCAAGACCACTTCCGATATGAACTATGTGCTGGAGCACTTACAATAACGATTCCAAAAAGGAGAGATTTTTATGAAGAGCATCGATATCACCATTCAGGACAAAGAAGGTCTGCACGCCCGTCCCGCCGGTATCCTGAGCAAAGCTGCCAAAGGCTTTGAGAGCAAAGTCACCATGACTAAGAACGGCAAAGTCGCCGACATGAAGAAGATCTTTGCCGTAATGGGTCTGGCCGTGAAGTGCGGCGAGACCGTGACCATCGCCGCCGATGGCCCGGACGAGGATGCCGCCATCGAAGAATTGACCAAGCTGTGCAAGGACGCATGACTTCTCCCTCCGTCTATGACCATTCTGCATAAATACTGCTGACGCAAAACCGCTCCGGGCAGAACGCTCGGAGCGGTTTTACTGTCAGTATGCGTTTTTCATCACCGTGTTTTCCAGAAAGCTGAAAAACACATCGTATTCATTTGGGGTCAGCATTTTGGGAGAACTCATGATCACAAGATCATGCCCGTGGTTCCCCACATGATAGGGTGGATGAGTGTGAGAATAGGGGTTTTCCAAAACCCTCTTGACGAATTTCACATACAGTGGTATTTTTCTTGTAAATCCCACCGTCTTTGTGGATTGGTTTGAAGCCATCCACAAAATGTGGTCGTGTTCATTTTGAACACAGGCACAGAAAGTGGTTGGTTATCACCGTGAGACCCACCACTTCCGTGAGGAAAAGTCCACGAAAGAACTTACCGTCCCGCAACACACCCGATTCATTTTGCCGCCGATTCACCCGACAAAATCA
>OODL01002153.1_pt1 | contig 13414 bp, 14 predicted proteins | sample 1671181 | NCBI WGS metagenome assembly OODL01 (sample SAMN06348130, study PRJEB24527) | human gut metagenome | biome: human gut; feature: ankylosing spondylitis patient; material: feces | host: Homo sapiens | place: China | collected 2015-10 | reverse complement strand
CGGTCGGCAGACGGATTTTTTCATTTTGGGGCTTGACTTTTAATAGTTAGTCTCCTAAATTTTTGTAAAATAAAAGACCCAATCGGGTCTTATCGGTTCATGCGCTGTCAACGCTCATTGCTACGCTGACGCTTTTTCTGCCACGCATCCAGAAGCTGTATGATTTTTTCTTCCATTTGCCGGGGCGTGTAACTGCGCGGAAAGTATTTGCGCAGGATGTCGTTTTTGATAGTTACTGTGTCCAGTTCGCCTTTCTTTTCTTCTCCCATAATGGCAACAACGGCATCAGAGGTGAATTGACCTTTCTGTGCCAGTTCTTTGATGCGCTTTGCCTGTGAAACGGAAGGTGCGTTTTGGGTATCGTCCATCGCCTTTATCATTTCCTGCTGTTGCTCAGGCGAGAGGTAAGACAGCTCTACGGCAGGATTGAATGAAATCTTTTTTTCGTCCACCATATTGAGCAGTTCAGGAATAAGGTTCGTAAGTCGGACATACCGCTGTACTTGTCTGCCGCTTTCATCGGTGGCTTTTCCTATCACGTCAGCAGCCTCCAACTTCCCGACAACTTGTCGGGAAGTTAAATCCGACCTAGCACCTTGATTTTTTAGAGCATCCAGCTTCATTTTGTACGCGAACGCTCTTTCGCTGGGTGAGATGTGTTCTCGCTGCAAGTTGGAATCAACCATCAGAATCGTGGCGGCATCATCGTCCATATCACGCACGATGACGGGCAGAGTTTCCAGTCCGGCCATCTTTGCGGCGAACTGGCGGCGGTGGCCGGAGATAATCTCGTAGCCGTCACCATCCGGGCGCGGCCTTGCGATAAGCGGAGCCAGCACACCAAACTGAGCAATGCTTTCCACTGTTCGGGTCATGGCTTCATCGTCCACAACTTTGAAAGGATGGTTGGTGAACGGATGCAGCTCATCAATGGGGATTTGCTGTACCTGCTCTCTTTTTTCTTCCTGCCGTTGCTCCTCGGTGGAAAATAGCAGCTCATCTAATCCTTTCAGAGCTAAGTTTCCGTTGTTTTTCGGCATTTGCCAACACCTCCCTCGTTAAAGATTGGTAGGCTGCGGCCACCTTGCCTTTCGGGTCATGCTGGTAAATGCTTTCTCCCGTTGTGCTGATTTCAGCAGCACGAACAGAATGGGGAATCGTCTGCTCGAACACATGGATCTTCCGACCGTAGCCTTGTCGGATTAAATTGTCAATCTGCTTGCCATAGGTGGTGCGGCTGTCCGTCATGGTCAGCAAAATGCCCTCGATTTTCAGTTTTGGATTTATCTGCCGCCGAACTTTGCCAATCGTCTGCAAAAGCTGTTCCAGACCTTTTGCTGAAAGGTACTGTGCTTGCATCGGAATCAGTGTCGTGTCTGCCGCTGCCAGTGCGTTGATGGTAAGCATCCCCAATGAGGGAGTGCAATCCAGCAGAATATAATCGTACTCGCGTTTAGCACTGTCCAACACCTGCTTGAGCATCTTTTCCCGGTTCATACTGTTCACAAGGGCGACTTCCATTCCTGCCAATTCAATGTTGGCCGGGATAAGGTCAACGCCCTCTGCATGGTGCAGGATACCATCACCGGGCTGGATGGGCTGGTCGTTCATGGCTTTCTGCATAAGGGTGGACAATGTGGTGGACAGCTCATCCGGCTGCTGCCAGCCCATACTGATGGTAAGTGAACCCTGCGGGTCAACATCCACCAGCAGAACCTTTTTGCCCTCCATTGCCAGACCGATACCAAGATTTTCACAGGTAGTGGTCTTGGCCGTGCCGCCTTTTTGGTTTACGATGGCGATTGTGGTAGCTTTCTTTGCGATAACATCACCCCGCTTTCGGAGAGCCACGCGCAAAGTCGTGGTTCGTCTTGTTCTGATAATAAAGGTTCATGGTCGTGGGCGCATTGAACAATGCTGCCAACAGGTACTGCTTCATGTTCCGCACAGGGGAAGTGTTCTCTGTCAGACAGCCCAGCACAAAACGGATGTGGTCTGCGGTCAACTTTTTTAAGCGACTGCGCACTACCTCGGCAGGCTTGTCGTCCCCGGCAATCCTCAACATCTTGCGTTTGGTGGAGCAGGTGTCCACAAGCAAGTCTACGATCTGATAGATGACGTCCTCATCGTCCGGGCAGAGCCGGAGCAGCAGTTCGACCTCCAACACCTGATAAAAATAATCTTCAAGCTGTTCTCGCTGGGTCAGCCTGTCCGTTTCATCCGGGAGGAAAGGATGGTTCTTCTCTGTTTTATTCTTATCAGTCTTATTAGATTGCGATTTTGGCCGCACCTGAACTGCACTTTCGGCAGCACAAGAATTGCTGTTTGCACAATTCTGTATTTGCGCTTTTGGCAGTCCAGATGAAAAGTTCTTGACGTAGATCAAACTGGGTCTGCCCAGCCCACGCCGTTTGCGTTCGATGAGGTCTGCCTGTTCTAGCTCCCGGAACAACTTGACCGCCTTGTGTTCGGCGCAGCAGAGAGATTCCTGCACTTCCCGGACAGTGTAGATGATATACACACGCCCATGTTCATCCACCCAGCTATTCTTTGCAGACAGGCTCATACGATCGAGCAGGATGCCGTACAGTGTCCGGGCATCCGTAGAGAGTTGCCGGAAACGGCTGTCCTGAAAGAGTGCTTTCGGTATGCGGAAGTAGGCGAACAGTTCACCTGACTGTCCATAGAAGTAGTCGAGCGTCATTTGGTGTAGCCTCGAATTTTCAACTGTGAGTGTGTGTCCATGTGCAAAACCTCCTTATTCAATTTTTGCAAAAGAAAAAGCGCACCTTCAATTTTGCGGAAACTGAAAGTGCGCTATGTAAAGCTGATTCAATTATTCACGAAAGGATTCCAGATATTCGTCCAGCACTTCTACGTTCACCAGTGCAATGCGTTTCAGCCGGACGATGGCGTGAGCATCCTGTGCGACTTGTCGGAAGGAGTTTTTGCCCATCGAGTAGAGGACTGCCCCTTCCTCGTAGCGAACGTATTTCTTTTTCTTTCCAGCCAGCAGTTTTTCCAGTTCAGGAACTTCAACCGAGTTTCGCTTATGTGCCATGGTATTCTTCTCCTTTGTCAAGGTTATGTGGTATACTTACATATCAGGATATAGAAAAAGGACACTCCACTTTCGGCTTTTGCCGATGGTGAAATGTCCTCTTGACTGTTTTCTCGTTTACAGTTTTCTGCTGGATGTGGAACAGGCGAAAACCCGTCACGCTCCGTTTGGGATTTTTGCCTTCTCCGACAAGCCCCTAAGAAATCCGTCTGAACATTCAGATTTTTAGTACATTCAGGGTCGGATTTTCAGTTCATGCGGACTGTCGGGGACACAAGGATTACCACGTAGCTCAGTTAGATTCAGGGCGCATCGTGGGGAACAGCAGCACGTCGCGGATGGAGGCGCTGTCGGTCAGCAGCATGACCAGACGGTCCACGCCGAAGCCCAGGCCGCCCGTGGGGGGCAGGCCGTACTCCAGAGCGTTGACGTAGTCGTAGTCCACCTGGGCCTTGCAGTCCGGCTCGATGGCCTTGCGCTCGGCCACCTGACGCTCGAAGCGGCCCTTCTGGTCGATGGGGTCGTTCAGCTCGCTGAAGGCGTTGCCGTACTCGGTGCAGTCGATGAAATACTCGAAGCGCTCGGTGAAAGCGGGATCATCCGGCTTGCGCTTGGCCAGCGGGCTGATCTCCACAGGATAATCGTAGATGAAGGTGGGCTGGATCAGCTTGTCCTCCACAAAGGCGTCGAAGAACTCGGCCAGAATGGCACCCTTGGTGGGCACCTCAGGCAGCTCCACATGGTGCTCCTTGGCGGCGGCAATGGCGTCCTCGTCGGTCTGCCAGTCGTTGAAGTCCACGCCGGAATACTTCTTCACGGCCTCGATCATGGTCAGGCGCTCCCAGTGGCCCATGTCGATCTGCTTGCCCTGATAGGGGATGACCATGCTGCCGCAGATCTTCTGAGCCAGACGCTTGTACAGCTCTTCCACCAGATCCATCATGCCGTGGAAATCGGTGAAGGCCTGATACAGCTCAATGGAGGTGAACTCCGGGTTGTGCTTGGGGTCCATGCCCTCGTTGCGGAAGATGCGGCCCACTTCGTACACGCGGTCCATGCCGCCCACGATCAGGCGCTTGAGGTACAGCTCGGTCTCGATGCGCAGCACCATGTCCATGTTCAGGCTGTTGTGATGGGTGTAGAAGGGGCGGGCCGAGGCACCGATCTCAAACGGAGTCAGGATGGGGGTGTCCACTTCGAGGAAGCCCTTCTCGTCCAGATAAGCGCGGATCTCCTTCAGGATCTGGCTGCGCTTGACGAAGGTGTCCTTGACCTCGGGGTTGGCGATCAGGTCCACATAGCGCTGGCGATACCGCATCTCGGTGTCGGTCAGGCCATGGAACTTCTCGGGCAGGGGACGCAGGCTCTTGGCCAGCAGGGTCAGCTCGGTGGCGCGCACGCTCAGCTCGCCGGTCTTGGTGCGGAACACCTCGCCCTTGACGCCGATGATATCGCCCACGTCCAGCTTCTTGAAGGCGGCGTAGGGCTCATCGCCCAGCTCGTCGCGGCGGACATACAGCTGGATGTCGCCCTTGTCGTCGCGCAGGTGGGCAAAGCTGGCCTTGCCCATCACGCGCTTGGACATCATGCGGCCGGCCAGAGCAACCTGCTTGCCGCTGTCGGTCTCGTTGGGCAGGTCCTTGAATTCTTCCTTCAGGTCGGCCGAGTAGGCGTCCTGCGGGTACTTGGTCAGGGTAAAGGGGTCATGACCGGCGGCCTGCAGGTCTGCCAGCTTCTGGCGGCGCACCTGCACCTGCTCGCTCTCGGACAGGCCCTGTGCGGGGTTCTTCTTTTGCTCTTCCATGGTTTCTCCTATCAGCTGCGTGCGTGGGTAATGGCCAGCACGGTGTACTCCACGGTGTGGCCGGTGGGCAGCAGCACTTCGGTCTTGGCGCCCACAGCGCGGCCCAGCAGCGCGTGGCCCACGGGGCTCTCGTCGCTGATCTTGCCGTTCAGGGGGTCGGCCTCGGTACGGCCCACGATGTCGTACTCCTCGACCTCGTCCTCACCCTCCATCTGGATGGTGACGTGGGTACCGACAGAGACATTCTCAACGCTCAGCTCGCTCTCGTCGATGACGACAGCGTTCTTGACCATCTGCTCCAGCTCGGTGATGCGGTTCTCAACCAGACCCTGGGTGTTCTTGGCCTCATCGTACTCGCTGTTCTCGGACAGGTCGCCGTGGCTGCGGGCTTCCTTGATCTCTTCTGCCAGCTCCTTGCGGCGGACAGTCTTCAGGTATTCCAGTTCCTCCTGCATTGCCTTCAGGCCAGCAGCGGACATCTTGATCTCTTGTGCCATTTGGAAATCTCCTTATCTATTTTTTGGGGTACGGCAGAGTGTCATAAAACATAAAACCGCACACGAATGCCATTTTGACTTATTCATTATAATAGCAAGCCGCGGCCTTGTCAATAAAAACTGCCGCCCTGCGGGCCAAAAAGGCCGCAAAAAAGCCCCGCCGACAGAGGGAAGTGCCGACAGGGCTTGGAAAATGTCTTATTCAACCTCTCCGTCACGGCTTCGCCGCGCCACCTCCCCTATCGAGGGGAGGCCTTGGCATGTCGGGCAGAGATGGCTTCGTCCGGAGACAGCCGGGCGCTGTTCTCATTGGCAGGCTCAATCTTCACCAGACTCATCCAGATTGCCCAGCTTCCTGGCCTGTTCGACCACAGCGGGAACCAGCATCTCAGGCAGGATCTCGTAGCGGGCGAACTCGGTAGTGAACCAGCCGCGGCCCTGAGTGGTCTGACGGATGAAGGTGGTGAAGTTGGCCAGCTCAGCCAGAGGCACTTCGGCGATGATGGTCTGCAGGCCGTCCTCGTCGGGCTCCATGCCCAGCACGCGGCCGCGGCGCTTGGTGACGTCGCCCATGATGTCGCCGGTATTGTCGTTGGGGACATGAGCTTTCAGGGTGTGGATCGGCTCGAGGATGACGGGGCCGGCCTCGGGCATTGCGGCCTTATAAGCCAGCTTTGCAGCCATGATAAAGGCCATTTCGGAGCTGTCCACGGGGTGGTAGCTGCCGTCCAGCAGGGTGGCTTTCAGGCCGACCACAGGATAACCGGCCAGCACGCCCTTCTCAGCGGCAAGGCGGACGCCCTTTTCAACAGCCGGGAAGAAGTTCTTCGGCACGCTGCCGCCGAACACCTTCTCTTCGAAGACGACCTGCTCGCTGTCGCAGGGCTCAAAGTTGATGACGACATCGCCGAACTGGCCGTGGCCGCCGGTCTGCTTCTTATGACGGCCCTGCTTCTGGCAGGCCTTGCGGATGGACTCGCGGTAGGCGATACGCGGAGCCTCGAGGCCGATCTCCACGCCGAACTTATTCTTCAGCTTGGCCTTGACCACGTCGAGGTGCTGCTCGCCCAGACCGCCGATGATCTGCTGATGGGTCTCGGCGTTGTTGACATAGCTCAGGGTGGGGTCTTCTTCCATCAGGCGGGCCAAAGCGCTGCTGATCTTGCCCTCGTCGCCCTTCTTGGCGACGGTGACAGCCATGAACAGGCTGGGCTTCGGGAAGACGGGTGCGGGCAGCTTGACCACGCGGGAAGCGTCGCAGAGGGTGTCGCCGGTCTTTGCGCTGACCAGCTTTGCCACAGCGCCGATGTCACCGGCACCGATGCTCTCGGCCTCCGTCTGCTTCTTGCCCAGGACCGTGAGGGGCTTGCCCATCTTCTCGGTCTCGCCGGTGCGGGCGTTGACGAGAGAAGCGCCTGCGGTGATCTTGCCGCTGACGACGCGCAGATAGCTCAGCTTGCCCACGAAGGGGTCGGCCACCGTCTTGAAGACGTAGGCCACGGTGGGGGCGGCCTCGGAGCAGGTCAGCTCGACGGGCTCACCGTTTGCATCCTCAGCCAGAACGCTGTTGTGCTCCGGGCTGGGCAGCAGCTTGTGCATATTGTACAGCAGCATATCCAGAGCCTGCTGGTTGACGGCGCTGCCGCAGAACACGGGGGTGATGAGGCCGTCCTTGACGCCCTTGCGCATCCCCTCGACGATCTCCTCGGTGGTGAATGCCTCGCCGCCGAAGAACTTCTCCATCAGCTCGTCGTCGGTCTCGGCGATGGCCTCGCTCATGGCCTCGATCAGGCCCTGGAAGCGGTGGCCGATGTCGGGCAGGTCCACCTGCACCTGCTTGCCGCCCTCATACTTGAAGGCCTTCTGGCTGAACAGGTTGATGTACACGGGGGTGCCGTCGTCGAGCTTCGCCGGGACGACGCAGGGGCAGACGGTGGCGCCGAACTTGATCTTCATGTCCTCGAGGATCTTGAAGTAGTTCGCGTTCTCCAGATCGCACTTCGAGACAAAGACCATCGTGGCCTTGCCGTTCTTGCGGGCCAGCTGGAAGGCCTTTTCTGCGCCCACGGTCACGCCGCTGCGGCCCGACACGCACACCAGCACGCTCTCGGCTGCACGGATGCCCTCGTACTCGCCTGCCTCAAAGTCGAACAGGCCCGGAGCGTCGATGAGGTTGTACTTGATGCCCTCATACTCCACCGGCACGACCGATGCCGACAGGCTGGCCTTCCGCTTTGCTTCCTCGGGGTCAAAGTCCGAAATCGTGGTGCCGTCCTCGACCCGGCCCATACGCTCGGCAGCGCCCGAAAAATAGACCAGCGCCTCGGTGAGCGTGGTCTTGCCGCTGCCGGCATGACCGGCAATCAGGATATTGCGGATGTTGTTGCTTGCGTATTTCATATCGGTTTTTCCCTCATTTCCGCCGCACGGAGCATTCTCTCCGTTTTTGTGGCATATTTTACAAAGATAATACCACACTTCAAACGATTTTTGAATATTTCATTTGAAATTTCCGGCTTTTACCCTGCCAAACTTCCCGGCTTTGTTTTGTGCATATTGTCATTTTGTCCCGCCGGGCGGCGGTCCAGGCGCGGTTTACGGCGTTTCCGGGCATAAAGAAAGCCCCGGCGGGCTGCAAGCTCGCCGGGGCCGGGGTCAGTTTTTATTGGGGATCAGGTGGTCAGGGTCTTGGGGGCAGCAGTCTGCGGGATGGCAGTTCCGGCAGGAACGGTAACCAGCAGAACATCCTTGCCGTAGACCTTGTCAATAGAGATGCCGGCCTTCTCAACACCAGCAGCCTTCAGCAGGCTTCTCAGAATATCCACAGCCTCGCTGTTGCCGCTGAACTCGCCCTTCTGGATGAAGTCCTTCTGCAGGAGGCGCTTCAGGCCCTCCTTGCTCACATGTGCAGCCTTGACCTTCATCAGGTACGGATAACGCTCAGTCGTACTGCTGGTGACCTGATGGCCGTCTGCGCCGTTGGTCCAGATGTAGAGGTCGTACTTCTTATCGGAGCCTTCCGTAAAGGAGTAGTCGGTCATCGTCTTAAACCCTTCGACGACCTGGTCCAGGCCAGTGCCATCATTCAGATTGATTTTACCACTGGTGACCTTTTCAGTGATCATCTGAAGGCCGCCCATCAGCTTCTCGGTGTTCTGAACCATAGCGGGGTCCATCTTGATGTCGAAATCCTTCAGGGCATCCTTCACCTTCGACGATTTGCTGGCGCCGCACGCCGTCAGCATGGAGACTGCCATAGCGCCCACCAGCACCACAGCCAGAACTTTCTTGAACAGTTTCATCTTGTTCATCCTCCTTGTTTGTTGTTACAACTCTTTGCATTCGCGTCGGCCTCATCCGGCAAGAGTGCTTGTCCTTATTTTACCCCCCCCCCCCTGGCTGTCAAGTTTAAAATTTCACAATTTTTTTTTCCAAAAATTGTATTTTTTTGCAGCAGAGTCCCGGGGCGGCGGGGCGGGGGCTTTGTTGCAATCAACCTGCTTTTATGGTATGCTTTAGGTGGCCGGGGGCCGCGGCCTGCCCCGCCCCCCAAAAAGCACGCCGGACGGAGGTTTTTTGCGATGAAACGCACGGATTATATCAACTGGGACGAATACTTCATGGGCATTGCCCTGCTCACGGCCATGCGCTCCAAGGACCCCAGCAGTCAGGTGGGCGCCTGCATCGTCAGCCCGGAAAACAAGATCCTCTCTCTGGGCTACAACGGCATGCCCATCGGCTGCGACGACGACGCCATGCCGTGGGAGCGGGAGGGTGAGCCGCTGAACACGAAATATATGTATGTCTGCCACGCCGAGCTGAACGCCATCCTCAACAGCGCCCACAACAACCTCAAGGGCGCGCGGGTGTATGTCACCCTCTTTCCCTGCAACGAGTGTACCAAGGCCATCATCCAGTCCGGCATCGCCGAAGTCGTCTACTACAGCGATAAGTACCACAACACCGATTCCAGCGTGGCCGCCCGGTTCATGTTCCAAAAGGCCGGCGTCCGGCTCACCCCCTACCAGCCCAGCGGGCGGAAGGCGGAGCTGGAGTTGTAAGATGTTAAATTTTTTCATAGCACCTTGACTTTTGCAGTGGATCGCGTATACTAGAAGTAGGCAAAATATCGGTTAGGATTATTGCCATCGGCTCATAAAAGCGAAGCCCCCGGTACTCGGCATACCGGGGGCTTCTTTGTGCTTACTGGCCCTTGCGGTAGTTGTCAAGCCACTTGCACAGGCGATCGGCAATCACCTGCGCTGCGACAGCTACGATAATATCGGTTAGGATCTGGACCATCAGGCTCACCTCCCTTCTGTTGCCAGAATGGAGAAGGGCAGCGTCTTTAGTATAGCATATTCGACAAAGCATTGCAATTTTTGACAGGTGCGTTAAGTGCTTCCTCTTGACCCCACCTTTGCTCTGTATTATAATAGGGTCTGTGAAAGTATAAATATTCAAATTTCAGTGCATAGAGAGGAATATATACAATGAACCTTACGAACCGCAGCTTTTTGAAGCTTCTTGATTACGCTCCCGAAGAGATCGAAGGTCTGCTGGACCTCGCCGCCGACCTGAAGGCAAAGAAAAAGGCCGGCATCCGCCACGATGCCCTGCGCGGCAAGAACATCGCCCTCATCTTCGAAAAGACCTCCACCCGCACCCGCTGCAGCTTTGAGGTCGCCGCCCACGACCTGGGCATGGAAGTCACCTACCTCGACCCGTCGGGCAGCCAGATCGGCAAGAAGGAGTCCATCGCCGACACCGCCCGGGTGCTGGGCCGGATGTTCGACGGCATCGAGTACCGCGGCTACGGCCAGAGCATCGTGGAAGATCTGGCCCGCTACGCCGGTGTGCCGGTGTGGAACGGCCTGACCAACGAGTTCCACCCCACCCAGATCCTCGCCGACTTCCTCACCATCCGGGAGCACTTCGGCCGCCTCAAGGGCATCAACTTCGTTTACTTCGGCGACGCCCGCTACAACATGGGCAACAGCCTGATGGTGGGCTGCGCCAAGATGGGCCTCAACTTCACCGCCTGCGCCCCCAAGAAGTACCAGCCGGACGCCGCGCTGGTGGAGCAGTGCAGGGCCATCGCCGCCGAGACGGGTGCGACCATCTCCTTCGAGGAAGACCCTGCCAAGGCCGCAAAGGGCGCAGACGTCCTCTACACCGACGTCTGGGTGTCCATGGGCGAGCCGGTCGAGGTCTGGGCCGAGCGCATCAACGACCTGGCCGCATATCAAATTAACCAGCAGCTGATGGACATTGCCGGCCCCAGGGCCGTGTTCATGCACTGCCTGCCCGCCTACCACGACCACAAGACCACCGTGGGCAGGGAGATGGGCGAGCGCTTTGGCCGCGACGCGATGGAGGTCACCGACGAAGTCTTCGAAGGCCCCCAGAGCATCGTCTTCGACGAGGCCGAGAACCGGATGCACACCATCAAGGCTGTCATGGCGGCCACGCTGGGCTATAACGGCTGATGGGCGGAGGACACGTTTCGCGCCCCGATTTCGGGATGCCGCAGCCCGACCCGGCCCACCCGCTGACGGAGTTTTACTGCCTGCTGCAGCGGGCCTTAGACCGGGAGGGCGTGTTTGCCTTGCCCGCGCTGTATGCGCAGTTCCGCGCTCCGGCCCGGCGCATCTACGCCGACGAGGCGGCGGATTTTCTCACCCTCCTGCCCGATGAGGAAGAGGGCGCGTCCCGTCTGCTGGCTCCGGCGCAGCTGCAGCTGCTCTATTCCTCCCTGCACGTCATGCCGGATGGTGCGCCCGCCGCGCTGCTGCTCACCGAGGAATGCACCCGGACGGTATACGCTGTCCAGCTGCTGCCGCCCTTCGTCTGGGAAGACCCGCTCCCGCCCCTGCCGGACGCTCCGGCGGCGCTGAGCCTCACCCTCACCATGCGGGACGTGGAGGAGATTGACGCCTGCCCCGCCGCGCTGGGCCACCGTCTCGCCTGCGACAAGGCGGGCAAGCGCTGGCTCCACCACCCCCGGGCCGAGACCTATCTCTCCGAGCGGGTAGCCCTCTTCCAGCGGCTCTACCGATAACTGAACAGAAGCTCTCAGGGTCATTTGCCAAAACATGGCGGCAAATGACCCTTTTGTTTTGGGCGTATTCATGTTATACTTTGGGTACCTTGTGCGGTGCCGGGCGGAAGATTTTTCCGCTCTGCACCATAAACTGCAATAATCGGGGCCGCTCATCCGTATACAGGGTGAATGTCCCCGATCAAAGATGATTTTTCCACCGGGTCCTGCTGTACACAGGACATCAAAGGAGCATAGAACTATGGGACAGCTGACCAAAAACGAGATTTTTGCGCTGGCCGTGCAGCGATACAGTGACACGGTGTTCCGAGCTGCCATGCACAACTGCAGCTGCACCGCCGATGCGGAAGATGTGGTGCAGGATGTTTTCGAAAAGCTGCTGTGCTACAATGGCCGCTTCGAGAGCGAGGAACACCTGAAAGCCTGGCTGCTGCGTGTGACCATCAACCGCTGCCACGACCTGACCCGCGCCGCCCGCCAGAAGGACACCGAGCTGGACGAGAATCTGCCCGCTCCAGACCAGATGGAAGACGGCAGTGTGCTGGACGCCGTGCGCGCCCTGCCCGAGAACTACCGCAACGCGGTCTATCTCCACTACTACGAGGGGTACACCGCCGCCGAGGTGGGCCGGATGCTGGGCGCACCCACCAACACGGTGCTCAGCTGGCTTCGCCGCGCCCGCGCACAGTTACATACGATGCTGAAGGAGGAGATCGAAGATGAGGTGGTATGAGTACAAGATGGAGGTAGACGACCTTCACGCTTCGGACGACCTGAAAGCAAAGCTCCTCGCCATGCAGCCGGCAGAAGAGGCTCCGAGACCCGCCAGGAAACCGAAAAAAGCCATCCACTTTCCCCGCAAGGCTCTGAGCATCGCCGCCTGCGGCCTGCTCTGCGGCGTTGGTCTGTATGCGGCAGTCCACTCTCCCATCAGCCTGCTGCCTGCGGGCGGCGCGGCCCTCAGCTCTGCCGCTGAGACGGCCTCCTACGCTGCCTACTCGATGGACGACGTGAACAGCTCCCTTGCCGCACCCAAGATGGCCGTCCCGGCCGGTGGAAGCGCCGATGCCATGAGCGACCGCGATGCAGGCGGCACCGGCGCCCTCAGCGCCGAGGCCGCGCAGACGAGCACAAAGCTCATCTACACCGCCAACCTCACCCTCGAGAGCAAGGACTTTGACGCCGCCCGCACCGCCCTCACCGACGCCGTGAGCGCCGCCGGGGGCTATCTGGAATCCAGCAATGAATCCTCTTACACCGGCTCGAGCCGCACCCTCTCCCTCACCATCCGCGTCCCGCAGGACAACTACGCGAGCTTCCTCGAAGCCGCCGCGCAGGCGGGCAACCTCGTGGACAAGAGCGAGCAGGTGCAGGACGTCACCACCCAGTATATGGACATCGAGGCCCGGCTCTCCAACCTGACGGCCCAGCGCACACGTTTGCAGGAGCTTCAGGCCAGCGCCGAAAACCTCGCTGACCTGCTGGAGATCGAATCTTCCCTCAGCGACGTCCAGTACCAGATCGAGAGCTGGCAGTCGCAGCTGGACTGGTACAGCCAGCAGGTGTCCTGCTCCACGGTCTACCTCTCGCTGGACGAGGTGAAGGAATACACCCCCACCGAGGGATCCTACCTCTCCCAGCTGTCCAGCGCCCTCCGCAATGGCTGGACGGGCTTCGTCTCCGGCATCCAGCAGCTGACGGTCTGGGTCGTGGGCGTCTGGCCCGTGCTGGTCGTTCTGACCGCAGCCGCCCTCGTCGTCCGCTTCGTGCGCCGCCGCACCCGCAAGTGATATTCGCTCTGTCGAAGCGCCCCGGAATGGGGCGCTTTTTGTTTCCGGCAGCGGCCTTTTCAAAAAAGTCATATTCTTTTTGAAAAAACGCTTGACAAGTCCCCCGCCTTGTGGTATTATACTTGAGCAGTCAGCGAGAGGCCGACAGCGAAAAGTAAATATCGCGGGGTGGAGCAGTCTGGTAGCTCGTCGGGCTCATAA
>OODL01002151.1_pt1 | contig 13436 bp, 12 predicted proteins | sample 1671181 | NCBI WGS metagenome assembly OODL01 (sample SAMN06348130, study PRJEB24527) | human gut metagenome | biome: human gut; feature: ankylosing spondylitis patient; material: feces | host: Homo sapiens | place: China | collected 2015-10 | reverse complement strand
CAGCTATGGTTTCCTGACCTGCTGCATCGCTACCGAGACTGCTGACGAGTACTGGGCACTGACCCCCTGGACTCCCAAAGATGATGTTGTCCCCAATAAAGTCGTGCTGTTTGTGGATGACAACAAAATGGACACTATGGAATTCACTCTGGATGCTGCAGAGTGGGCAGCCCTGCCCGGCACGGTGCTCCCCTATAGCGGCAGCATCGAGCGCGTCGGCATCACTCATGCTAACGGTGTCCTGAAGAACGCTGTGTCTGTTGATCTGAAGAATGTTAACTTTGAGTCCAGCGTACAGGTGCAGCTATACAGCGGCGATACTCTGCTGACCACTGCCACCTTGCAGGGAGTAACTCCCGGCAGCTATGGTTTCCTGACCTGCTGCATCGCTACCGAGACTGCTGACGAGTACTGGTCACTGACCCCCTGGACTCCCAAAGATAATATTGTTCCCAACAAAGCTGTCCTGTTTGTCGATGGACACGAACAGGATACGAAGACCTTCACGCTTGATGCCGATGAGTGGGCAGCCCTGCCCGGCACTGCGTTCCCCTATAGCGGCAGCAGCGGCGGCGGTTACACCTACTACACCATCAAGAAGGCTATCCCGAAGCTCAACACCTATGACCACTTCGCGTATGTGCAGGGCTATCCCGACGGCACCGTAAAGCCCGCAGGCAACATCACCCGCGCTGAGACGGCCGCGATCCTCTTCCGTCTCATGGATGATGCGTCCCGCAAGACCTATTACTCCACCAAGAGCGGCTTCCGCGATGTCGCCTCCGGCAGCTGGTACAACACCTACGTTGCGACTCTGAACAACGCCGGTGTCATCACCGACAGCTCCAACGGCTACTTCCGCCCGAATGAAGCCATCACCCGTGCGGAACTCGCAGCGATGCTCGCCAACTTCACCGAGACGGCTGGCGCTGCGAACTACTTCAACGACGTGTCTGCCAGCTACTGGGCAGCCAACGCCATCGCGATCTGCGCCAAGCTCGGCTGGATCAACGGCTATCCCGACGGCACCTTCCGTCCGGACAAAAACGTGACCCGTGCTGAACTCATGGCTATGATCAACCGTGCCACCGGCCGTGCGCCCAAGTCCGCCGACGCATTCCTGCCCGGCATGAAGACCTGGATCGACAACACCGCCGATAAGTGGTACTACCTCGACGTGCAGGAAGCTACCAACAGCCATTCCTACACAGTCAAGGGTTCCGAAACCTGGACGGCTCTGACCTCCGACCCCAACTGGTCGCTGTACGAGTAAGCCTCTTCGGACGCAATTCCCCGGTATAATCCAAATCAGCCCCTGCCGCCAATTCGGCGGCAGGGGCTGAAAAATTCCCCCGGCGGCGCAGTCCACGACGGACTGCCGCTGGGGGAAGCTGTTTATTTTTGGACGCTGCGCGTTATAACCGGCCCAGACGGAACTGCTCGATTATTTCACCGGTCAGGCTGATGTGGGAGTGATCCTCCGGCAGCTCGCTGCGCAGGTGCCAGCTCGCCTCGGCCAGCTCGGATTCCTGCACGGTGATCCTGTCGCTGCCGTCCAGCTCACAGACGAAGCCCATCAGGAGCGTGTCCGTGAACACCCACGGCTGGGATTTGTAAAAGCGGAGGTTTTTGACCCGGAGGCCAGCCTCCTCCATGACCTCGCGGTGCACCGTGTCCTCAATCGACTCACCGATCTCATTAAAGCCCGCGATGAGGGCATATTTTTTGAACGGCCGACCGCGATAGCGCGTGAGCAGCAGCCGGTCGCCGTCGTGCACCGCGGCGATCACAGCCGGGCAGATCTTCGGGTAGACCGTGTTTTTGCAATGCGGGCAGACCATGGCGCGCTCGACCGTGCTTTTCTCCATGCGCGCGCCGCATCTGCCGCAGAATTTCTGGGAATCATACCAGCGGTACAGGCTTTCGCCCGCAGCGGCGGCGAACAGCGCCGGACTCGTCCCGTCCGTCATGGCGCGCAGCGACGCGGCGGGGACATAGCGGAACGCGCCCGTCTCGCCGGGGTGGGCGGAGACGAGATAATATGCCGTTTCGTCAATGGAAAAGGCGTACTGCGCCTCGCCGCCGTCCGGGATCTCGCACATCCGGGGCAGCGTGAGCGTTTCACCGCTTAAATTACAGTAAACTGTATGATCCGGCTCAAAAATCAGCGCAATATCATCCGGCGACGGTGCTTTCCACGACATTTCATTGTGATACATATGCGGATACAGATCCTGAAGCATGGATTTCCCTCCTCAGCGCCCGGCGAAGAACACTTCGATCTCCGCCCGGCCTGCCTGTACGCTGCCCTGCGCGAAAAACGGCTTTCCGCCACCGCGTCCGTGCAGCTGCGCGTTCAGCTCCTTTACCAGCTGCCGCAGATCGCCGTCCTGTTCGCCGACGGAGTATTTATAGCCATCGGCGTCGCTGCCGGCAAAAACAGCCGCACGACCCCCGCAGGCCGACATGACCAGATCAGTCAGCCGCCGCAGGCTGTCCGGGTTCATCGCAGGCTCAAACAGCAGGACGTTTCCTGCCCCGGCAAGTGCCTGCGCCTTCTGCGCAAACACAGCCTCTTCCAGCCCGGCTGCGCGCTGCTTCTGCACGGCCTCCGCGTCCAGAAGCCGCCGCACGGCGGCAGCCGTCTCCAGCGGCTTCGCCGACAGCAGGCCTGACACGCGCCGGTTCTGCTCGGCAATTTCGCTCAAATAGGCAAGCGCACGTCTGCCGCACAGAATTTCCAGCCGCACGCCGTCATGGAATTTCACGCAGGAGAAAATTTTGATCAGACCAATTTCCCCGGTGCTGCTTACGTGCGTCCCACAACAGGCGCAGATGTCCGCGCCGGGGATAGATCGGAAGAGCACACGTCTGAACTCCAGTCACGTATGTAATTTCAATCGGGACGTTTTTCCAGACCCACTCGTTGGCCTCGGCCTCGACGGCGGACAGGTCCTCCTGCGTCAGCATACCGGAAAAATCGATGGTCACAAAATCCGCGCCCATGTGGAAGCCGACGTTTTCATAGCCGAAGCGGCGGTGTATCACGCCGGAGAGAATATGCTCGCCGGAATGCAGCTGCATGAATTCGAACCGGCGGCCATAATCGATTTGACCCTCGACAATCTGTCCCACGGCAAGCGGCTGTTCACAGAAGTGGACGATCTCACCGCTGCGCTCATGCGTGTCGGTCACGCGGACACCGGACAGAAAGCCGGTGTCGCCCGGCTGGCCGCCGCCCTCCGGATAAAAGCAGGTTCTGTCCAGCACGACATCATAGCCGTGCTTTCCCGGCTGACAGGATACAACGCGCGCTTCAAACGCTGCCTGATGCGCGTCCTGATAATAAAGCTTTTCTGTTGCCATATTGACACCTCTTGTCAGATTTTTAACTATCATAGCACACAATCCGTCAAAATTCCACTGGAATTCGTTCGGATTTTGGTTGACAAACCGGGGAAATCAACCTATTATATAAGTTGGGCGATTTCAAAAGCGCCCGATATTCTGAAACAAAAAGGGGGAAGAACAAATGGACGCAGGAAGTAGTAGCGGCACATCCGCAGGCCGAAGTCGGCCCGAGCACCAGCCGCCTTTGTGCGTCCGGTGCTTGCAGCCCCTGTCATTCTTCGATTGATGTGCCTGCGTTGTGTCTTTACCTTCCTATTCTTTACATTTAGGAGGAACAAGACATGGCAGAAAGCAATTTTTCCCTGCAAAAGACCCTGACCATGCTGCTCGACGAGAAGAAGTATCATTCTCTGCGCGACATCCTCAGCACCATGAATCCCGCCGACATCGCCGCCATTTTTGACGATCTCGATCAGGCGCGCCTGCCGCTTCTGTTCCGGCTTCTGCCGAAGGAGCTGGCCGCCGAAACGTTCGTCGAAATGGAGCCGGAGGCGCAGGAGCTTCTGATTCAGGGCTTCTCGGATTCCGAGCTGAAGGAGGTCATCGACGAGCTTTACGTCGACGACGCCGTCGATATCGTGGAGGAAATGCCCGCGAACGTCGTGCAGCGCATCCTGACTCAGGCCGAGCCGGATATGCGCAAGCAGATCAACGAGATCCTGCGCTACCCGGAGGATTCCGCCGGCTCGATCATGACCACCGAATATGTCTCCTTGCGCCCGAATATGACGGTCGAGGAAGCGATTTTGCGCATCCGGCGCACGGGCATCGACAAGGAGACGATCTACACCTGCTACGTGACGCGCGGCCACAAGCTCATCGGCCTCACAAGCGTCAAGGACCTGCTTCTGTGCGAGGACGACGACGCGACCATCGAGTCCATCATGCAGGAGCACGTCATCACCGTCGGCACGCTCGACGATAAAGAGCAGGTCGCCCAGATGTTCAGCAAGTACAACTTCCTCGCTCTGCCGGTCGTGGACACGGAGAACCGGCTGGTCGGCATCGTGACCTTCGACGACGCCATGGACGTCATGGAAGACGAGGCCACGGAGGACATGGAAAAGATGGCCGCTATGCTGCCGTCCGAACACCCGTATATGCGTTCGACCCCTGTCGAGATCTGGAAAAACCGTATCCCGTGGCTGCTGCTGCTGATGGTTTCGGCGACGCTGACGGGCATCGTCATCACAAGATTTGAAAACTCGCTGGCCGCCCTGCCGTGCCTCACGGCGTTCATCCCCATGCTGATGGACACCGGCGGCAACTCCGGCTCGCAGGCCTGCGTGTCCATCATCCGCGGCATCAGCCTGAATGAGATCGAATTCCGCGACCTGGGACGCGTGGTCTGGAAGGAGATCCGCGTGTCCGTCCTCTGCGGCGTGTGCCTGGCAATCGCCTGCTTCGCGAAGATCATCGTGGTCGATATGCTGCTGTTAAAGAGCGAGAGCGTGACGTATCTGGTAGCCTTTGTCGTCTGCGCGACGATGGCCGTGACGGTCTGCCTTGCCAAGATCGTCGGCTCAACGCTGCCGCTGCTGGCTAAAAAGCTCGGCTTCGACCCGGCTGTGATGGCCTCGCCGATCATCACGACGATCGTGGACTTCCTGTCCCTGCTTGTCTATTTCGCTTTTGCGACCGCAATGCTCGGCATCGGATAAAAAACCGCCCGCTGCACAGCTGTGCAGCGGGTTTTTGTGCAAAAACGGCAAAAACAGACGCAGTTGGTAGGGGCGGGGCTCTGCTCCGCCCGGCGGAAAACGCTGCGTTCGCGTGAGAACTTGCGGCAAATTCGTATGCAGTTACCCACTTGGTTGTAGGGGCCGACGACTCTGTCGGCCCTGAAAATGCTGCGAATTCGCCATGGATTTCCGTAAAAATGCTGCGTCCTGCGGGCGGACAGAGTCGTCCGCCCCTACACCGAAATGCGCAGATGCATACGAATTTGCCGAGGATTTCCGATGATTCGGTGCATTCTGCCGGGCGGAGCAGAGCCCCGCCCCTACCAAAATTGTGCGTATTTTTGGGGGTGCTCCGAAATCTGCTGCGGTCGAATCCGCTCAGCGCAAAACTGGGAACAGGAGCTTCTGGTTTTCCTGCGTGTACATATTTTCCCGCGTAATGAGGACGCAGGAAACCTCAACGAAATCGTCGGTCTGCTCGCCGTTTGCCACGCGAACGGCCTGCTGGACGGCCACGTAGCCCATGTTGAACGGCCGCTGCGTGACAATGGCCTGAATGATGTTCTGCTCTAAAAACTGGATCTGCCGCTGCGAATTGTCGCAGCCGATGACATAGACGCGCCCGCCCATGCCCAGCTCGACCAGCGCGTTTGCCGCGCCGACGTTGCAGACCTCGTTCGTGCACACAAAGCCCCGGATCTCCGGGTCGGCGGAAAGAAGCTCCGTCGTGATCGTCTGCGCCTGCTCGGTCGAGTTGTCGCAGCAGAAGCTGCCGAGGATCTCGATATTTCCTGCCTCGTTCAGTGCGTCCAGAACGCCGCGCGTGCGTTCAATGCCCGTTGTGGTCGTCAGCATATGCTGAATGACCGCGACTTTTCCGCCCTCCGGCAGATAGGATGCCATGGCGCGGCCCATCTCCAGCCCGATCTCATAGCTGTTGCTGCCGACAAAGCAGGCGCGGCCTGCGGCATTGACGTCCGTGTCGATCGCAACGACGCCGATCCCGGCAGCGATGGCTTCCTCCGTTGCTTCCGCGCAGCGGTCATAGTCCGCGGCAGAGAGGATCATGACGTCCGGCTTATCCGCTGTCACCTGCCGGATCAGCTCGATCTGCTTGTCAATGTCAATTTCGCGCGGCGAGGTCAGGACCTTCAGCTCGACGCCGTATTCCTCCGCCGCCTTTTCAACGCCGGACAGGAGCGTTCCCCAGAACTCCGCGACCTCTGTCACGGTTTTCAGAACCAGCGTCACCCGCAGCGGCTTCTGTGCTGCCGCGCAGCCCGCAAGATTCAGGAGCAGACAGAGCACCAGGAGAAAAACGGTGCATTTTTTAATCCTCCGCATGGCTGTCCTCCTCCTTTCCACGTACAATGGGCAGCACGAGCATGACCATTGTGCGCACATCGGGCGTAGAATAATACTTCATAACGGCGTCCGGGCCGAAGAACAGCTGCAGCCGCTCGTTGACGTTGTAAACGCCGATCTTGGTGCTCTCCGCGTCGGATTCCTTTTTGTCGAGAATGGTTTCCAGCTGCTCCGGCGTCATGCCCACGCCGTCGTCCTCGACGGTGATGAGCAGGCGGTCCTCCTCCAGCAGCGACTCAATGCGCACCGTGCCGCCCTGCTGCTTGACCTTGATGCCGTGATAGATCGCGTTTTCCACCAGCGGCTGCAAAATGAGCTTCGGCAGCAGGCAGTCCTCCGTCTGCGGGTCAAGGTCGATCTCGTAGCGGAGCTTTTCGTTGTAGCGCATCTTCTGGATGGTCAGATAGCTGCGCACATGGGCGATCTCCTTTTTGAGCGTGTTGGTGTCGGAGCCGTCGCCGATGGACGAGCGCAGCAGCAGCGCCAGCGCGCTCGTCATCTCCACGACCTCCGCATTGCGTCCGGCGTGGCTCATCCAGATAATAGAGTCGAGCGTGTTGTAAAGAAAATGCGGCTGGATCTGCGCCTGCAGCGCCTTCCATTCGCTCTTGCGCTTCTGCTCCTCGCTGCGCAGCCGTTCGTCCATCAGTTCGGCAGTTTTGGCGATCATGTGGTCAAAGCTGTCGGACAGCTGGCCAAGCTCCGTGCGGGAGGATACCTGGCTGCGCACGTGCAGATCGCCGTCCTCCACGCGCCGCATCGTCTGCATCGGCGGATGGGTCCTGCGATGGAGCGCGAGAGCTGAAGCGCGAACACCAGCGCAAGAATGAGCGCCGCCGCCGCGATGAGCAGATAGGTCTTGTAGATCCTGTCCTGACTGCGCAGCAGCTCCTGCGTGTAGGCAACGCCCACCGCCGTCCATCCGGTGGCCTCCGATGCGCAGGCTACATAGAGCCTGCGCATCCTGCCCTTGCCGGAGAGCGTGCGGCCGTCCGCCGCTGCCAGCACCTCCGCGACGTTTTCCTCCTTCAGTCCCGCATAGATCAGATCCTGCTGCGGGTGCCAGAGGATGCCGCCGCTCTGGTCGATCAGATAGATATAGCCCCGGCTGCCGAGCTGGATATCTGCGCAGAGCCGGTCGATGATCTGGTAGTTAAGGTCGATGAGCAGAACGCCCTGCATATTCCCTGCGCGGTCGAGCACGGCCTTGGAGAACGAAACGACCCAGTTGTACTGGCCCGCGATCAGGTTTTCCACGCGCGAGGATGACACCTGCACCTCGTTCGGCTCCCGCAGCGCGGCCTGGTACCAGGCTGCGTCCCGGTAATTGGAGTAGGTGTTGAGCGATGCACCCTCGCTTCCGAACAGCGCGCCGCCGGATTCCGGGATCAGGGCGATGGCCGTGATCTCCGAGCGGATCTTCTGTGCGGCGGCCAGCTGCTCCTGCGCTTCGCGGCAGGCCGCGTCCGTCAGCCGGTGCTCGTTGGCCGCGCGCAGATAGGCCGCGACCGCGCCGTTGTCGACAATAAAATCGGAAATATCCTTCATGTACTCCACGTACATATCAAGCTCGGCGTTGACGCGGCGGATCAGCTGCTCGGTGTACTCCGTCGAGCTGTCCAGCAGCTCGTTCGTCGAGACGCTGATCGACACATAGGTCATGGCTGCCGTAATGACGAGGATCAGCAGCATGAACAGCGCCGCGATCCGCGTGCCGATGGAGTGCCGGGAAAAAAGTCGTGCTTCGGTCATGTTCCGCTCTCCGCCTCCCTGTACTGCCGGGGCGTCATGCCGGTTCTGCGGCGGAAGGTGAGCGAGAAATAATGCGGGTCGGCAAAGCCGATGCGCTCGGCGATCTCATAGGTGCACAGCCCCGTTTCACGCAGATATTCCTTGGCCTTCTCCATACGCAGGTTTGTCAGATATTCCACGAACGACTGGCCGGTCTTTTCCTTGAATACCGTTGAAAAATAGCTGCGGCTGACGCCGAGATGCTCCAGCACGTCCGGCAGCTTGAGATCGCAGTCGGCATAGTGCTCGTTAATATACGCGACGGCCAGACGGCCGCAGCGGGCGGCAGGCGTGTCGTTCTGCTGGGCCTGACATTGCAGAATATAGCCCTCAAGCCGCTCGACGGACAGCCGTACCTCCTCCAGCGCATAGCCCTGCTGCGGAAGGAGCATGGCGGGCGCGCGCAGCAGCTGCTCACGCGTCAGATGCGAGGCCACGAGGATCTGCAGGCGCTGCAGAACGGGGCGGCACTCGCTCTCATGCACCCTGCGGCGGCGCATACAGGTAAAAAGCGTTCCGGTCAGCTCCAATGCACGGCTGCCGCTGCCGGATTGGAGCGTGCTTGCGATCTGCGCCGCAGTCGGACAGTCGTCCGTCTGCAAAGAGCCGGAGGATTTGCGCAGCTCCGGGTCAAACAACAGTGTCTCGCCTGTGGAAAACGCGTAGCCCAGCGCGTGCTGCGCCTCCTGCGCGGACTGCCGCAGGCCGTCAAGCCCGGCATAGGCTCCGCCGATCCCGATGGGGGCGGTGATCTCCGCCTCCTGCATCACCGCGCGCAGATGGCGCGCTCCGGCGGCGGTGCGCGCCATGAGTTCCGCCGTTTCATCGCCGCTGACGATGAGCATTACGTGCTGGTCGCCGAGCAGCCGGAGCTGCGCGGGCGCACAGCCCTGCGCCACCCGATGTCCCTGCGCATCAAAGCCCTCGGGGCGCTGCGGCAGCGCCGCCAGCGCGACCGCATGGAACCGCCCGCCAAGCTCAACACCGGCGGCAAGCGTCGCCTCCGGCAGCTCCTGCGCCGTGTCGGACTGTAAAAGCCCCTGAAAGAAATGATCCTTCAGCACCTCGTCTGCCAGCACGGCCCGGCTGTAAAGCCCCTGCCGGTTGTCCCGGCGCGAAAGCTCCGCAGACAGGTTCTCCAGCAGCTGATCAAACTCCTTCGGGCTGACGGGCTTGAGCAGATAATCGTGGACATGGTACCGGATGGCCTTCTGCGCATAGGAAAACTCGCTGAAGCCGGTCAGCACGACGACGATCGTGTCCGGAAATTTCTCATAGATGTTCCGCGCCAACTCCAGCCCGTCGACAAAGGGCATACAGATATCCGTGATGACCACATCCGGCAGCACGGATTCGAGCTGTTCAAGCGCCTGACGGCCATTTTCAAAGACATGGGGCGGCGCAAAGCCGAATTTGTCCCAATTGGTGTTCTGTGCCATGGACTCCCGGACAAGCATTTCATCCTCTACAAGCATGATCTGGTACATACGGCGCGCCCTCCTTTGCATTTGTTATTAGTGTATAACAAAACGGTCAAAATTGCAATCAAATTTAGCAATTCGCCAATATGCCCGTGCGGTATGACGCGGAAAAATTCGCCGATATCGAACGTATCCGGTTGCTGAACGATATTCGGCATGATATAGTAAAGGAAACGCAATGAACAGAAAGGAAGCTTCAGCATGGCAGAACAGGAAGGCAAAACCATACACTCCGTCGCGAAGGCGATCCGTCTTCTCGACATTCTGACGGAAAGCGGCCAGCCCGCTTCCCTGACGGAACTCTATCAGAAAACCGGCTGGCCGAAGAGTACCATCCACGGCCTGCTGTCAACGATGCGGGAATCGGGTCTGATCGAGCAGACGCCGAATGGCCGCTACTGGCTGGGCATCCGCCTGTTTGAATACGGCTGTGCCGTCTCCAACTCATGGGATATCGGTACGATTGCACGGCCGCATATGCAGAGCATCTGTGCCGAGCTTGGCGAGAGTGTATTCCTGTCGGTTTTTGACCGTGCAGCAGTCGTAACGCTGGCAGAGGAGGAGTCCCGCGCGAGTCTTCGCGTCGTGTCCGAGGTCGGCGCACGGCTTCCGGTCTATTGTACGTCGCAGGGAAAGCTGTTTCTTGCCAACAGTTCCCCGGCGGAGTGCCGCCGCATTCTTACACACACCGAACTCAAGGCCTTCACGCCCCATACACTTACCACGCCAGAGCAGTTTGTGCCCGAACTTACCCGCATCCGCGAGCAGGGCTACGCTGTGGAAAACGGCGAGTATAAGATCGGCCTGCGCTCCGTCTCCGCGCCGATCCATGACGTGACCGGCGAGGTGCGCTACGCCATCGGCTGCGTCGGAATGTTCCGGCAGGTGCAGTCCGACGAGTTTCTCCGCGCCATCCGCCTCGTCTGCGCCGCAGCCGAGACGATCTCCCGCGCCATCGGCTATCACGGATAAACAGGCCCGCCGGACAGTTTTTTCTGTCCGGCGGTTATTTTGCTTGCATGTATGCGGCATCGCATGATATACTGGAAGGGAAAAAGAAAGAAAAAGGGGGATCCTTCATGTCCAAGACCTTCCTGCGGCGGCTGTTCGTGCTGGCGCTCTGCGCCTGTCTCGTGCTGCTGGCCGTATTGCCCGCCGGGGCCGATTTCGGCGATTACTCCGGCGATTCCGATTTCGGTGATTCGTCCGATTGGAGCAGCTCCGACTCCGATTGGGACTGGAGCAGCAGCGATTCCGACTATTCCAGCAGCTCCGAATCCTCCGGCGGGATCAGTACCATCGTCGTCGGAGCCATCATCGTCTTCATCGCGATCGTTTCGACCTCACGCACAAAGAAGAAGAAGGGAGCGTCCGGCGGCACCAGCTGGTCCGCGGCTGCGAACCGCAAGCTGAAGCCCATGGCTGAGTATGAGCAGCTCGACGAAAACTTCGACAAGGCTGAGCTGACCTCCAAGCTGTCGAACCTGTATGTACAGATGCAGGATTGCTGGCAGAAGAAGGATATCTCGCCCATCCGTCCGTACTGCACCGACGCGTTCTTCACGCAGATGGACAATCAGATCCAGCGCAAGAAGCAGCAGGGCCAGACCAACTACATCGAGCGCATCGCGGTTCTGTCCGTGGAGCTGCGCGGCTGGTGCCAGGAGGGCGGCAACGACGTGCTCGTCGCCCGTCTGAACACGCGCATCGTCGATTACACGCTCGACGACAAGACCGGCAAGCTCATCTCCGGCAGCAGAGACAAGGAGAAGTTCATGGTCTACGAGTGGGATCTTGTCCGCACGACCGGCACGAAGACCGAGAAGGACAAACCCATGCAGACCGTCAACTGCCCGAACTGCGGCGCACCGGTCGAGATCAACGCCAGCGCCAAGTGCCCGTACTGCGGCAGTGTCATCACCCTCGAGGAGCACGACTTCGCCCTCAATGCCATCCGCGCCATCTCTCAGCAAACGAGAGGATAACGCGCCCCGGCAAACGCATTCCACTAAAAAACTCCACCGCCCAGGCCGAGCGGTGGAGTTTTTTGAAATCTAGCCTCTGCGCGGCACTTACGCCTGCAGATTGAGCGCGGGATTCATATAATAGACGTTTTTCTCGTCCAGCCTCCGGCGCAGCAGCTCAATGGCCTCGCCGAAGCGCTGGAAATGCACGATCTCGCGCTCCCGCAGGAAGCGAATGGCGTCGTTCACATCCGGGTCGTCAGAAATGCGGAGGATATTGTCATACGTCACGCGCGCTTTCTGCTCTGCTGCCAGATCCTCCGTGAGGTCGGCGATGGGGTCGCCGGTGACGGCCATGGTCGCGGCGCTCCAGGGCGTGCCGGAGGCGGCCTGCGGGTAGACGCCGGCGGTGTGGTCGACAAAATAATTCGCAAAGCCTGCTGACTCGATCTGCTCCTGCGTGAGCGTCCGCGTCAGCTGGTGCACGATCGTGCCGACCATCTCCAGATGCCCCAGCTCCTCGGTACCAATGTCGGTCAGCAGCCCCTTCAGCTCAGGATACGGCATGGAATAACGCTGACTCAGATAGCGCAGAGACGCGCCAAGCTCCCCATCTGGACCGCCATACTGGGAAATTATAACAGCTGCCAGCTGCGGGTTCGGGTTTGCGATGCGGACGGGGTACTGCAGCTTTTTTTCATATACAAACATCGTTTATTCCTCCGTTTCCGCGTCCCAGGGCCATGGATCGTCCAGCCATGTATAGCAGCCGCCCGCGGCGGCCTCCATCTGCGTGAGCGCCATGCCGCTGTCCTCCGCCTGCTGCCGCAGCATTTCATACTGCTCGACGTACTGGTTGAACAGCTGCACGGCCTCCTCGTCGTCCGCGTGGGTATCCAGGTACAGGCCAAGCTCGGTAATGGCGAAATTCGCCGCCTGAAGGTCCTGCATACTCTGCATACCGTCCGCGCTGCGCGGCTCGACGCCGCTTGTGCCGCGATATGGAAGGTCAAGCCCCGGAAACAGCGTGCCCTTCATCAGCGCACGTCCCGCCGTATAGCGGTCGGGGTTCTGCCCCTGGAACGGGACGTAGGGATTGGCCAGCGGCGCGCAGGCGGGAAGCGTTCCCCGCGTATCGCCGCAGCCTTCGGCAGTCTGGGCTGCCTGTGTCTGCATATCAGCCAAAAAGATCGGCTCCTCTCAAGAGATTCGGGCGCATTCGCCCTGAACCAATCTATGCGGCGCTGCTTCGACAGGTGAACGGGGACTCTGTACTTTTTCTCCGTCAGATGGTATACTGAGATAAAATGCCACAGCCGGGCGCTCCGGATGCGGCAGCTTTTCGGGAGGTTCCTGTATGCTTTCTGCGTTTCACGGCCTGTGTATGGCGCTGGCTGACAGCGTCCCCGGCGTGTCCGGCGGGACGATCGCGTATGACGATCTCCTGCGTGCGCTGCAGGGCCTGTTCAACGGAAAAGGTCCCGTGCGGCGGCAGAGCCTGCGCGCGCTGCTGCGCTTCGGCATCGGGTGGGGCGTCGGAATGGCTGCCTGTATTCTGGCGCTGGCGGAATTATTTGAGCTGCACGTCTATTTTATGTGCAGTCTGTTTCTGGGGCTGAGCGCGGCGGCGTTTCCGCTGGTAGCCCGCGCGGAGCGCGGTGCGCTGCGAAATACCGCGCGGTACGCGCCGCTGGCGCTGCTCGGCGCGGCGCTCGTCGTGGGGCTTACGCTGCTGCGCGAGG
>OODL01002146.1_pt1 | contig 13459 bp, 10 predicted proteins | sample 1671181 | NCBI WGS metagenome assembly OODL01 (sample SAMN06348130, study PRJEB24527) | human gut metagenome | biome: human gut; feature: ankylosing spondylitis patient; material: feces | host: Homo sapiens | place: China | collected 2015-10 | reverse complement strand
CCTCAACAACCACATCGGCGTGCCGCTGACGCTGCTCGCCATGACCCGCGACACGGAGTTCGGCGTGGTGGAGATGGGCGCGAGCGCCTGCGGCGAACTGGCTCTGCTGGCATCGGTCGCCGAGCCGAACTACGGCATCCTGACCAACATCGGCCTGGCGCACCTCGAAGGCTTCGGCGGACCGGAGGGGGTTCGCCGCGGCAAGGGCGAACTGTTCGACTTCCTCGCGGCGAACGGAGGCCACGCCTTCGTTCCGGCCGACGACGAAATCCTGACGGGCATGGCCGCCGAACGCGATTCGCTGGCCGCCGAATATTACTCCGCATCGCTGGCCGACGGCATCGAAAACCATCTGGAAGGCAGCTACAACCGGTTCAACATCGCGGCCGCCGTCGCCGTGGGACACTATTTCGACGTTCCCGACGAACGCATCCGCCACGCCATCGCCAGCTATGTTCCCGACAACAACCGCTCGCAGCGCATCGGAACGTCCCGCAACACGCTCGTCGCCGACTGCTACAACGCCAACCCGTCGAGCATGCGGGCTTCGGTCGGGAATTTTCTCGCCGAGCCGCTCGAAGAGCGTCAGCGCCGGGTGCTGATTCTGGGCGACATGCTCGAACTGGGCGACTGGTCCGAACGCGAACACGCCGCAATCATCGAGATGGCCGCACAGGACCCCGAAGCGGAACTGCTGCTCGTAGGTCCGGAATTCGCCAAGGCCTACGACGGACTCGCGGAAAAGCCGGCCAACGTCACGCTCTGCCCCACGCGCGACGACCTGATCTCGCTGCTGAAAGTCTCCCCCGTGGAGCACTCCCTCGTGCTGGTCAAAGGTTCGCACGGCATGGGGCTGGAGCAGGCGCTGGAGGCGCTCTGATCGTCCCCGGAAACCGCCCCGGAGACTGCACCCGGAGACTGCACCCGGAACCGCACCCGGAACCGCACCCGAAAACAACCGAAACAAACCGACCCAAAATAAACGGACCATGAAAAAACTACTCGCAACTCTCCCCCTGCTGGCACTGCTCTCCTGCACCGGCATCCCCCCGCAGCATGCTCTCTCGCATTTCGACTGGACGGAACCCGCCGATCCGCAGGGAGAGAAACCCGAAACCTGGAACGGAGTCGAAAAACCGATCGTCACGTTTGGCTCGACGGATGTCCGCTATCCCCGCGCGACACCCTGCGCAGCAGCCGTGACGGATCAAACGACCCTCACGGGCTGGCGCGGCGAGAAGGTCTCGGCCCAGGCTGTCATCTCCGCTCCCGCGGCTGTCGGCGGCCTGACCTGCACCGTGGGCGACTTCGTCGCGGACAACGGCGCGAAGCTCCCCGGCATCGCCTGCGCACGCTTCGTCAAATACGTCGTCAGCGACCGCTTTCTGACCGACCAACCCTGCGGCGCACGGCCGGAGAACAACCCGGCGCACCTCGAAGCGGACCTGCTCGACGAGGCGGCTTCATGCGACGTGCCCGCCCGGTCGACCCGTCCCGTCTGGATCACGGTAGATATCCCGCGCGACGCCACCCCCGGCCGCTACACGGCTCCGGTTGCGGTAAAGGGCGAAGGCGTCGCCGAAACGCTGACGCTGCACCTGAACGTCACGGAACGCACCCTGCCCGCGCCCTCGGAGTGGACCTACCACCTCGACTTGTGGCAGCATCCGGCGGCCGTGGCCCGCGCCGAAGGGGTAGAGGTCTGGAGCGACGAGCATTTCGAACGGATGCGGCCGACGATGCGGCAACTCGCAGACGCCGGGCAGAAAGTCATCACGGCAACGCTCAACAAGGACCCCTGGAACAACCAGTGCTACGACGCCTACGCCGATATGATCGTCTGGACGCGCCTGGCCGACGGCACGTGGGAGTATGACTTCACGGTCTTCGACCGCTGGGTGCGGTTCATGCTCGACCTGGGCGTCGGCAAGTACGTCAACTGCTATTCGATGCTGCCGTGGAACAACATGCTCCACTACAAGGATGCCGTGACGGGCGAATTCGTCGACGTCAAGGCCGATCCGGGCACGCCGGCCTTCCGCGAAATGTGGGGCCCGTTCCTGCCCGCCTTCGTCGGTCACCTCCGCGAAAAAGGATGGCTCGGCATCACCAACATCGCTATGGACGAGCGTTCGCCCGAGGTGATGGCCGCCGCGACCGCCCTGCTGAAGGAGGTCGCGCCCGAACTGGGCATCGCATTGGCCGACAACCACAAGATCTTCAAACAGTATCCCTACATCAAGGACATGTGCGCCAGCATCTTCGGCCCGATCGAACAGACGGACATCGTCCAGCGCCGCAGCAAGGGGCTGACGACCACCTTCTACGTCTGCTGTTCGTCGGGATTCCCGAACACCTACACCTCGTCGGCGCCGGCCGAGGCGACCTATTTGAGCTGGTACGCCGCCGCCGAGGATTACGACGGATTCCTGCGCTGGGCCTACAACTCGTGGGTCGAGGACCCGATCCGCGACTCGCGGTTCCGGAAATGGGCCGCCGGCGACACCTACCTCGTCTATCCCGAAGGCCGCTCGTCGATCCGTTTCGAACGCCTCGTCGAAGGCATCCAGGACTGGGAGAAAATCCGGTTGCTGAAAACGGAATTCAGCGGCGACGATGCGAAACTGCAAACCCTCCACGACCTGCTGGAGCCGTTCCGTTCGTCGGTCGCCTTCGACGGTTGGGAGCAGACCCTGCGCAATGCCCGCGCGACGCTGAACACGCTCTGATCCGCCGGACGGTCCGCAATACGGCATAAAAAGAGGTCCCGACAACCCGATTTTCAGACAGGTTGCCGGGACTTTTCGTGCATTCTTGCGAAAAAATCGTTATTTTTGTCCGATTTAACTCATAAACCCCAAACGATGACTCTCAACGAATACCAGCAGCACGCCCTCGAAACGGCGATCTACCCCGACGACCGCCGCATCATCTACCCCACGCTCGGACTTACGGGCGAAGCGGGCGAAGTGGCCGACAAGGTCAAAAAAGTGATCCGCGACGCCCACGAGGAGTTCACCCCCGAGAAGAAACTCGAAATCGTCAAGGAGATCGGCGACGTCATGTGGTACTGCGCCACCCTCGCCCGCGACCTGGGCTACGAACTGGACGACGTGGCGCAGATGAACGTCGACAAACTCCGCTCGCGCATGCAACGCCACATCATCTCGGGCAGCGGCGACAACCGCTAAGGACATGGAAGATTATATCTTACGGGAGATCAACAGGATCGGGGAGCTGATCGCCGCCCTGATGGCCAAAATCGGGCTGATGAGACAATCGGCCTCCCCGGAGCAGATACGGACGACGGCCAAGACGGAGCTGGCCGAGAAACTGGACATCGACATCGACACGTTGCTGGATGAGCCGGATTTCATCGGCCGGCTTACGGACGAATACGGGTTCGGCGACCAGGAACTGGACAAGTTCGCCGAACTGCTCTTCGACATGGTTGCCGCATCGGAGCAGCACGCGGAACGGCTGCGCCTCGCGGCTGCCGTCGGCGCGATATACAGTTATCTCGACGCAAAGAAAGCCCCGGCGTCGCTGAACCGCTACTACATTCTCAAAGACCTGGAGAAGTACATCAAAGAATCTCAATAAATGGAACAGGAAAAACAACTTACGTCATTGCCCGAGAACGCTTACCGGGAACTCAAACCGGGCGAAGAGTACACGCCCATCATGCCCGCCTCATCGTCGCCCAGGGAGGTGACGCCCTACTCGGTCACGATGGGCGTCGTCATGGCCGTCGTCTTCTCGGCCGCCGCGGCCTTTCTCGGCCTCAAGGTCGGGCAGGTCTTCGAAGCGGCCATCCCGATCGCCATCATCGCCGTGGGCATGGGCTCGGTGCTGGGCAAAAAGAACATGCTGGGGCAGAACGTCATCATCCAGTCGATCGGCGCCTCATCGGGCGTGATCGTCGCCGGAGCCATCTTCACCCTCCCGGCGCTCTACATCCTGGGCCTCGACGCCGCTTTCTGGCAGGTGTTCCTCTCGTCGCTGTTCGGCGGCCTGCTGGGCATCGTTCTGCTGATCCCCTTCCGCAAATACTTCGTCAAGGAGATGCACGGCAAATATCCCTTCCCCGAGGCCACGGCGACCACCGAGGTCCTCGTTTCGGGCGAGAAGGGCGGCTCGCAGGCCAAACTGCTGGCCGTCGCGGGACTCGTGGGCGGATTGTACGACTTCGTCGTCGGTACGTTCGGACTGTGGACCGAGTCGGTCTCGACGCGCATCTGCGAATGGGGCGCAGTCGCCGCCGACAAGTTCAAGGTGGTCTTCGGGCTGAACACCTCGGCCGCCGTGCTGGGTCTGGGGTATATCATCGGCCTGAAATACGCCATGATCATCACCGCCGGCTCGTGCCTCGTCTGGTTCGTGATCGTCCCGGTGGTCGGCTCGCTGGCCGAAGCGGTCGATCCCGCCGCGATGCTCTCGCTGCTGGGCGTCACGCGCGCCGACATCGTCGCCGACCCGCAGTCGATCTTCACCGCCGAAAACCTCTTCGCCTTCATCGGCAAGCCGATCGGCATCGGCGGCATCGCCATGGCGGGCATCATCGGCATCATCCGCCAGTCGAAGATCATCCGCCAGGCCGTAGGCCTCGCGGTCTCGGAGTTCGGAGGCGGCAAAAGCGCCGCCGCGGCCCCCGAGCGCACGCAGCGCGACATCTCGATGAAGCGCATCCTCACCATCCTGATCGCCACGCTCATTTCGGTCTTCGTCTTCTTCCACTTCGGGCTGCTCGACGGCTGGGTGCAGTCCGTCACGGCCATTCTGATCGTCTTCATCATCGCGTTCCTCTTCACGACCGTCGCGGCCAACGCCATCGCCATCGTGGGAACGAACCCCGTCTCGGGCATGACGCTGATGACGCTGATCCTCTCGTCGCTGGTGCTGGTGAGCGTGGGGCTGAGCGGCACGACGGGCATGACCGCCGCGCTGGTGATCGGCGGCGTGGTCTGCACGGCCCTGTCGATGGCCGGCGGCTTCATCACCGACCTCAAGATCGGCTACTGGCTCGGCACGACGCCCCGAAAGCAGGAGGCCTGGAAATTCCTCGGCACGTTCGTTGCTGCGGCAACTGTGGCCGGGGTGATGATCATCCTCAACAAATCCTACGGATTCGTGGGCGAAGGGGCGCTGGTGGCTCCGCAGGCCAACGCCATGGCGGCGGTGATCCAGCCCCTGATGACCGGCGGCCAGACCCCGTGGATGCTCTATTTCTGCGGCGCGGCGCTGGCCCTTGTGCTCACGTCGATCGGTGTCCCGGCCCTCGCCTTCGCGCTGGGCATGTTCATCCCCATGGAGCTGAACGCCCCGCTGGTGGTGGGCGGACTGGTGGCCTGGTTCGTCTCCGGCCGCTCGAAAGACGAGGGTCTGAACAAAGCCCGCTTCGACCGCGGCACGCTGATCGCCTCGGGCTTCATCGCCGGCGGCGCGCTGATGGGCGTGGTGAGCGCCGTGCTGAAATTCGTCGGCGTGGACTGGTTCCTCTCCGGCTGGGCCTCGTCGAACGCCGCCGAATGGACGGGCCTTGCGATGTACCTCGTTTTGATCGGCTACTTCGCCTGGCACACCCTGCGGGCCAAAAAGGAAGAATAACATTTAATCTGCAACGACAATGGACTTGAAAGAACGTTTTCTGAAATACGTCTCCTACGACACCCAGTCGTCGGAGGAGAGCACGACATTCCCCTCGACCGAAAAACAGAAGGTCCTCCTGGCGGCCCTGCGCGACGAGATGGAGGCCCTGGGCATGATCGAGGTCACGATGGACCAGTACGGCTACGTGATGGGCACCGTCCCCGCCTCGAAAGGGTGCGAGAACGCCCCCGTCATCGGCTTCATCGCCCACGTCGACACCTCGCCCGACATGAGCGGCAAGGAGGTGAAACCCCGCGTGATCGACGAGTACGACGGCGGCGACATCGCCCTGAACGGCCAGCTGACGATGCGGGTTGCGGACTTCCCCGAGCTGGCCTTCTTCAAGGGCCACACCCTGATCCACACCGACGGCACGACGCTGCTGGGCGCCGACGACAAGGCCGGCGTGGCGGAGATTATGACCGCCGCGGAATACCTCATGGCGCACCCCGAGGTGAAACACGGCAAGATCCGCATCGGCTTCACCCCCGACGAGGAGGTGGGCCGCGGCGTGGATTTCTTCGACGTGAAGGCCTTCGGCGCCGATTTCGCCTACACGGTCGACGGCGGCATGGAGGGCGAACTGGAGTATGAAAACTTCAACGCGGCGAGCGCGAAGGTCGAGATTCAGGGCCGCAACGTCCATCCGGGCTACGCCAAGAACAAAATGATCAATGCCATCGACGTGGCGTGCGAACTTCAGGGGTTGCTGCCCGCCTCGCAGCGTCCGCAGTTCACCGAGGGTTACGAGGGATTCTACCACTGCGTAGGGCTGAACGGCACGGTCGAGAACGCTTCGGTCAGTTACATCATCCGCGACCACGACGCCGAGAAGTTCGAGCAGAAAAAGGTCTTCATGTGGGCCGCAGTCGACCTGCTGAAAAAGAAATACGGCGACCAGGTCGTGACCCTCACGCTCAAGGATCAGTACTACAACATGCGCAAGATGGTCGAGCCGCACCCGCAGGTGATCGACAAGGCTCTGAAAGCGATGGAGATGGCCGGCGTGAAACCCCTCGTGCGGCCCATTCGCGGCGGCACGGACGGCGCGCGCCTCTCGTTCATGGGCCTGCCGTGCCCCAACCTCTTCACCGGAGGCATGAATTTCCACGGCAAGTTCGAATACTGTTCGCTCACGACGATGCGCAAGGCCCAGCAGGTGATCCTGAATCTGGCGGTTCTTTGGTCTGAATAGCCCGAAGAACAATTAAAAATCACGAAGTCTATGGACAATTTCGGTTTTCTCAAGGTGGCGGCGGCCGTTCCGCACGTGCGGGTCGCCGACTGCGACTACAACACCGAACGGATGGCGGCGATGGCCGAGGAGGCCGCCCGGCGGGGCGTCGAGATCGTGGCGTTCCCCGAACTGGGCGTCACGGCCTACACCTGCGGCGACCTCCTGTTGCAGCAGACGCTGCTCGACGCGGCCGACGAGGCGCTGGAACGCCTGGTGCGCGCCACGCGCAAACTCCCCCTCACGCTGATCGCAGGCGCTCCCCTGCGCCACGGGTCGACGCTCTACAACTGCGCCGTGGTCTTCACGCAAGGCAAAGTGCTGGGCGTGGTTCCCAAAACCTATATCCCCGACTACGGGGAGTTCTACGAAAACCGCTGGTTCGCGTCGGGCGCCGGGATTTCCGACGAGCATATCGCCGTCGCGGGGCAGCAGGCCGACTTCGGCGCCGACCTCACGTTCGAAGTCAACGGCGCGGAGTTCGGCATCGAGATCTGCGAGGACCTCTGGACCGCCGCACCGCCCTCGTCGCAGCTGGCGCTCAACGGCGCGAAGGTGATCTTCAACCTCTCGGCATCGCCCGAATCGGTCGGCAAACACGCCTACCTGCGGCAGTTGGTGGCCCAGCAGTCGGGACGCGCGATTGCGGCCTATGTCTACTGCTCGGCGGGCTTCGGCGAATCGACCACCGACCTCGTGTTCGCCGGCAACGCCGTCATCGCCGAAAACGGCTGCATTCTGCGCGAAGCCGCGCGCTTCTCGCCCGACGAACAGCTGGTCGTCGCCGACGTGGACATCGAGCGGCTGGAGTTCGAACGCCGCCGCAACACCTCGTTCCGCGCGAACGAAGGGGCCACGGAGAACACCGTGATCGAAATGGAGATTCCCGAGGGGCTTCGCGGCGTGGCGCTCGACCGCGACATCGACCCGATGCCGTTCGTACCCAAGGACGAAGCCGACCGCAGCGAACGCTGCGAGGAGATTTTCCGGATACAGTCGCACGGACTTGCGCAGCGGATGGTTCACACCCGCTCCGAAAAGGCCGTCGTCGGGATTTCGGGCGGCCTGGACTCGACGCTCGCACTGCTCGTGACGGCCCGGACCTTCGATTTCCTGCACCTCGACCGCGCGGGCATCATCGGCATCACGATGCCCGGATTCGGGACCACCGACCGCACCTACAACAATGCGCTGGAGCTGATGCGCGGACTGGGCGTGACGATCCGCGAAATCCCGATCCGCGACGCCTGCACGCAGCATTTTCAGGATATAGGCCTCGACCCCGGCTGCCGGGGCGCGGCCTACGAAAACGCCCAGGCGCGCGAACGCACGCAAATCCTGATGGACGTGGCCAACATGGAGGGCGGACTGGTCATCGGCACGGGCGACCTGTCGGAACTGGCGCTGGGCTGGGCGACCTACAACGGCGACCAGATGTCGATGTACGGCGTCAACGCCTCGGTACCCAAGACGCTCGTGCGCCATATCGTCGAGTGGTATGCTGCGCACTGCGCCGAAGGGAGTGTGCGCGAGGTGTTGTGCGACGTGGCCGCCACGCCCGTCTCGCCCGAACTGCTGCCGGCCGATGCAGAGGGCGGTATCGCACAGAAGACCGAAGAGCTGGTCGGCCCCTACGAGCTGCACGACTTCTTCCTCTACCGCTTCGTCCGGCAGGGGTTTTCGCCCGCGAAGATACTTTTTCTGGCCGAACGTGCGTTCGGCCGGCGTTACGACCGGGCGACGATCCTGCGGTGGATGAAGACCTTTTTCTCCCGCTTTTTCTCGCAGCAGTTCAAACGTTCGGCGATGCCCGACGGGCCGAAGGTGGGTTCGGTGGCGTTGTCGCCGCGCGGCGACTGGCGGATGCCGTCGGATGCGAGCGCCGCGGTATGGCTCGCCGAGATCGACCGGCTCGAAAAGGAGTGAACGAAACAAATTATCGGAATTTATGAAGAGACTTTTGATGTGCCTGCTGGCCGCGTGCTGCGTTGTACCGGCCGTCGGGCAGGATTGGAAAGAGGCGTTGAAGAGCGCGGCCTCGAACGTCGTCGACAAGGCGACGGGCGGCAAGGCGACCGAAACGCTGATGATCGGCGACTGGCAGTACGAGGCGCCGGGCGTGAAGTTGGAAAGCGACAACGCGCTGGCCGACGTCGGAGCGTCGGCCGTGACGGGCAAAATGGAGGAGCAGCTCGAAAAGCTCTACGCGCTGGCGGGTATCCGTGCCGGTGCGTGCAAGTTCTCGTTCGCGGCGGACAAGCGCTTCACGGCGACGTTCGGCAGCCGGACGTTCACCGGAACCTACGAGTTCACGGGCGAGAGCCACGATATCGCGCTGCATTTCGAAATGTCGTCGAAATACGATCTGGGGACGCTCAACGGCAAGACCTACTTGTCGGGAACCGACCTGCAAATCCTCTTTCCCGCTACGCGGCTGCTGAAAATGGTCGACGTGCTGGGGCAGAAACTCGCTTCGTTCAGCACGACGGCCGCGACGGTCAGCACGCTGGTCGGCAAGTTCGACGATCTCTATCTGGGATTCGAATTTACGAAGCAATGACGATGAGACGCCTGTTTTTGATCGCGGCCTTCGCCGCCGCCTTTGCGACGCCCGTTTCGGCGCAGTCGTGGCAGGACATGTTCAAGAGCGCCATCCAGTCGTTGACGGGCGGTACTTCGTCGGAGTCCGCCGCGGCGACCGCTGCCCCCGAACCGCTTCCGGAGAAGGAGCTGTTCGGCTCGTGGAGCTATCAGGCGCCGGCGATGGAGTACACGGGCGACGATATGCTCGCCTCGCTGGCGACCTCGACGCTCAAAGGGCAGCTGCCCTCCTATTTCCAGCAGGCGGGGCTGCAACCGGGCAAGGCGACGGTCTCTTTCTCCCGTCGCGGTGTCTTCAAGGCAGTGCTGGACACCTATAAGGTAGAAGGGGTGTACCGCTACGACGAAGATACGGGGGAGCTGACGGTCGAGTGCCTCTTCGCCGGCAATCCGGTCTCTTTTACCGGCCGGGCGAAACATGCCGACGGCGTGCTGACGCTGCTTTTCGAAGCGAATGCCGCGCTCGGTTCGCTGCGCGCTTCGTCGCAGCAGTATGCGCAGAATCCGAAGTTGCAGCAGATCGCCGCGATTCTGGAACGTTATCCCGGCGTGATGCTGGGCGCCGAGTTGAAGCGGCGGTAGCGCAGGGAGAATGATACGCGAGGGGTCGGCGCTTTCGAAAGCGCCGACCCCTCGCGTATCGTGTTCCGGGCCGTTATTCGTAGACCAGTTCGAAGTCGTCGACCCACATCACGCTGTCGGAACTGCCGGTGAAGTAGTCGCCGTAGCGCGACGCCGAGCAGACGATCATCAGATGCGTGGGTACGACGTCCGTGGCCGTGTAGTCGAGTTTGACGGTGAATTCGCGCCACTCGTCGACGCTGGTGGTGAAGACCACCTCGCCGTAGGCGATGACGTCCTTGCCTTCGGGGTCGAAGAAGGTCTTCGTGTCGCGGGTGTAGACCTGCACGGGCGACTGCTCCGTTCCGCCGTATTCGGCGGCCGTCCAGCGCCCCAGCGCCATGTAGATGATGCCTTCGTCGGGGTCGCCTTTGGCGAAGCTCATGCCCATGGGGCTGCCTTTGATATAGTCCATCTTGCCGCGGTTGTATTTCACCCAGCCGTGCAGCGCCACGGGGCGCGAGGTGAAGGGCTGGCTGAAATTCACGATGCCGTCGGTGCCCTTCGTTTCGGCGTAGTGGCCGGAGAAGAGGTTTCCGGCGGCGAACTTGCCGACGCCGAGGAAGGCGACGTACTGCGATTTGAGCTGTGCGCAGTATTGGCCCTCCGAACCCGGACGCGGGTCTTTTTCGTTGGTGGTGACGAGTTTTTTGAGCGTCATCGAACCGGGATTGCCCGAACCCCAGAACTGCTCGGCCAGCGGCGCGTCGGCGGCGTAGGGGTAGAGGATGTCGCTGCGGTCGGTGCTCCACGTCTCGAATCCGGCGTTGGGCAGCTGCAGAGCCGCTTCGGTGGTGAATTCCCGCATGTCGCTGAGGTCCGTGTCGGAGAAGGCTTTCAGTTCGTAGGTCGTTTCGGGGTCGAGGCCGGCGAGTTTCGCGCGGAAGGTTCCGCCCTCGATCTCGACGTCGGGTACCGCGAGCCACTCCGTGTCGCCCTTGCGGCGGTAGACGAAGCCCATTTCGGTGTCGCTCAGACCGTCGGCCGCGAGCCATGCGATGCGCGCCCATGCGTCGCACTGCGTGATGCGCACCGTGACGTCGGTCGGCACGACGCGGAGCCGCCACTGCTCCGTGCGGCCGTGCGCCGTGACGTCGACCAGCCGTACCGTCTCGAACGAGGTCGTTCCCTCGATTTCGGGCGAGTAGGTCGTGATTCCGGCCGGGCCGAGTTTGAGCTCCTTGACCGGGACGTTTTGCAGGTCGGTGCTGCGCGAGACGTAGGCCGTCGCCGTGCGGTTCGCAGGATCGATCTCGGCCGCGCCCACCTGCTTCTTCACGCGGAAATAGCGTTCGATGGTCTGCGTGGCCGCGATGCTCCACCCGTACTCCTGATAGAGCGACAGCGTCGTGTAGAGCGGCGTGCGCAGGTCGAACGTGCCGGGGAAGGCTACCGACGACTGCCCGCCTTCGGTGAGCGTCACCGAGGTGATGTGCACGTTGCGGATGTCGGTGGTCTCCAAAAGCGGCAGGATGACGGTCTGCTGCGCAGCGTTGATCTGGGCTGCGCCGTCGAGCCCTTCGGCCTCGATCGCCTCGATGTTGATCGTCACCACGGGGTAGGGCAGGTCGTTATGGATGCAGCCGGCGAGGAACGCCGGAAGGCACAGTGCGCCGAAAAGGATGAGTCGTTTCATGGTTACTCTTTCTTTTTGTTCCACAAATGAACGGTCATACCCACGTTGATATTGGCAAGGTTGAGCCGAAAACGCATTTTCGACGCCGTGCGGCTGCCGGTTTTGCCGTCCTGGTCGGTCTGGTCGATCTTCGAATACTGGAAGCCGCCCAGTCCGAACGAGAGGGTTCCGCAGACGTTGGGAAAGATGTAGACCGCCACGCCGGGATTGAACGAAATGTTCATCTTGAACGACTTGCTGTGGGTCGATTTCGGCGTGTCGCCCGACAGGTAGGAGAAGTCCGAGCGGCCGATCATGCCCGACAGCTCCAATTCGGCGAACAGACCGAAACTGCCCTTGGGGTCGATACCCGTATAGGAGCGGTGGAAGAGTCCGAACGAGTAGGCGTTGCCCGAGTAGTCCATGTTGTCGAGCGAAATGTCCAGATCGTTCTGAGAACCCAGATCGACTTCCAGATTGCCCAGTCCCATGCCGATATGGCGGTAGCCGAGCCGCAGTCCGACCATGTTGTTGTCGCGGTAGAAATAGCCCACGAAGGGGTTGACCTGCGCCATCGTCCCGTCGAGGTTGATGTGGTCGAGGATGAGCATCATGTCGGTGTCGTCGCTCGAAATCGTGCCGTAGGAGGCCGTGATGCCGAGCGCCACCTCGCCTTTGTAGGCGAATTTGTTGCGGTCGATGCGGCGGTCGATGCGCTTGGCCGTGGGCAGGAAACGGTGTTTCTCGACGAAGGCCGAGTCTTTGCGCACGACGACCGAGGCGTCGGCGCCGGAGTCGGCCGCGGCCGACAGTGCCGCCGGCGCGAGGAGCATCAAAAGTAGGAATTTCTTCATTGCCGTGCGGTTTTAGAGGTAGAACGATATGCCCAGCCCGATGGAGAGCAGGTTGACTTTGAAATTCATGGCGCTCTGGTGGCGCGTGCCGGTCGTCACCTGGTTGTGTACCTGCCGCACGCGGCTGTACCCGATGCCCATCATGCCGACATTGACCTCGACGGCCATGCTGTTCGTGGCGAAGGCGATCAGGCCGGGCGAGAGGCCCAGTTCGAAGTCGAAGCCCCGCTGGAACGTGCCCTTGATCGGCGAATCGGCCGCGAACTTGCCCTGCGAGCCGCCGAAGAGCAGCTGGATGTCGGTGAAGATGCCGAAGCGCTTCGACTCGCCGAAGGGGATGTAGCGGCGGTAGACCGCAGCGAACGAATAGGAGTGGCGCAGCGCGTAGTAATAGTCGACGCTCAGGTCTGTCGACGAGTCGCCGTTGCCGAAGCTGACGTTCGCCCCGTCGAGTTTGAGCAGCGTGCGGCCGTAGATGAAGCGCACGCCGAGCGTCGAGTTGTTGCCCAGCGCGTAGCCGATCATCGGACTGACCTTGAAGGTGTAGCCTTCGGAGGTGATGTCGTCGATTACGAGCACGTCGTAGTCGCGGTTGTTGTGGGTCGAATAGGAGACCGTACCGCCGAAGACCCATTGTCCCTTGGGGACGAAGAGGCTGGTCCGCGAGCTGATGCCGCGCTCGGCACGCCGCTGGTTGACGGTTTTCGCCGGCTGAGGCTGTTCCCCGTCCGCGATCGCCGTGAGTCCGGCTGCACGGTCGCCGGCCGGCGTCGTGGCAGTCGGCCCGTCGGGTGCCTCCGATACCGGAGCGACGTCGGTCGCGGGAAGGGGTTCGGCGGTGAGCGGCGGCTCCGCGTCGGCGATGTCGGACGTTTCCGCTGCCAT
>OODL01002140.1_pt1 | contig 13480 bp, 6 predicted proteins | sample 1671181 | NCBI WGS metagenome assembly OODL01 (sample SAMN06348130, study PRJEB24527) | human gut metagenome | biome: human gut; feature: ankylosing spondylitis patient; material: feces | host: Homo sapiens | place: China | collected 2015-10 | reverse complement strand
TATATGGATGATTTATCTTTTGAGGAATTTGAAATTGAATACAAATATTTGAAAGCTGTAATTGAAGGTGGGCTGGAGAAGAAACCGGACAATGTGCGGATTTATGCAACCTCAAACCGCAGACATCTGATTCGTGAGAACTTTTCAGATAAAGAGGAAGTGCGTGAGGATATGCATACTTCTGACACCGTACAGGAAAAACTTTCGCTGGTATATCGTTTTGGTGTATCTATTTACTTTGGAGCACCGACCAAGAAAGAATTCCAGCAGATTGTAGTAGAACTGGCAGAAAAGCAGGGAGTACATCTTCCGGCAGAAGAGCTTTTAGCAGAAGCCAACAAATGGGAGTTAAGTCATGGTGGACTTTCCGGAAGAACCGCACAGCAGTTTATCAATTATATGTTAGGACAGGAAGTGTAACAGAAGATTTACACAGGAGGAGGAGCACGGATGAAGACTTTTGCAGCAATTTATATCGGGTCTTATGAAATCAGCATGAAAGTGTTTGAGCTTTCCATTAAGAGAGGAATCCGGGAAATTGACCATGTCCGCCATAGAATAGAATTGGGAAGGGATGTTTATTCCCAGGGATATGTTGGATATGAAACAGCGGATGAATTGTGTCAGGTGCTGAAAGAATTCGTGGGGATTATGGAGATGTATCGGACGGATGAGTATGAAGCATATTCAGGTCTTGTCATCCGGGATGCACAGAACGAAGCATTTATTTTAGACCAGATACGGATTCGAACCGGACTTAATGTGAAAGTGCTGAGCAATTCGGAACATCGTTTTATCAGTTATAAGACGGTGGCATCCCAGAAGAATTTTGAGGATATGACCAGTCAGAATGCAGCAGTAGTTGATGTAGGTGGTGGCAGTATGCAGATAACACTTTTTGTAAAAGGAAAGGTAGTTACCACGCAGCATCTTCTGATTGGAATTATGCGTGTGCAGGAGAAACTCTTTGACCTTGGCATGCAAAGCAGCGGTAATTATGAGCAGCAGATACAGGAAGTCGTAGATAAGGAATTAGAGGTCTTTAAAGCTCTTTATCTGCCAAAGGATGGCATCCGTTATGTTATTTTTATGGGAGATTATATCTCTGCATTTATGCCGAAAATCAGTAAAGAAAATGGCAAATGTATGGTAGATGCGGACAAGTTCTATCGTTATACGGAGAAGCTGAGAGCCAAGAATACAGGACAGATTGCAAGAGAATTAGGAATCACCAACGAGAGTGATGCATTGCTGATTCCGGCACTGGTTATCTATCGTCAGTTAGTTGCTGCATTAAATGCGCAGAATGTTGTTGTTCCGGGTGTGAATGTAAATGATGGTATAGCATATGATTATGCACAGCGGCATAATATGGTGAAAGCAACACATGATTTCGAAGAAGATGTAATATCTGCGGCGGAATGTATGTCCAAAAGATATTTCGGCTATCAGCCACATCTTGAAGCATTAGAGCAGATGGCAGTCCAGATATTTGATGCCATGAAGAAGATTCATGGATTGGGAAACAGAGAGCGGCTGATGCTAAGGACAGCAGCCATTCTCCATGACTGTGGTAAATTTGTCAGTCTGGTTAATGGACCGCAGTGCTCCTATGACATTATTATTTCTTCAGAAATTATTGGATTGACTCATCTGGAGCGTGAAATTGTGGCGTCTACGGTACTTTATAATACACTACCGATAGACAGCTATGACAGACTGGCAGATAAGATGGATCATGACAGTTATCTTACCGTAGCCAAGCTTGCAGCTATCCTTAAGGTGGCAAATGCCATGGATAGAAGCCACAAGCAGAAATTTAAGAATGTAAAGACATCTGTTTCCGGAAGAAATCTGATTATTACCATAGAGACGGAAGATGATGTGACCTTGGAAAAGGGACTGTTTGAGTCCAAGGCGTCCTTCTTTGAAGAAGTATTCAGTATGAAACCGGTGATTAAAGTGAAAAAGGTCTATAGTTAGGAGAGTATGCGAATGGAAAAATTAAAAGAATATACGAATCCGGAATATTATGAAAACCGTGAGTTGAGCTGGATTAAATTTAATGGCAGAGTATTGAATGAAGCAAGAGACAAATCCATTCCGCTGCTGGAGCGGTTAAAATTTGTCAGCATTACTTCTTCAAATCTGGACGAATTTTTCATGGTACGTGTGGCTTCTTTAAAGGATATGGTACATGCGGGCTATAAGAAAACAGATATTGCCGGTATGACAGCGTCTGAACAGTTAGCAGCCATTAATCATGATACCAGGGAATTGGTAGAACTGCAGTATTCTACTTATAACCGTTCCCTGATTCCGCTATTGAATGCAAGAGGAATCTATATTGTAGATGCCTATGAAGATTTGGAAAATTTTCAGGCAGAATATGTAGACCGTTATTTTGAAGAAAATATATATCCGGTACTGACACCGATGGCAGTGGATGCATCCAGACCATTTCCGTTGATTCGCAATAAGACATTAAACATTGTAGCTTTACTGGAAGAAAATCCGAAGAAGGATGACCTCCTTGGCAAAGAAGAAGAGAAGAAGCTTAAGGCAGAGGGGAAGAAGGGCGGAACCATCTATGAATATGCAACCGTTCAGGTGCCATCTGTATTACCAAGGCTGATTCCAATTCCATCCGTAAAGGAAGGCGAGAAATCCTTTATCCTGTTGGAGCAGATTATTGAGAAGAATATTTCCAAATTGTTCTTAGGCCATAAAGTGGTCTGTGCTTATCCGTATCGTATTATGCGTAATGCGGACCTTTCCTTTGATGAGGACGAAGCAGAGGATTTACTGAAAGAAATTGAAAAATCCCTAAAGAAACGGCAGTGGGGCGAAGTTATCCGGCTGGAAGTGGAATATGGCATTGATAAGCGTCTGCTGGCATTTTTAAAGGATGAACTTCGGGTAGAGTCAGAGGATGATATCTTTAAAATCAATGGACCGATTGATTTGACTTACCTGATGAAGATGTATGGACTGGAAGGCTGTGATGATTTACGTTACAAACCATATACGCCACAGCCGGTGCCGCAGATCCAGCAGGGAGAGAGTATCTTTGATGCGATTAAAAAAGGTGATATTTTACTGCATCATCCATACCAGACCTTTGATCCGGTAGTCGAATTTATCCGTCAGGCAGCCAAAGATCCGGATGTACTGGCAATCAAACAGACACTTTACCGTGTCAGCGGCAATTCGCCAATCATTGCATCGCTGGCGCAGGCAGCAGAAAATGGCAAACAGGTATCTGTTCTGGTAGAATTAAAAGCCCGTTTCGATGAGGAAAATAATATTGTCTGGGCAAAAAAATTAGAGAAAGCAGGCTGCCATGTCATCTATGGTCTGGTGGGCTTAAAGACCCACAGCAAGATTGCACTGGTCGTAAGAAGAGAAGAAGAAGGCATCTGCCGTTATGTACATCTTGGAACCGGAAACTATAACGATTCCACTGCAAAGCTGTACACAGACTGTGGTATCTTTACCTGTTCGGAAGCAATCGGAGAAGATGCAACAGCAGTATTTAATATGTTATCCGGTTATTCTGAACCGCTGTCCTGGAACCGGCTGGTGGTAGCACCAATCTGGCTGCGGAAGCGTTTCTTGAAATTAATTGAGCGTGAAACAAAATACGCCAGGGCGGGAAAGACAGCCAAAATTGTTGCCAAGATGAATTCTCTTTGTGACCGTGATATTATTGCAGCTTTGTATGAAGCATCAGCAGCGGGAGTGCAGATTGATCTGGTGGTACGTGGAATCTGCTGCCTGAAGGTAGGCATTCCAAAGATCAGTGAAAATATCAGAGTGCGTTCCATTGTAGGAAATTTCTTGGAGCACAGCAGAATTTTCTATTTCTATAATGATGGACAGGAAGAAATTTACATGGGAAGTGCTGACTGGATGCCGCGTAACTTAGACCGCCGTGTAGAGATTATTTTCCCCGTAGAAAATGAAGAGTTAAAGCATAAAGTAATGCATATTCTGGATGTGGAACTGGCAGATAATACGAAAGCACATCTCCTTCAGAAGGATGGCACCTATGAAAAGGTTGACAAACGTGGAAAGGTACTGGTGAATTCACAGCTGCAGTTCTGCAGGGAAGCAGAAGAAGCAGCACCAAAGCCTGCAGATGTGGTAAAAGACCGTATTTTTATTCCGGCAGAACCGGTAGAGGACTAAAGAAATCAGACACTTTTGCCGATATATAATATGAAACCATTGAAATAAAGCTCCAGGGAGGGGATTGTCGCATACGGATATGACGGTTATTTTAAGGTTCCGGTTGTTTTGCTCGTTCATGAGCAGGCAAGACAGCAGAATAGAGGGTATTCGGATGAATCCAGCCGGAAAAAATGTTCCGAAAATGAATTTGAACGAATCTTTCGAAATGCATTAGACGAGGTGAAAGACAAAAAATAGAAAGTATCTATAAAGAGGGACTGTTGTTTTACAGAAATTGTAAAATGACAGTCCCTCTTGGTGTACATGAGTAGTAAGCTATCTGCAATGCAGCGCATTTTTAATATCCGATAAAATATAATAAGGAATCGGCATATGTCTCGTTCCGTTTCCCATGGAAATATAAGGTTTGTTACTTCCGTGGAAGTCAGAGCCACCAGAAATAAGCAGATGATATTTTTGTGCAAGCTTCTTGATGTTCTGTTCGTCACCAAGCTGGTAGCTGGAATAGACGGCTTCAATACCATCTAAATGGCTTTCTTCTACCAGTGTCTGAACCAGAGCGTCCAATCGGTCTGCATTCATGCGATAGAGTACCGGATGGGCTAAAATGGCAAGACCACCGGCATGATGAATCAGGGAAATACCTTCCTGCGGAGTGATTTTAGGACGGTCTACATAATAAGGACAGTCATCCCCGATATATTTACTGAATACTGCATTCATATCTTTGGCAAGACCATGATTTACAAGGTATCTTGCAATATGTGCCCTTGTAATGACTGCATCCGGAAATTCTCTGATAAGACTGTCATAATCAATGGCAAAGTGTGCCTCCTGCTGCAGTTTATCAACCATCAGGCGGTTGCGGTCTGTGCGGGAAGAACGGAATGCATTTAATTTATCATTAAATACTTTATCGTCCGGGTTAATATATAGCCCGACCATATGGATTTCACGATCATCCAGTTCACAGGAGAGTTCAACACCGGCAATGACTTCCGGTGCATCCGGGGAGTTAAGCCGCAAGGTTTCTTCCTGTGCTTCTTTAATACCATCGATACAGTCGTGGTCAGTAAGGGCAAAGGCATATATCGAATGACGTCTGGCTTCATGAACCAGCTCAGATGGAGTAAAAGTTCCGTCAGAGCAGGTTGAATGTACATGTAAATCAATAAATCCTGTTTCCATGGTATAATCCTTTCTAACAGCTCGAAACAATTATTTTTTAGAATTATTTATGAATATGATTATAAGAGTAATCTTTCGTTTTGACAATCCGGAAGAAATGAGAAAAATCTTTTGCGTATAAAAACAAAGTCCTTTATACTGCAATTAGGAAAAATAATCTGCAGGGGGGCAGGAAGCATGAAAAAAATTTTAGAAGTAAGTATGCTTGGAACATTTCGAATGCAATATGGAAATCATTCCTTTATCATAGACCGGAAATCAACGACAAAGACGAACCGGCTGCTTCAGATTATTCTGCATGCGGGTACAGAAGGGGTAACAAGGGAAGAACTGGTGGGAAGACTATGGGAAAATGAGGAGGTCGCAAACCCATCCAACAGTTTCCGGGCAATTCTTTTCCGGGTGCGGAAACTGCTTAAGGAGCAGGGACTGCCGGAGAGCGATTATATTATAAGCCGAAAGGGAGTTTATTACTGGACACCGGAAATTCCGTATCGTTGTGATTGCATTTCTTTTGAAGAGAAGGCAGAGCATGCATTGAAACAGGCGGAAGATTTTGGAAAAACAGAATTAGAGGAAGCAGTCAGGCTGTACCGTGGAGAATTTTTGCCGGCACTGGGAGCATCGGAATGGGTAATTTTCTGGGCAACGAAATACCGGAAATTATATATGTCCTGTGTAAAGAGACTGTGCGGAATTTACAGGGATGAGCAGGAGTATCAGAAATTATATGAGATAGCAGAAAAAGCAGCGGTTCTTTATCCACTGGATGACTGGCAGGTATACCAGATGGAGGCATTGATTGCCATGAAGCGTTCCAAAGAGGCGGTGGCATTATATCATAAGACAGAAGAAATGCTGCTGGCAGAGCTTGGCAGTGAGCCTTCAAAGTCTATGCTGGAACAATTAAAACGAATCAGCAGCTGTGTTACGGAGGATGATGCCACTCATATTCAGGCAATACAGGAGAAGCTGGAAGAAGAGAGAGAGGAAGGAGCATTTTACTGTTCGTATCCTGTTTTCATTGAAAATTACCGCTTTGCAAAACGGGTTTTGCAGCGTACGGGAAAGAGCGCGTGGCTTCTTATGAGCACCATTACCGATGGGAAGGGGTATGCTTCAGAAGGCGGTGTTCATTTCGAATACATCCGGGCAGAACTGGAGCAGGCATTGAAAAACTCCCTGCGCAGCGGTGACCTGTATACCAGATACAGCACAAACCAGTATCTGATACTTTTAATAGGTATTGAAGAAGAAAATTGCGGACTTGTGATAGAAAGAATCAATGACAACATGGAACGGACGGCTGGAAAGAAATATGTGAAATATCATAAAGTATTGGTGAATGGAACAGACGAGTAGATACGAGGAGAAATACAATACAAACAGGAAGATTTAAGTACAATTCGGAAGAATAAAGAAAAAATAGAAAAATATAACGCTTTTTATAACACAGAGTAGGCTATGATTGGTTATACAATTCATAAATTAACAGGAAATGGATAAAATGAATAAAAGGAGAAAAAACATGAGAGTAGCCAAAATGTTGGGAAAAAGAATTACAGCTTTTGTAATGGCAGCATTGATGGTATTGTCCTTATCCGGAATAACCGGGATGACAGTAAAAGCTGCCGAAAAGGATGGTACAATTAAGATGCAGCTGCAGGATACGAAGAAAATCGAGTGTTCTGCATGGATTGCTTACGAAACCAAATGGAGTGTTACCAGTGGAAAAGATAAGGTAACATTAAAAAATACAAATAAGAAAGAGGTATCTGTAACTGCGGATAAGACAGGAACAGTTACCTTGAAGTGCAAGTATAAGAATTATCTCTTTCAATGGAAAACAGAAAAATATACTATTAAAATCAGTAAGAGAACTCCGGTATTTGAAGAGAGCATTTCAAATCTGACTTATAACGGAAAAGTCCAGACACTGAATGCAAAGAACTTTGTAAAGGATGGTCCAAAGAGTGGTATTGCTGGAACCTGTGACAAAGAGATTTTAAATGCAGGAACTTATACTTATACGGTTACAACACCGGCAACAGATGTATATGAGGCAGGAAGCAGGACTTATGCGGTAACTGTAAATAAGGCAGAGGCAGTAATTAAGGAAAAACCATCTGCAACAATCAATCATATGTCCGGAAAACTGAGAGAGTCCCATCTGAATGGCGGAATGGCAGTAGCGGTCAATGATGAGAACCAGGAACTGGAAGGCCATTTTGAGTGGCAGAGCCCGGATGAGACACTGTGGTTTAATACTACCGGAACTGCAATCTTTGAAGATGTAGACCATCATGTAGTATTTGTGCCGGAAGGAGATACAGCAGAGAACTATAAAGAGACGGTATTTATTGTACCGGTAAGAACCTATTTGAAAGCATTGTATGCAAATCTTACAGCCAGTGATTTTGAATATAACGGAAGTAATGACGAGAAGAATTTAAGCTGTGATGCCAATGCATACAGCTGGGGAATTGAGAAGAATCCAAGCATTTCCATTACTTATACTTATTATGATGAGGCAGGAAACAAATTAAGCAAAGCACCGGTGGACGCAGGAACTTATACGGTAATTGCAACAGCCAGTGCAAAGAAATTTGAATCCGCAGACAGTAATGAAGCAGCCTTTACTATCCGGCAGAAAACGTTGACGAATGAAATGGTAACTGCAAAGGATACTGAGTATACTGGAAACACAGTTGCAGTTGTGGTAAAGGATGGAGACAAAACATTAGTAGAAGGAAAAGATTATACTGCAATATACAGTGGAAGTAATCCAAATGCAGGAGAGGCATCAGCAGCAATTACCGGAATCGGTAACTATAAAGGAACGGTAAATACAACCTATACCATTCTTCCGAAAGAAGTGGAAAATGACAGCGTGATTGCAGCTGCAAAGGAAAAATATTATACCGGAAAAGCAGTAACACTCAGTGAAGAAGATGTAACTGTAACTTATAATGGAAAAGTATTAACAGCAGGAACCGATTATACTGTTGGTAATTACAAAGATAATGTAGAAGAGGGAACTGCGCTGGCAACCGTAACCTTTACCGGTAACTATAGTGGAACTGTAAATGTAAGCTTTGGAATCAGTAAGATTCGTGCAAAAGTATATGCCAAATATGGAAATGGAAAACTGCTGCTGTTAAGTGGAAACTGTATTTTAGACCCGGCTGTATTAGAAGAAGCAGCAGATTATGCAACCACAGAGGAAAGCGTAATCCATGGATTCATCTTAGAGGATGAAAATGCAGGTGTAGTGACAACATATACAAAACTTTTCCGCAATACAGAGGGTTATAACGTATATGTAAAAGTAGCAGATACATTTACACAGAAGGCAGAGTTCTACATCCGGAAAGCAGGAACTGTCCGTCCGGAAGGAACAGTTGGTGATGCAACAGCAAATTATGACTATATAGGAAGAGCAGCAGTTTCTTTAAATCAGCTGAAAGTGACAACGGATATGTCTGGTTTTACTGCACCAGCCTCTTTTGATGCAGAAAAGAATTATGATGGAAAGATGCCGGTAACACTTGCATCTGTTTTAGATGCATATGCAGCGAACAGCGGCATTGCAGGGGATGATGCAAGATTCTACCGCATCGAATGGTACCGGATGATTAATCCGAATTCCTGGCATATTGATGGAGAAATTGTTGATAACAGTTATACCGTTACTTTTATGGTAGACGGAAATGTATATCAGGAAGTACGTGAAGTAAAGGGAACGGAAGTTTCTGTAACAGATCCTGTAAAGGCAGAGACAGAGACAACAACCTATGAATTTACCGGCTGGACTTTAGAAGATGGCAGTAAAGTAAATGTTGCAGATTTAAATGATAGTACCGTAGTGTATGCTTCTTTTGATGAAAAGGAGAAAGAAACTGAGCCGACCGAGCCAGTTGGACCGACCGGACCAACCGAACCAACCCAGCCGACTGAGCCGACTGAGCCGACTGAGCCAACCGAACCGACTGAGCCAACCGAACCGACTGAGCCGACCGAGCCAACTGAGCCGACCGAGCCAACCGAACCAACCCAGCCGGCAGAATCAACGGAACCGGCACAGCCGGCAAATCCAGCCCAGCCAGCATCATCAGAAACAGCGGTAACTCCGGCAGATAACAATACACAGCCGGAGACAGCCGTACAGACACCGGTAATCCAGGCACAGACTCCGGTTACACAGACCCAGGTGGCACAGACACCAGTCAGACAGCAGCAGGCAGCACAGCAGCCACAGGATGCAGAAGAACCGGTGGTATTAGAAGATGAAGAGGTTCCACTGGCGAATGTAACGGACGATAATGCAAAACAGGAAGTAACTGCATTAGAAGATGAAGCAGTTCCTCTGGCAGCAAATCCGGCGGGAGAAGATAACTGTATCATCCATTGGATTATGATGATTCTTACGATTGTATTTGCAGGATATAATGTAGTAAGGGCAGTACTTCGTCAGAAGAGAAATGCATAAAGGCAGGAGGCAGAAAGTATGAAAAAAGTAGATGGAATCATTGCTGTTATATATGTAATTGCTATGGCAGTGCTGTTTTTCTTGAGAGACTGTGAGAAAGATCTTCCAATGGGAATTCTGGCACTGGCTGTTACCGCAGCTGCAGTAGCATGTATGGTTATCCAGAATAAAAAGCGTGATAGCAAAGCAGCAAGAGCTTAAAAAAATAATATAAATAAGTATTGCAGGCAGGACGATAGAAAATGAAAATACATTTTGTCGTCCTGCTGTTTTTAGTTGCCAGCCATTTGAAGAAAGCTTTCACTTGACATTATTTTGAAATTGAGTTATTGTATTAATTAAATAATACAATAATAATTGCAAAGAAGAAAAGGGAGATTAGGTATGGCAAAGAAAAAGAAGAAAAGGGAGTTTGAAACAAAGCAGATAAAGCTGCCTCATGTAAAGGGGCTGTCCATTGTACTTCCGGTTATTTATATTTTATGGGTGGCAGTGATGTATTATCTTCTGCTTCCGGCATTGAATATTCATTCCAGAGGTTTATGGCTGTTTGTATTAGGCGTTATGTTATTCCCGTTAGGAATAATAGGTGCGTTGGTATCGGCAGCCAGGAAGGCGGAAGGTAAGTCCGCAGGAAAGCTGGAAAAGCCGGTAAACGGTATTTTTGCAGCAGTTGGAGTAATCGGAATTCTGTTCTTGATTCTTTTATTTTATGGCAGCAAAATGTTCCATGCACAGGCATATGCAGATATCCTGACCATCGAAGACAGTGATTTTAACAGCGATATCAATACAGCATCTTCTGTATCAAAGATTGCGTTAATGGATACGGACAGTGCAGTATTGCTGGGTAATCGTGAAATCGGAAGCCTTTCAGAAGTGGTGAGCCAGTATAATGTATCGGAAGACTACACACAGATTGATTATCAGGGGGCACCAACGAAAGTATCTGCATTAGAGTATGCCGGCTTCTTTAAATATATGGGAAATAAGGAAAATGGTGTTCCGGGTTATATAACTGTTGATCCGGTAGGACAGAAGGCGCAGTATGTTCCGGTAAAGGAAGGAATGATTTATGTTCCGTCTGCTTACTTTGGCAAGGATTTAAGAAGGCATATCCGTATGAATTACCCGGATAAACTTTTCGGAAATCTTCATTTTGAAGTGGACGAAGATGGAAAACCATACTATATTGCCAGTGTATACAAATACACCATCGGTTTATTTGGTGGAGAAACTGTTGAGGGTGCAATCAGCTGTGACCCAATCAGCGGAGACTGTCAGTATTATGATGCATCAGAAGTGCCGAACTGGATGGATGATGTCTTTGACGGGGATCTTCTGGTGGAACAGTATAACTGGTATGGAGAATTATCTAATGGATTTATGAACAGCATCTTCGGCAAAAAAGGCTGTAAGAAATGTACGGAAACGGTAGTAGAGGATGAAGACGGAGATGAGGAATCTTACGAAGCAAACTTCGGCTATGTTGCCAAAGACGGGGATATCTGGATTTATACCGGAGTTACTTCCGTCAATGATGATGCCTCCAATATCGGGTTTATACTGGTAAATGAGCGGACTTCAGAAGCACATTATTACAGTATTGCAGGAGCAGATGAAAGCTCTGCAATGGCTGCTGCAGAAGGAGAAGTGCAGGAGAAAGGATACCGTGCATCTTTCCCGTCTTTGATTAATGTAGATGGTCAGCCGACTTATATTATGGTATTAAAAGATGCCAGCGGCATAGTGAAGCTTTATGGCATGGTAAATGTAGAATCTTATAATATGGTAACAACAGCAGCCAGTCTCGATGAGTGCTTTGCAAAGTATCGTAAGATGACAGGCAGTGATGGTACAGAAAACACTGGGAATCCGGAAGAGGCAGAAAATTCTTCCGGGGACAGCAACAGCACTGCAGGTAATGCACAGACAGCAGCCAAAGGAAAAACAATTCCGGAAGGTGAGACAGAGACAAGAAGTTTTGTAATCAGTGAAATGCAGTATGTTGAGATTGCAGGAGAGACCTATGTTTATCTGGCAGGAGACGACGGTATGGTATACTGGCAGAAGTTTTCTGATAATGAACAATTGATTTTCCTGCATGCGGGAGATACCGTTACTGTAAATGGAATTATGGATAAAGATAATATTTACTGGATAGATACCATTGGGATCATGCAGTAGGAAGGCGAAGAAATGGAAGCAGCAATCCTTGTAGTAATTATGATTGCAGGATTTACTTATTCAGCAATTAAGACAAAAGAAAGTTGGAAGAACCGCTGCAAACGGACACTGAAAGAAAAATATGGAAAAGAACCTGAGAAAAAGGAATTTAAAAGAGAACTGATAAGAAATTATCTGGATACTGTGGGTGGAACACAGCAGGTGGATGAGGTCACATGGAATGACCTTAATATGGATGATGTGTACCAGAGAATCAACAACTGTGATTCCACTATGGGAGAAGAAATTTTATATGCAAAGCTTCATTATGCGAAGCAGACGAAGGAAGAAGAGGAGCTTTTAGAAAAAAGAATAGCTTTTTGTGAAGCAGATGATGAAAAACGCTATCATCTGGAAGAAACTTTGTCAAAGCTTGGAAAGAGAGACGAGGCTTACTATATTCCATCCTTTATCCAGACAGTAGAGGATTTTGCAATTTCAAATCTCTGGGTTTATCAGATGCTCCGGATATTGCTGATGGTAGTTGTTGTGGCGGCAGTCGTATTTCATAATATATATGCTCTGTCAGCTTTGGTGGTAGTATTTCTTGTGAATTTGTCGGTGTATATCTTTACGGTCCGGCTGAAGTTTGACCAGGAGATTCATATGATGGGAACGGCGGCATACCTGATTACGGTAGCACGAGAACTGGAGCAGGAATACCGGAAAGACAAAATATGTGAGGAACTGGCACCGCTGCTTCCGGTATTTGCCAAAATGGATAAGAAGGCATTTCTGCTAAATATCCAGAGCAGAAATGCCATGGGAGATGTGTTTGAAATGCTGCAGGATTTCCTGCTGGGAGTAACCCAGTGGCATATCCTTACTTATATGAAAGTATTGAATCAGTTTATGGATAACCAGGATGCTTATCTTAAGATTTACCGGGTGGTAGGAGAACTGGATGCAGCGGTCAGCACAGGCTCTTTCCGAAAGAGTCTGCCTCTTGTGACAGTACCGGAATATGAGGAAGCAAAGCAGCTTGAGATGGAAGAAATTTATCATCCGCTGCTTCATGGAGCAGTGACCAATTCTATGGAACTTCAGCATAACTGCATTATCACAGGCTCCAATGCTTCCGGTAAGTCAACCTTTATCAAGACCATAGCTGTCAATGTGATACTGGCACAGAGCATTCATACCTGTCTGGCGGGCGAATTTGAAACCTGCTTTTTCCGTATCTGTTCTTCCATGTCCTTAAAGGATGATGTGCTGCATGGGGAAAGCTACTATATAGTGGAAATCAAGTCCATTAAGAGAATACTGGATCTCATAGCACATAAGGAATACAGGGTGTTGTGCTTCGTGGATGAGGTGCTTCGCGGAACAAATACTGTAGAACGGATTGCCGCTTCTTCCCAGATCTTAAAAAGCCTGAATTCA
>OODL01002133.1_pt1 | contig 13559 bp, 15 predicted proteins | sample 1671181 | NCBI WGS metagenome assembly OODL01 (sample SAMN06348130, study PRJEB24527) | human gut metagenome | biome: human gut; feature: ankylosing spondylitis patient; material: feces | host: Homo sapiens | place: China | collected 2015-10 | reverse complement strand
ACGGCGATCCCTACGAGCGGCTGATGCCGGGGATGCTCTCCGTTTCGGCGGAGCAAGCCGTGTACCGCAAGGTCTGCATTGAGCTCCTCCGGGAGCTGTTCGACACCCTGCCGAAGAAGGACAGGGACATTCTCGGCAAGACCTGCGGCGTGTTCGGATACTCGGAGGCGTCCTTGAAAGAGATCGGGATGTATCACATGATGAAGGAGTCCGCCGTAGAGAAGGCAAAGAACCGCGCGGTAGAGAAGCTGAGAGAATCCTATCCCAGCAGCAGGCTTCAGGTATGGAGGGCTGTTCATCGTATGATGCGGAGACCAATCCCGCCGCCGGGGGATGACAGTGAGCTGCGGCGCAATTTTCCGCAGTACGTTCGCGCCTTGGCGGAGGTCTATGGCGTACTGAACGAAGCCACCTCAGATATGGATCAATTTGCTGAGTAAAAAACCTATGCAAACATTTGTACATCCAACTGTGTTATTATCCTATACAAGCCCATCCGCAGATGCTATACTCAAGTAAAGTAAGTGAAAGAAGGGATATGTACCATGCTGACGGAAAAAGCCAATGCCATCTGCCTTTTGGAGGTTCTAAAGGAGTATTCCGATGCGGAACATATTCTGCCCATGCGGGAGATCATTGCAAAGATGCAGTCCCTCTACGGTATCAAAATCGACCGCCGCACCGTATACGGGGCTGTTGCGCTTTTGATCGAGCTCGGTTACGACATCTCCCTTTACGAGGATAACGGCGTGGGCTATTACCTCCGTAGTCGAGAGCTGGAGCAGTCGGAAGTTCTTCTGCTGACGGACGCGGTGTACGCCTTTCCCTTTATTCCCCCTCGGCAGACCGAGCAGCTTGTCCAAAAACTGCAAAAGCAGCTCAGTGTCCACCAGCGGAAAAAGTATCGCCATCTGACCGTCGCCCGGCAGGGACATAAGACCGGTAACCGGCAGGTTTTTTGGAATATTGAGCAGTTGGATGAGGCCATTACACGCAAGAAGAAAGTGACCTTGGATTACCTGCACTACGGATATGACAAACGGCAGCATCCTACGGTGACCTACACTCTCAGCCCCTATGAGATGGTGTACACCAACGAACACTATTACCTTATCTGCGTCCCCGACCACGATCCGCACACGCGGTTGTACCGCATTGACCGCATGGCGGATATTCGGATACTGGACGAGCCCCGCAGCGAAAAGTCGGCGCAGAAGCAAGAGGCACAAGATGCCGTTTACGCCTTTGTGGGTGCGCCGGAGCGGGTGGTGCTGCACTGCGACCGCGCCGTGCTGGACGATGTGCTGGACCGCTTTGGTACGGACATACAGATTTTTGAGCGGGACGAGCAGACCTTTACCGCCGTATTGACTACCCCGCCGCGCGGTGTGCGCTTTTGGGCACTGCAATACCTCTCCTTTGTGGAGGTGGCAGAGCCCGCTTGGCTGCGGCAGGAGATCATAGAAGTGCTAAAGGTCAATCACTATTTGACATGAGGTGATACTATATGCCACGGAATGAATTAGACTATTTCTTGAATCGGGTGCATCAAGCATATGTCGATGCACGAAAGCCATTGTGCGCTGACGAGCTCTGCGAATTGACCATCGAACGTGGACGAAGCAGGACGATTTCAGGCATTGCAGAGGACTATTTTGCCGAGTTGCTCTATAAAGAAATAGGTAAAGGCTACCTTCATTTCTTTGTGGATCAACCCTTGGTTGGGGGGACACATAAAGTTTATCCTGATGTAATCGTCGCACGGCCTTGTGAGGCAAAGAACGAATACTTTGAAATCCTCTATATGCTGGATCTTAAAATGGATGTCGGTTATCATCGTGATATCGCCGTAGGAAGGACACCAACACAAACTTATGTCGCAAAGGCCGAAAGTTTGTTAGAGGACCTTGCCATGTTGAAGGATTCCCCAGAGCTTAGTACAAAAAGCGGCAACAAGAAAAAATCAAAGACGGACCGTTTTGCCCCCCGATACTTTTTTTCTATGCATCCACAGTCCAGTTATGATGAGGTCATCATAACTTCCAAAAACGCTGGAAATAAAACGAAAGAGCAGGAACTGATTGAACGCGCAAAAGATCCGGACTGCAATATCTGGGTTCTTAGCACAGGTGACCACCCAAACGAATACGGAGATGATGTTAAAATGTGCCCCTTGGACGAGAGTTGGGAAATTCTTTTGAAAAAAATTGGAAACATATTAGAATGATATTTAGACACAACACGGCATCATATACGGACATTTGTACAGGGTACTGTGCTATTCTATCAGCAGAACAGAAATCGTACGAATGGTGCCGGGACGCGGCGCAAAGAAAGGATGAGCAACTATGAAATACACTTCTGCACAGGCAAATAAGCTGCTGAAAAAGCTGAATGACGAATATTCCGCCCTACTGCATAAAGAACAGCGCAGCCGGGATTTCCGCGCGGCGATGGGCGAGGACATTGAATCTGTGCGTCCCGCCTATGATTACGCAAAAACACAGGCGCGTCTTGAGGAACTGGAGGGAACGATCCGCAGACTTAAACACGCCATCAACTGCTTCAACACGACGCAGGTCGTGGATGGCTTCGGGATTACGATCGACGAGATGCTGGTCTATATTCCGCAGCTGACCAAGCGGAAGAGCAAGCTGCTTGAAATGAAAAGCAGGCTGCCCAAAGAGCGCGTTGAAGAGCAATACGGCCAGCAGTCGAACATTATCGACTACACCTACACGAACTACGATCTGGCGGCTGTGGAGGCGGACTACGAAAAGACCGCTGATGAACTGTCTCGTGCGCAGCTTGCGCTGGATACTGTAAATCAGCGGGATTCCTTTGAATTCTGTGAATAAACTCTTTCCGTCGCATCGAGCGACCTGTCAAAAAGACCGACAGTTTCATTTCCTGTCTGCGTTTAAGGTCATAGACGGGAACCCGTTATTCTTTTTGTTATCTGTTATGCCCACTTGAGTTTAAGGATGGGCCGCCAACATTGATCTGGCACGGTTCTCGACGCGAAAAAACTTTTCGGGAAACTGAAGTACGGTTATAGGTTCCCGCACAGAATATGTTCTGCACAAAGTTACGAGTTACTTTCTAAAATCGCAGAGCACCTTGACAGTTTCTACTTTATGGACTTATCATATTAATAAAATCAGCCCTTTGCAGTAGCGTACAACCTAAAGCCAATTTCTTTAGGAGGGACAGCGAGTCGCTGTTCTGGATTTCAAGGTTATCCGCATCGCACAGCGATGCCCCGGTCAGATACGTTCCGGCGAATTGGAAATCACTGCGTGATTCAGGATTCGCCTCCACTTTATCCGACCATTTTGTACTGCAAAGGGCTGATTTTTGGGAGGACGCTACACATGAAAATAGAAGGAAGCTGTGTGACCTTTGAGCCGTGCGATGCGGCTTTTGTGAAGAAGTTCGGACCGTTAGAAGCAGCAAATATGGTTTTGGATTACCATTCTGTCCACCCCAATATGCCATTTCTTTATGATGCCGAGCAGCTGGCCGGTTTCTTTGGCATAAGCTGTGGTGAATTAAACCATATTGTCAATCACATTCAAAAAGAGTATACAAAGGCATTTCTCCCCAAAAAAGATGGCACTTATCGCAGCCTATACATACCAAGTATCAGACTTCAATTTTGTTTGGGCCCAATCAAGGATAGAATTCTTTCACAGCTCCCTGTTTCAAAATTTGCAACTGCTTATCAAAAAGGATGCTCTACTCGCAAAAATGCAGAGCCGCACATTGGAAAAAAGAACCTTCTAAAACTGGATATTACCGATTTTTTCGGAAGCATCTCTTTTGAACAAGTCCTCTGCGCAGCTTTCAACACTCGCTATGTATCAAAGCAGGTCGGCTTTCTGCTGACTTCCCTGTGTTGTAAAAATGATGCTCTTCCACAAGGCTCACCAACATCTCCCGTGCTCTCCAATATCGTCATGCGTCGTTTTGATGACCAGATCGGTCGCTGGTGTAACCAACGCCAAATCACCTATACTCGCTATTGCGATGATATGACCTTTTCGGCAGACCGTCCGCTCTATGGCGTCTACAAAAAGGTGAAAACTATGCTTCGTGAGATGGGATTCGAATTGAACGAGTCGAAAACACATTTCATCAGCAATGCTGACCGGCAGACAGTAACAGGCTTGGTCGTCAATGAAAAGCTCTCCATCCCCAGCAGCTATAAACGAAGCCTGCGGCAGGAAATTTACTATACTTTGAAGTTTGGCATAGAGGACAGCATCGTACACGGTAATCGGTTGAATTTTCTCGAAGACGGTCAACCAATTCGCTGCCCTACATATATGACACACCTAATAGGAAGTGTGCAGTATGTCTTGCAAATCGAACCGGAAAATCGTTGGTTTCTAAATGCCAAGCAAAAGCTGCTGGACTATGCTCGTGCATATTTTAGAGCCGAAGGATTAGGGGAAGAATACTATTTGCATCGCAGTCGCTTACGCGAAAAAGATGAATGAAATGCAGGGCAGCGACCTCGGACTTTAGGATCACATTCAGATTTATAATGCATCATACTCACATTACCAACCGTGTCATGCAGCAGCAGAAATTTTCTCAGCAAGCTATAATCATGCTATACTTTTCCGTCAGAGTGTGCTATGATTTAGCAGGTATTCGGCCGGTCGCGACCAAAATATCTTTTGAAGCGTTGGAAAAGATGCCCTTCCCTTATGATATGGAGGGCTCTGAAAATCTTTCACTAAGGTGACATACCCCTTAGGTTCCATTCCGCAAGGGTAGGGGTTCGAGTCCCCTCGGGCGTACCATGCTGAGAACTCCAAGAAAAATCTTGGAGTTCTCTTTTTATCTCTGAAAGCCCTTGTGCCACAACGGCTCTGCGGATTTACGCCCACAAATCCGATTTCTAATTTTTACAAAAATCCTATACTTCTGGAAAAGAGAATGTCAGAAAATAGAGAAAAATATGACATAAATTCTGACGCCGCCAACTGCCTCCGGGCCTTCTGGGGACAGTCCCGGTAATTTCCCCCAAAGCATAAAAAATCCGAGGGCGGTCCGCCTTCGGATTTTTTGCATTTTTTGCGGGCCTGCGTATAAATCCGCCGCCGCCCGGCCATACTGAGGGCAGAAACGTTCCCCAGGATTTCGGCCCGCCGCAGGCCGGTATATGCGGCTCCGGCCCCAGGCCGGACGGGAAAGGCACCTATGAGCAGATTCGACGGAAAAAAGGTCAAGGCCGTGTTCGGCGGCAAGGGCTTCTACATAGCCCTTGCCCTCTGCCTGCTGGCAGCCGGTATTGTCGGCTATTACACCCTGCTGCGGCCCCAGGCCCCGGCAGAGCCCGCATCCAACCCCGCCTCCAACGTCCCCGATGACCGGGACAACGCCTGGGTGGCCCCGGCGGTGCAGCCGGAGGAGAATGTCCCCGCCGCCCCTCCGGCGGAGGAGACGCCCATCTCCGACCCCCAGGACCTGCTGCCCCAGGTCATGTCCCCGCTGGACGGCACCACGGTAACGGTGTTCAGCGTCACGGAGCTGATGTATGACGAGACCATGGCCGACTGGCGCACCCACAACGGCATCGACATCCAGGCCTCGGAGGGGGACTCCGTCCGCACTGCCGCCGGCGGCACGGTGCTGTCGGTGAAGGACGACGAGCTGATGGGCACCACCGTGGTGATCCAGCACGGCGGCGGCTATACCACCCAGTACAGCTGTCTGCAGAAGGATCCGCCGGTGCAGGAGGGGGACCAGGTGGCCGCCGGTGACGTCATCGGCCTGGTGGGGAGCACCGCCTCCGCCGAGGGCAGCATGGGCCCGCACCTGCACTTCTCCGTGTCCAAGGACGGCCAGGTCATCGACCCGGCGGACTATGTGAATTGACCCAAGCGGCCCGGCAGGGAGTTTTCTCCCGGCCGGGCCGCCTTTCATATCCTGTAGGTTTGTCAAACATATTGGACAGCGAACTCATTAGGCGAGAGCCAGCGGAGGGGTCTCATGGGCAAGTTGTTGGCGCGGCGGTTATGGACGGCAAGCTGCTTGGCAAAGTCGTCGAGTGAATAGAACGAATGGCAGGAATAGAAGCGTTTCTGATCCTCGCGGTGGCTGCGCTCCACCTTGCCGTTGTGGCGCGGCGTGTAGGGCCGGATCAGCTTGTGACGGATGCCCAGCTCGGCGGCAGTTTTCTCGAACAGTGTGGGCAGATCGCGCTTGCTGTTGGAGAAGCGGTTGGTAAACTCGAAACCGTTGTCCGTCTGGACACACTCCACTTCTATGCCTCTGCGGGCGTACCACGCCCGCAGCTTGCGCAGGAAGTCCGCCGAGGAATAGGTGGACTGCTCCGGGTAGGCCGCCAGGAAACGCAGCCTCGTGAACTCATCGATGGCGGTGTACTGGAACAGGCGAAGCTCCGGATCTGCAATACAGCGGCGGGGAACGACCTTGACATCCACCTGCACACGCTGGCCGGGATAGGTCATCTGCTCGTAAGGCTTTGGCTTGTACGGATTTTTGGGCTTTTCGGCCGGAAACAGCCCCATTTTGCGCATAACGCGGAACAAGCTCTCCGGACAGCGGGTGTAGCCGCGCTTCCGCAGACGGTGCCACAGTTCGATCATGCCCAGCGACGGATTGCGGCGGCGCATATCGCGGATGAGCTTCAGTCCTGCGTTCATGACCTACAGCGCAGCCGATATAAACCAACTTGGTCAGTGTCCGATATACCATGGCATGAGACCAGTTCAGTTTGTTGGAAGAGCGCCGGTATTTCTTTGTATCGGGATGGCGCTCTATGAAATACTGCCCGGGCGTAGGGATTCCCTCGTCATTGAGCCGTATCGCTATCTCCGTGGGCGTGTTTCCGTCTATGGCAAGCAGAAATATCTTTCTGACTACTTCCGCCGCTTCCGGGTCGATGGCAAGCTTGTTTCGAATCGTCGGATGCAGTACATAGCTCTCACTTGTTCCTGTCTCTGAAGCAATTCGCTCTCTTGTTTTCTGTGCTGCAATCAAGTGGTCATTTTGACCACTTGATTCTGGCAGATTTGCCATGACAGGATAGGGACTGTGCCATTCGTTGAGGTGTCGGGCAATCTGATTTAGGTTGTTGCCGATTCTTCCGTACTCAGCGGTCAGCTTGCCTATGGCAGCGAGCAGATCGTCGCTGACCAATGTTGCCACGATGGTCGGCTTGATGGTCGCACCGGAGATTGCTTCACGGATGAACTCTGATTGATTCATGTCGTAAATCTCCAAGCGGCGGAGAAAGTCAGCGTGTTCTTCATCATCCAGACGGGTTTTTACGATGTGGCTTCGTTTCGGTGTGTTGTAGGTTTTTGTCATTCGGTTCCTCCTTCGTTTTTTGAAAATCGAAAATCGGCGTTAGCCGTATCGCTTCCGTTTTGCGGAACAGAGCAGGGTTTGGGGAAGGCACTTCCCAACAAGATTCCATGAGGGGCAAATTGAGCGATAAGCGAAATTTGGACTCATGGTAGAATCTTGCTCTACGCTACCCAGCCTTTTCGTTTTCGCCGATTTTTCAAGTTCACGCTTTCGGAGCTGAACTGTGTTTTGGAAAAATGACAAAACAAAAAGAGCCGATTACACAAAACATCAGAAATCGGCGGGAGCATGGCTCTCGCTTCAAAGTGATGTTCTATGTAATCGGCTCTGAAAATTCAAAGTCGGGTTCTGCTTCGTACAGCTCCCGCCAACAGAACCAAAGGCGTGGTGGAGCAGTTCGGCACTTCCGGTGTACCAATACCGTGTCGGACAAATCCGACTCTCATAAAATATGTTTGAACATTCTTATTCAGTTTTTATGTGTGGACAAACTTCCACGACATCATTATACAAACAGCGACACCGATTGTCAATATTTGCACAGGAAATGTTTGGCATCGTAATTGCAACTTTTTTATGAACAGGGGCGGCAGCACTTTTTGCTGTCGCCCCCTTGATTACCATACAGCGGAGACGGGCGAACTTGTCAACGGCGGGCGAAGCCCGTTCATCTCGACCGTTGACATGGGCGCTCGGCTTTGCTATGTAATAACAAAACAAGGCGACCAACTTTTTTCGGTTGATCGCCTTTGGCTTAGCTATTCAGTTGATTGTTTTTTGAAACCAATTCTTTTGTTGCTGCGATCTTTCGATCACTATAAAGTACAACTTCCTTGATTGCCAGTTTTTTGATGGCGGATATGAAAGTATCCATAAAAGCAAAATCAATTTTGCCATTCTTTTCGGGCAATCTAATCTCTTTGGTTTTTACAACATTCCAGCCGCCGAGCTTGTTCTTATAAGAATAAATCGTCAGGTCGGTCACTTTGTTAATGCACATGACCATGAACAGATATTGATTCGGGGAGAGTTCAATTTCCTCGGATTTCCAGCGAATAGCATAAGCATCGGACAAAACAGTAAAATCTCTTGTCTGATAATATGCTCTGTAGACATCACTATTAGAAGGAATAGAAATCACATTGTTCAATACAGTTGCTCCGGCTTTGGGTGCATAATAGTTCAATCCTTGATTTTGGAAACTTGATGTGAGACAAGGAAGAACATAATCGTCTGTGGGCTGCTTGGGTAATTCCTTCGCCTTGTACGGCAATTTTTTTGTTGCTATTTTTTTAAAAAGATTACCTACGGTATATGTGCCCCAATTATCATCGTCGAGCTCAGTAAATCTTTGAAGAGCGTTAAGCTCTTCAGCCGACAATTCATAATTGTCGTATCCGCTTACTGTTAAGTAAGCGGATAGCTCAGCTACAAATGATTCCATAAAATCAAAGTCGATTTCGCCGTCTTTGACAGGCAAAACGATTCTTTGATTTTTGATTATCTCAACATTGTAACTTGAAGTTCCCCAAGAAAACAGCTCAAACGGCTTTCTCATTGCAACAAGGAAAAATTGAGCATTATTTTTATTGAACCTACTGAGCTTGGGCCTTAATACCTTGATTTTATCCCCTGTAAAATAGGGTTTTTCTTGGTAGAACATTGTAGCGGTGTCCTGACCAAATGCAATTGTATTACCTTCGTTTAAGTATCGTTTATCTTCATCGATGTATCCTTTCTGCCCGTTATTTATACTTGTTCGGACTATGTACGAATATTCACCTTTTTCTTTGACAACTACTTTGTTTGCGTCGAATCTCTTCGTATAAGAATCTACTTCAAACAAATCTCCAAGCGTATACTTGCCCCACTTAACCGCTTGTAATTTTTCATTAAGTGAGGCTTCTATTTTCCCAGGCGGTCATCCTCCGCAGGCTGATTTTTCAGAAGTGTCGATACTTCCCAAGCGAGATAATCACTTACTGTCTTTTTGAAATCATCCAAAGTTGGTTTTGTGTCGATCGGAGCAGCTTGATTCCAGTCACTTCCGTTATCTGGATCAATATGCTCCTCGTAGTATTCTTTTTCTGTAAGAATACTGAGCTTCGTTTTTCCGAAACGAACCAAATCAACAACTTCCTAATAGCGTTCTTTTGCCCTATCTGTATCAAATAAGTTTTTGCTTGCCTTTTTGCGATCGGAGCGGGTATATCCATCGTTAGAAAAATCAATGAATTTTACAACATCATCCTTTTGGTGAGCCTCTCCAACACGGAATACATATATGTTAGTCAACACACTGGATTTTCCGATAAACAAATCTATTGGCATTTTGATGCTTGCAAGAAGTGTGCTGTGCTCCAAAATACGCTTATTGTATTCCGCTGCTTTGCCAGAGCCTGCGGAATTTTGAATGATAATGGCAGCATATCCCTTTTCCATCATGGAAAGAGCTTTCTCCAAAAAAATCATTCCATTACCCTCCGCAGAGTAAGGCGGATTCAAAATAAATGCGTCTGCCGGGAACTTCTCATCAGTTTTGCCAAAACCATAATGACCATCAAATTTCAGAGAGTCCTTGTTCAAAATATTGGAGCTACCGTCGCCCATCATAATCATGTTGAGAACAGCAAGCATATAAACATTGGATAGGATTTCCAGACCCAATAACTGGTTTGCTTTAATTTCCGCTGACTTGCGTGCTAACTCTTCGGGCGACTTAATTTTCTTCTTGGCATCAGCCAACATTTCATTCATGGCTGCTACCAGCAGACCTGCCGAGCCAGTGGCAAAGTCCCACACAAAAGAATCTTTATTTACTCTTGCAAGGCGGCACAGAAGGGTCGCAACATAGGGCGGTGTTAAAACCACATCGTTGAGCTGATCCTGTGTGAAGCCAAGCCATGAATACATTTCGTTGAACAGCTTCCCAGTAAAATCTGTATTTAAGCCAATTTTGTAGTAAACGCCAAGGTCGTCAACAATCTTGATAAATACTCGTTTCAACTGGCTTTCGCCATCTTCTGCTCTGTTGATGTTGTCGGTAGTCAGTGTGTTTTGCAGTGTTCACACAATCAGCTCTTTCTTGTCTTTAGGGAGCTTTTTGGCATCCAGAAAGGACTCGATTTTACGAATCATAATATCGCCGTCCGTATTATTTCTTTCGTTGGACGATTTCAGATCAGCTTTGGTAAGCGGGTATACATTGTTCTCCGCATCGCCAAGGGTAGCCATAATGGAAGCAACAACAAGATAAACACGGTCATTCTCACTCAGACCCTTTTCGCTCTTGAAAATGTCGTTGTTCAGCTTAACAAGGCTTGCAGTAATTTCCTGTTCTCTGCGTTCCTTTAGCTTTTCAATTTCGTCCTGAGGGAGCGATAATTGTTTGACCTTTTCGATAAATGCAGAGAAGTGTTCTTTTTTCAAAAAAGAAAGATCGGTATATTCATCAACCTTTTGACCAACGCCAAAATTGCTCTTGGCAACGTAGTAAACGCCGATCAAATGTTTTAGCTTCCCGCTAGCATCCTTGTAGCCCGTAACGCCAATGGCGATAACATCCGTATAACTTGTGTAGTGCAGAACCGCATTAGAATAATGAACTGCACCGTTCACCGCATAAGAGTTGATATTTGTATAATCAGGTTGGTTCTTTGCGTTTCTGTTTGCAACATTTCCTTCAGCATCCAGCTTTACAAGTTTATCTTTGTATCCTTTGTATTCAATCAAAATCGGATAGTATTTCCCATCATTGGCTTGTAGGAGTAGCTTTGCATCAGGGCGATTGCCGCCCTTGCCGCCGTTCTTGGAAAAATAATCATTTAGGGCTTGATCGATTTCCGTGTTCAAGGACTCCTGCTCCAATTTATAATCCACTTTATATGATTTGAGCCAGCCATTCACCAAGTCGGCAATATTCGGTTCAACGGATTGTACTGTGTTTTTAGCCATTTTCATTTCTCCTCATCCGTAAATTCTAAAATATCGTCAACCCCACAACCAAGAGTTTTGCAAATCTTCTCAATACTATCGAGAGAAATATAATTGTCACGCTTGATACGGGTAATGATATTGGCACTAAAGCCGGCTTTCTCCATCAGCTCGGCATTGGTCATACCCTTGTCGATCAGCAAGTGAAATAACTTTTTGTATGTTACAGCCATAGCGAGTCCCTCCTTACATTAAGAATTATCATATCACGAAAGCGTGAGGAAATCAACAAAATGATACATTAGCAGTTGTTGAATGCTTCACATATATGCTATAATAAAATCACCCATTGGGTAATTTATAAATGATATTCTGCGTTATTGACGTACTTTCAGTATGTATACTGCGTTTGCGAATAGAAAGAAGGAAGATTATGAGCATTTATCCTTGGATAGAGAAAATTGATTTTCAGAAATTTGCAATGCCGCTTGTTGTTAAAAGAGATAATGAATATTACCCTGGAATAGTCGAAAAACTTGCTGACCTTGTTTTTGAATTAGAAAGATGCGGAGCTTCCGATAAAATTGTCCTTGCCGTTAAAGAATACCGTAAAAAGATTATTTCATCTATCATTCTGTACTATCAGGGAGATCTGGTTGATGCACAACTTATCGTGAACGAAATGCTTGATGAGTTTAATGATGCAGCTCCGGCAATTACGGATATTAACAGTAGTATTGCGTTCCCTGGCGGGGGACCAGATTATTCTGAGGTACAGTTTTTCCGAGCAAGATTGTCTGAGAATGTTGTTGAGTTCTCGTCAGAAGATATGCTGCATATTCCTTTCAACAAGCGTCACATTGTCAAAAGTGAACGATTTAGTATACCAGGATTGCCTTGTTTGTATTTGGGTAATTCATCTTACGCTTGTTGGGTGGAGATGGGATGTCCAGCGGATCATCGTTTCAATGTCGCACCTATTCTTTTGGATAATACCCAAAAAGTATTAAACTTGACTGTTTCGATAAGCGCCTTATATGCATTTAACGAAAGTGAAAATACTTTGAGTGAGTCAGAAAATGAGAATTATGTTATTAGTCTCTTGAAACTTTTTGTACTGACTCTTTGTACTTCGTATAAAGTTGAGGAAACAAATCGTAATTTTAAGTCTGAGTACATCTTGCCACAGATGCTCATGCTTGCCTGCAAGAGAAGAAAACTGGATGGTATAACATATTACTCAAAACAAATACCAAGTGAATTACTCGCCTGCAATGTTGGTGTAAATTTAGTTTTGTTTGCAAAATATAATGGAGAAGAAAGTCTCTCTGAGATATGCCAACACTTAGAAGTAGGCACATCATTCAATTTTGCCTTGTTCAAACAATTACTGCCTTGCCAACTCTATAAAACATATGAGCTTAGAGCTTTATCGACTCCTTACATAAACAATGTAGGAACGAAAAACCACTTCTTCCCGTACACCGAAACGCAGTTCTTTGAATTTGATAAGTACTTGTTTGCCAATTGGCACCGTGATTGGACGATTCCTACTCTCTAAAATAAGTGTAGAATTAAAGCGGGACTTGCACCCCATTGGAGCGCAAGTCCCGCTTGCAATATTCGGTTATCCTTCCATGACCTCTAACATCATTCGTGCGCCCAGCTTAAAGCTGTTCTGGAAGATTAGACAATCCGTGATGGTTTGATATTCTTGCACACAGTCTGCGTACTTCTCGAATAAATCTTTCTGTTCGTCTGTCATGGTTGCTTGGAGTTTTTCTTCATTCCTGCAAATCAGCTCCAACAGTTTCTTGTATTCTTTGCAAGAGGATGTGTCATACTCGGTTGGCTCGATGTTGCCGTACCAAAATTCTTCAAGGATTCTCATACGGCATCCTCCTCGTAGATCATTTCACGAAGGACGATTTCCTCAGCTCGGTTGCGGATGCTGTTCATAGCTCTAACCCATGTCATCTGATTGTGCTGCTTCATGCCCTCTGTCACGCCCTCAGATGCCTTCATCTGCTCGATGATAAGTTCAAGGCGGCTCTGTGCCTGCTCGTTCAAATCAGCCAGATAAGTCCACACTTCACCGCTAAGACACAGATCATTGAAGCGGATGGGGTTGTGCTCCTTGATATAATCTCTGTGCATACGCCCCCAACGACCAATAGGTCTGGTTTCCTTCGGTAAGCGAATATCGGGAATATAGTAATCACCGCAACGAATATAGTTCAGTTCCTGCATCTTATATACCTCCAATAATAGCTTCAAAC